>JACLAC010001436.1_pt1 | contig 21860 bp, 15 predicted proteins | sample 8027881 | NCBI WGS metagenome assembly JACLAC01 (sample SAMN15725517, study PRJNA655200) | protist metagenome | isolation source: fluorescence activated cell sorting (FACS) single amplified genomes of... | place: Spain: Blaines Bay Microbial Observatory, Mediterranean Sea | collected 2016-01-19 | reverse complement strand
CCTGATAGCTGCGTTCGCACTTTCTCTTCTAGCGGTGGTCTCTGCCTCGGAAGGGCTCAGCCGACTTGAAGATACGAGCACTGAGCCTTCGACGCAGAAGGGTCACAAGTTGTCAGTAACGAACAACAGTATCACGGTAACCTCGCATGACGCCGCGATCTCCCTGGCATCATCTGCAGGACGCTTGCCCGCAGTTGCCCTTCTCAGTGTTGGCCCATCGGTAATGCTGTTGGCAGCCGTCTTTTTCTACCTCTTACCGCGAACGACCAATGCCTCTCGCGAGCCAAGTAGAGGAAACGCACTGGTTGGCTTCAACGACCAAGTGAATCTGAAGCAAATTGGGAAAATGCAACAGAATCCCTCCATCGCAGTAAGAACCAAAGTCACCGACACCAAGACAGGCGCACCGTACGCAATCGTCGGAGATTTGTACCTTCGCGGGAAGGTGCTGGAAAGTTACGACGTTCTGCCAACTCGACGAGGAGTAAACTCAGCCTACTGGGAATCCGTGCCGATGGGCCGTTTGGCCGGTGGGCAACCACTGCCCTCGGAGTGGAATCCTACAAGGGCATCCGATACAAACTTCTACGATGTCACTGAGTTTGATGTGACGTGCAGTGATATGCGTTCCCCATCATTATTCGCTCCTGCGCCCTACCACCGAGTGGAATTCAATAAAAAAGTTGCACATCTACCCGATCGCTGGACGTTAGTTCGTAAAAACGAAGCCCTCCTCAAGCAGTACCCCCGAATCAATTACGAGTTTGCCAGCAATGCCTTCAAAGATGGTCTCCAATCCGATTTAATTGCTCGGTTCGCGATCGGCGACTCAGCCTTCCTGCCCAGGCGACTCAGCAGTACCTCCGAGCAATCTGCCCTGACGGAAAGTCAAGTAGAGAACTACGAGTCGATTTTGCTCGACTACGACATTGATGCGATTCCCACCGCCGCCTTACTTTCCAAGCCGTATAGCGACCGGGACAAAAATCAAGAGCTCACCGATTACGCGATCGCCAAATCGCTCGAGCGTTACTTGGCCTTGTCATCCGATTTTGCCTATACGCTTGACCTCACTGCGAAATCCGTTCCGGGACTTGATCCGCTCGAGCAGTTTCTATCGGTGGATAAGCGAGGGCATTGCCAGTATTTTGCAGCCGCTTTGGTCATGATGCTCCGCAGTCAGGGAATACCCGCTCGAATTGTTGTCGGATATAAAACAGACGAGTACAACGACATTTCTGACGAATATGTCGCCCGACAATTACATGCCCATGCGTGGGTCGAGGCGCTGATTGACCGTGACCAACTGGATCCGAATCGCAACATCTTCGGACAACCAGATTCAAAGCAATACTGGCTTCGGCTCGATCCGACACCAGCGTCCAGCGCGAGCACCAAACCAACCAGTCGGGTCACGCAGGTGCTCGACGTTGCGCAAAATGTCTGGGACGACTACGTCGTTGACATGGATCGAACTCGACAGGAAACCTCCTTGATAGGTCGTGGCATCACACCGATGAACACTTCCTATGATAGATTCGTGGCTTGGCTGAGCACAACGGTGCAAACGGTACGCAATGGATCTTTATTGTCACAGGACGGCGGCGGTGCCAGTGTTTTTTCCGTGCCAGCTGCGATCCTCGGATTCATGCTTACGTTATTCGCTGTGGTTTTATTCCGGGTCCCTGTGCCCAAATGGATCAAACGTCGGATGCAAAATAAGCGGGAACGGAAGATCATGCGTCCGTCAATTGACTTTTACGCTCGTACCCTTGACCAATTGTTACGTATTGACATCACGCGTGAGGCGTCGCAAACCCCGGCAGAAGTGCTGACTGAGTTTGATGAACGCGTGTTTGCAACCGGTACCCACCAACAAATGTCTGAGATCAAGACAACGCTCACTTTTCTGACGAATCAGTTTTATGTCAAACGATTCCGCACCACATCCACTTCAACGGAAAATCACTCCTCCCATCTTGATCCCACCACAAAGATTGTGGATGCTCCTGCTTCACGGGAGTCGATTGACCTGGCCTTGCGGGACCTGTCAAAGAACATCGACGAATTGATGCAGGATTCTTCTCGATCTAAGCCAACCACATGATTGTGACCATTGATGGACCGGCGGGTGCCGGAAAAAGTACGATCGCACGCCAACTTGCGGACACCCTTGGCTTCCACTTTCTGGACACGGGCGCCATGTATCGGGCGATCACCTTGGGAGCCATCCGCAAGCAGATTGACTTCGATGACAAGGAACAGTTGATTTCCTACGCAAGAAACTCCACCATCGACTGGCACAACGACCGGATTCTACTCAACGATGGCGACGTGACCCAGGAAATACGCTCCCCAGTCGTCACCGATTCAATCAAATACGTTGCCGACGTTAAAGAGATTCGGGAAGCATTATCCGAACAGCAGCGCCGCATTGCGCAGACTCAGAACATTGTTACTGAGGGCCGGGATCAGGGGACCGACGTATTCCCCAATGCTGGCTGCAAAATTTTCCTCACCGCATCACCTGCTGAAAGAGCCCAAAGGCGTCACCAACAACTCGCTGAACTAGGGCGTCCCATTCCCGTGGAACAGATTCTTGAAGCGCAAAACCGCCGAGATGCAGAAGATCGGCAACGCCCGCAGGGTGCACTTCGTCCGGCGGAGGACGCAGTCATCATTCATAGCGACGGCCTGACGTTCGAGGCCGTTGTGCAGAAAATACTCATCATTTTCCGAGAGAAAAAGAAAAAGCAGCAAGCCCAGGCGTACCAACAATGAGCTAATCCTGTTTCTGCGGTCGATTTAAGCCGCAGCCTGCGAATACACGGCGGGCTCAACCCTCGCGTTGTATGCCACGCGTTCAAGCGTGGCCAGCAATAACCAAACTCAACGCCATGTGAGTCGCCCCTACGATTCCCCAACACTGGCATTTTCAAGTGTGTGCGTTCACGCCATGCAGGACCTTTTCTCAGCGTGACGCACTTGCTCCGTCACGAACGACACACTGCGGGTCGCTCGATGCTCATGAATCTGCCGGCGATTGATCTTCAAAAAAACTGACAGTCGGTTCCTGCCGCTTAGCGCCAACGGGCAACGTGCACGCATGAATTCAAGCAGACCAGTCCGTCACGGCGTCTCGATCACGACTCGCCCACCTCACCCAACTTTGTGGCGAGTCGGGAAGAAGTATCACTTAGGAGTGCCGGTTTAGAGATGATTCTTGAACGCGAATGAAGTATCGTTTGCACTTCTAAGGGGAAACCTGTTATTTTTTTGCCTTGGGTGAACTCAAATCATGCCGATAAAAACCGCGGTGATGGCTCAACGTGCTGCGGCTTTCACCTCCGATGTTATGGATCATCCTTCCCTCAAACGCTGAGCTTGAGGCCTCTGTTTTTCATTAGGTAACCCTGCTCGCCCTTTCGCTTCGCAAACCAACGACTCCAACCGATGTCATCGAATCAAGACCGAACCCAACGCCGCCGCGAAAGTCTGCGCCCCGAGGGAAGCACCATCCGTAGCGGTCTTTACGACATCATCTTTGAGGCAGAAACACCCGCGGGGCGCGGCTTTGACATCGGTCTACTCATCGCGATTCTCGCCAGCATCACGGTGGAGTCATTGCAGACCGTGCCAGGCATTAGTCAACGTCCACAGCTACTGCAGACATTCAACATAACCGAGTGGATTTTGACAATTCTCTTCACCATTGAATACGTATTGCGTCTGTACTGCGTACGAAGACCACTCAGATACGTTTTCAGCTTCTGGGGGCTCATTGACCTACTCAGCATCATGCCCTCCTACGTGACTTACTTCATTGGCACCTCATCCCGTTCCTTCGTTATCATCCGAAGCATCCGTTTACTGCGTGTATTCCGCGTACTGAAGCTATGGCGGATGATGAACGAGGCTGACGAACTTGCCGCCGCGATCTGGAAAGTTCGCGACAAAATCATCGTGTTCGTCGCAGTCGTTCTCGTAGCCGTGACGATTAGTGGCACTTTGATGTATCACATCGAAACGTACTCGCAAGGTATCGTTGACGAACCGGTCAACGACCTGGCACTTGTATTGGACATCGATCCAAGTTCGATCGAAAAAATAATAGATCAAGATCAATACGTCGTCCTCGATAGTGGTACGACACAGCTGACGCCCAATACGTTGTTGACACCCAGCGAATACTTGGCGGCCCAAGATCAATACAATGACAACGCGTTTCTGGCTGACACCGGCCCTGATGCAATCTTTAAAATGGTAGCGGCGGTCAACCTTAATGAATTGGTAGACAAACTTCAGGACAAAGTTGACAACGCTAGTTCCAACGATCCGAAAGCACAATTCCAACAGCAACTCGATGCCGTCACTTCGATCCGCGAAGTAGCCAATCGACCGGAAAGCCAGTTCACCTCGATCCCCCAAGCGATGTACTGGGCAATCGTGACAATGACCACAGTTGGCTACGGCGACGTCGTTCCGAAGACGGCAGTTGGCAAGGTAATCTCAGCGTTGTTGATTTTACTCGGTTACAGCTTGATCATTGTGCCGTCAACTTTCGTCAGTGCTGAATTCATCCAACAGCATCAACGAGCAAATGGGCAAGCGCCGCCTTGCGAGCAATGTAATGCAAACGGGCAACGCGAGGATGCAGAGTACTGTTACCGCTGTGGGAAACGTTTCGCTGCATAACTGGATTCAAAGGTATCCCAACCCACACCTCAAGCCACGACCGCGGCAACACGGGACGCGTCCTACCCGCCTGTCGTGGCAGCTTGCGTTAGGTCGTGACAGCTTGCGTTGGATAGAACGACAGTTTCCACCTCATCCAACTGCCTCATGCGAACTCACTACGCGGGTACCATGAAAACAGCCAGCTACTAACGCGTCTCGGGACTGCAGCTTTCAACAGCGGTTAAAAGCCACATTGTCATTGAACAACGTAATGCCCGGGAACATCATGGCCTCTGACACCTGCACCTTGTCTCAATCGCCACAGTAACTCAACACCGATCGACAACGGTGGGGTAGCATCTTGCGTTCGCCAGCCAAGTCAACCAAGTGAATCAGAAATGCACAGCCAACGATCTCGGCTCCCGCCTTCTCCAAAAGTCGACAACATGCTTCCATCGTTCCACCGGTGGCAAGTAGATCATCAACCAAGAGGACACGTTGCCCTTTTTGAACTCCATCTACATGGATCTGCAGTTCATCACTTCCGTACTCGAGGTCATAAGCATAGCGATGCGCTTCATACGGCAGTTTCCCTGGCTTCCGAATCGGCACAAACCCGACCCCCAATCTCAGTGCCAATGGAGCGGCAAAAATGAAACCGCGGGCTTCTGCCGCAGCGATCACGTCAATCTCTTCGCCCGCAAACAACTCAGCCAAAGCGCAAGTCGCCGCCTCCAATGCGACCGCATCTGCTAACAAAGGTGTTATGTCACGAAACAGGATCCCCGGCTTCGGATAATCCGGTACATCACGGACAAATTGCTTCAAGTCAACCATGGATACCTGCGGTGCGCTCAACAGTGGAAAACGGAAGAACCTCTTTCACGCGAATGACAAACAGTAGAGTACATCGCACTGACAGGGAAGTGGCTGTCGCATCCGTGTATGGCTGAAAATGCGATTTTAGGGCTCGTGAAGAGAACATCGCCGGCCAGCCACCTCGACCTCGGCCCCCAACACACTGTGGTGTTATTCAGCTGCCAATTGAAAACAGTCTGATGCCTAGATTGCTGATCATGTTAAACCCACGTGACGCATCGTGAAAACCAGAAACCGCGTTCCGTTCAGTGAATCCACGATCTGCTTTGCCGATATCACAACATCGAACGAGACATGCTGATCCAGTTCATCGCCTATTTGAACACTTCAGAGAAACACGGCGTTGCCTCACCGAATATGCAAAAAACAGACCTGTGGAGTTACGATCTTATCCCCAGCCACACCTACCTGCCTCAACTTGAAACTTCCAGTGAATTGCGGATTTTCGTTTGGTTCCACCCCGACACGAATCAAGGTAGGATAGGACCATGAAATTCACCAAAATGCACGGTGCAGGTAACGACTACGTTTACGTTGATTGCTTCACCGAAACACCGCCCACCGACCTTCCAGGGTTAGCACGCAACATCTCCCATCGCCACTTTGGGGTTGGGGCAGACGGGTTGATCCTGATTCACCCCAGCGAAGTAGCAGATGCAAGAATGCAAATGTTCAATGCTGATGGCAGCGAGTCCGAGATGTGTGGAAATGGCATTCGCTGCGTTGCAAAATACGTCCATGACCATGGCATTGCACAAAAGCCTTCGCTCACCATTGAAACAGGGGCTGGTAAGCTGGGGATCAAGCTGCATTTGGGCCCGGATCAAAAGGTCGCCCAGGTGACCGTTAATATGGGAAGTCCTGAACTCGAGGCTCAGCGAATCCCCACCACCCTCCAAAACGCGGGACATGTGATTGATCTGGATGTCCAGTTCGGGGGGCAGCCGTTCCAGGCAACCTGTGTATCGATGGGGAATCCTCATTGCATCGTTTTCGTGGAACAAGCCACCGATGAATTGGTTCTCCAAGTTGGACCTCAGATTGAGTGCGACCCACGCTTCCCGAACCGGACCAACATCGAGTTTGTGGAAGTCATTTCAAACACCGAGGTTCGCCAGAGAACTTGGGAACGTGGCTCGGGAGAAACCTGGGCCTGCGGCACCGGTGCATCGGCTGTTTGCGTGGCCGGTGTATTGACGAACCGAACCGAACGCCGAATCACCAATCACTTACTCGGAGGCGACCTTATCCTCGAATGGGACGAATCGAATAACGAGGTCATGATGACAGGCCCAGCCACCGAGATATTCAGTGGGACATGGGAGTGCTAAAAAATGACAAATGACCGTTAAAGCCTCGGGGTTTCGCGGCCAAGAAGAACGAGACACGACGTGATTTGAGCGTCTCGCTCAGAAAAACGCCTGAACCTCTCTCGGCAATGCCCCATCCATTCCAGCCACCTACTGTTTGAAAGCCCAAGCTTTGAGCACTGCCCCCCCCAAGCCCGTCTCAGTCATCGAATTGACGGGCCATGTCAAAGCGATCCTTGAAGGCACTTTCCCCTCCATTTGCGTTGAAGGAGAGATTTCAGATCTCACCCGCCCCCGTAGCGGACACATCTACTTCACTTTGAAAGATGAACACTCACAGATCCGCGGGGTGATCTGGCGTAGCACTGCTGCGCGGATGACGACACAACTGAAGGAGGGCCAATCGGTCCTTTGCTTTGGAGATGTGGAAGTCTACGCCGCTCGGGGAACCTACTCACTTGTAGTGCGCAAAGTGCAGACCCAAGGACTGGGACCACTCCAACAAGCCTTCCTGGAGCTTAAGCAAAAGCTCAACGCAGAGGGCCTTTTTGCTGCAGAACGCAAGCGTCCGTTGCCACGTTTCCCAAAGCGTCTAGGTGTAGTCACCAGCCCCAGCGGCGCGGCGATCCGCGATTTTCTGAAAGCGGCTGCACAGCGATGGCCTGGTGTCGAGATCCTGATCATACCAACGTTAGTTCAAGGGCAAGGTGCGTCGAATTCCATTGCCAAGGCGATCCAAACCGCCCAAAAGCTCAAGCCCCCACTAAACACGTTAGTCGTGACTCGGGGTGGCGGCAGCTTGGAGGATTTGTGGTGCTTTAATGAGGAGACAGTGGTTCGTGCTATCGCCCAGTGCAAAATTCCGACCGTCTCTGCCGTGGGGCACGAAGTGGACATCACGCTCTGTGACCTTGCCGCAGATGTACGCGCTTTAACCCCAACCGACGGGGCAACCCGCGCCTTACCCGACCGCGATTTGGTTGTGCGCAGCCTGACCGACATGCGAGCGCGACTGGACAGAACTGCCCGCAACGCCATTACCACCAGACAAAATCGCCTCGATGCATTGCAAACACGCTCCATTCTCAAACGCCCTCATGACCTTGTCCAACGCAGGTTTCGCAAGCTTGATGAATTGGACGCCAGAGGCAGGAAAGCAATGGTCACTCGTATGCAACTGAATCAAGCTAAGCTCGCTAAAGCAGCTGCGACACTCTCGGCGTTGTCGCCCTTGAATGTGCTAGCTCGAGGATACAGCGTCACTCTGGATTCTGATGACAATACCATCCAAAATCCCGGCCAAGTCAAACCTGGAGACGTGATCCGTAGTCGCGTAGAAAACGGCGAAATTGAATCCGTGGTCAAAACCACTAAGACTTACGACGACTGATACTTACCAACTTGCTCGCTCAAGACTGCCAAAACATCCCGTAACACCGATGTCTCATATCCCACCTTTTTTGATTGTTTTCCTATTTACGTTTGCGATTTCCAAATCAGGACACGCCCACGAAAGCGGACAACAAAGTTCGATCAAAACATCCGAGACATCACAGCGCATGTCCCGCAGAGTTGGTGATCAACAACTTAATTACCTGATTCAGAAGCCCGCTACTGAACCCCCCACAGGCGGCTGGCCTCTGCTACTTTTTTTGCACGGTTATGGCGAATGTGGAGACAACCTATCGAAGGTCAAAAAGCACGGTCCGCCCAAGCTGATCCAACAGTATGACGAATTGAAACGCTGTGTTGTGATCTCGCCTCAATGCCCTCGAGACAGTTGGTGGCGCATCGAGACGCTCAAAGTACTGGTCGACGAATTCATTGCGGAGCGAGATGACATTAATCCAACTCGCGTGTACGTGACGGGCCTTAGCATGGGAGGCTATGGCATCTGGAGTTTTCTCTCAAGATACCCCGAGTACTTCACAGCAGCGATTCCAATCTGCGGGGGCGGAAACCCCTTCAACTTACCGGCTAACCGTCCAGGAAGAAAAAGAGGTATCACCAATGAGTTTTTGCCCGATGGGATACGCAAAGTCACCTCGACGCCGATCTGGACCTTCCACGGCAGCCACGACAAGTCTGTTCCCCTGATTGAAACCCAACAGTTGGTGCAAACACTGAGGGCAGCCGGCAATCAAAATTGCAAATTCACCGTCTACCAAGGTGCTGGCCACGTGGCCGCCTGGGAAAAGGCTTATAGCAATCCGGACACGTGGAAATGGTTGTTCGCGCAATAACACTGCGCTGGATATTTTTCGGCGAACGTTTCGACCGTGCAACAATGTTCACGTTACCAGATGGCTTTCGCCATCAAATCCCTTTCTAGTCAGTCAATCTCTCTTCGGTCGCAGTTGTTTTCGCAGGGACCAGCGTGTTGCTTTCCACCAATATGTTATCGGTCGCACCCCTACCCACATCGCCGCTTAATACCGCGTCGCCGCGGTTGGCAACCATCACTTGATTGCCAGAAATCACGCTCCCCGATTTCAACTGCTGTAGTTGAAACGCATACCGATGAAATCCAGAGACGCGGTTTCCATGTATCAATGCCATCGCCTGATGCCGCGATGGGCCCCATTCAATACGTGTCCCCACGGCCCAAGGTTGCTGTTTGCCTACGAACGAGATCGGCGCGACTGTCATCGTTTGCCTCGCCGTGCTATCGTTCTAGGTAATGGAACTAGAATCGCCGCGTTGAAAAAAGTCTCGCCACAATTCAGAGCCATTTAAGTCGATCAAAACAGAACACAAGCGAGCCCCCCGTGAATCACACTGCCCGACGCCTGATGCGTCCGATTTTGGCTCTGCCACTGCTGGCATCCTTGCTATGCAACCTGGCATCAGCTGACCGTCCGAACATCCTGTTTTTATTTTCAGATGATCACGCAGTCAAGTCAATTTCAGCCTACGGTGGATCCCTGGCTTCCGTTGCTCCGACCCCTAATATTGATCGGATTGCAAAAGAGGGCGCAGTTTTCACCAATTCGTTTTGCGCCAATTCGATTTGCGGCCCATCCCGCGCAACAATACTGACGGGCAAACACAGCCATAAGAATGGTTTCATGCGAAATGGAAACACCTTTGACCCGGAACAATGGACGGTCGCGAAATCACTTCAGAAAGGCGGTTACGAAACCGCGGTGATCGGGAAATGGCACCTCAAGACAAATCCGGTTGGGTTCGATCACTGGGAAGTTTTCCCAGGTCAAGGCAGTTACTATAACCCAGTTTTCATTCAGATGGATGGCAGTAAACAACGGTTTGACGGGTACGCCACTGATCTGACCACAGCGAAAGCCATTCATTGGCTGGATGGACGTGACAAAGCAAAACCCTTCTTTTTGATGTGCCAACATAAAGCTCCTCATCGAACCTTTGCACCCGCATTACGGCATCTAGGGTCATTCGATGACGTCACCATCCCGGAACCGGCAACACTATTCGACAATTACTACAATCGGCACTCATCGCTGGCGTCCAATGAGATGGAAATCGATCGCCACTTTGACTGGGCCTACGATGCAAAAATCCGGAAAGACGAACGTGGCAATGTCAAGCTTCCAAAACCGGATCGGTATGGAACACCTGAATACAACCGAATGACACCTGACCAGAAAAAGGAGTGGGATGCTTATTTTTCCCCACGCAACCAGAAGTTTTTGAAAGCTTATGCGTCAGGCAGTCTGAGCGATGACGATATCGTTCGCTGGAAGTACCGACGGTACATGCGGAACTACCTCAGCACAGTGAAAGCCGTGGATGAAAGCGTAGGACAGATGCTTGATTACCTGGATGACCATGGTTTGGCCGAGAACACCATTGTCATCTATTCGTCAGATCAGGGTTTTTTCCTCGGTGAGCATGGCTGGTACGACAAACGCTGGATGTTCGAAGAATCGTTTCGAATGCCTTTCCTGATTCGCTGGCCTAATGTGGTGCAAGCAGGATCACGCCCCGTAGAGCTGATTCAAAACATCGATTACGCCCCGACTTTTCTTGATGCTGCGGGTCTGGATAGCCCCAATGAGGTGCAGGGCATGTCGTTGTTGCCCCTATTTAACCGAAGCCCGAAGACCTGGCGTGACTCGCTGTACTACGCCTACTACGAATTGGGCGAACATGCGGTCCCTCAACACTTCGGTGTGAGGACCGACACTCACAAACTGATTTACTTTCCCAAAAGTGATGAATGGAACCTGTACGACCTGTTGGCAGATCCTAATGAAATGAAAAGCGTCCACAGTGAGCAGGATTACCAGGCCATCCGCGGTGCACTGACCACGGAATTCCATCGGCTGCGGGCAAAATACGAAGCTCCCCCGTTTCCCCCATCAAAAAGGTAGGAATCATTCGAGCTCCTCTACAGGAACCACCACGAACAGTTTTTCAAATCGGCCCCAAGGGAGACACAAAAAACAACCGCCAGCAATAACGCTGGCAGTTGTATCGTGCGATCGACCTATTGTTGTCCAGTACCGATTACTTCCACTGATAGACCTTCAGCGCTCTGAGATCGCGGACAATCACTAGGTTATCTTGAATGGCGATGTGGGCCCAGGAATCATCCGCGACTTTCATTCGATCATCAACTTCCAATTCGATGCTTGAGGGGGTGACCAGCAACAGTTCACCCGAATTGTCCAAGGCCAGTATTTTCCTACCATTGGTGGCCATGCTCCAGTACTTTCCGAACGGAGAACTGGTCCAGCGGATTTCTCCATCCTCGGTGCCAAGGGCAGTCGCTCGCTGATTTTTCTGATGCAGATAAATGGTATCACCGATCAAAACTGGCGAGGACATGTATCCCTGACTTTTCTGGCTCCAGATCTCATCGACTGACCACTCGCCGGCATCGCTCTTTGCAATCTCAAACAGTTGTGCTTTTCCGCTGTGAGCCGTGTTGAAGATGCGATCACCTTTAATGACGGGCGTCAGAATGTTCATCCCGCGGAAAGATTCAATTGGCTGCTGCCAGAGCACTTTGCCGGATTCCAAATCAACTCCGCAGAGGGCTTGGCGGGTTTGAACCACCAACTGCCGCTGGCCCGCAAGTGTGGCTATCACTGGGCTCGAGAAAGATCCGCTGCTCATCATCCCTTTGCTGTCTTCAAGTGAAGACCACAGGACTTTGCCATTCGCCATCGATACCTTCACCAGAGCTCCGCCGGACTGAACATAGGCAACGTCGCCATCGATCAGGGGAGAGCACACAGCACCGAAAGCTGGAAGAGGCGAACCGGTCTTCGAGGGAAAATCGAGTCTCCAATTTTCATTGCCGGTCTTGGTGTCGAGACAAACGAGGACGTCTCGCATGCCAAGGATCAGCAGTTTATCGCCAGAGACAGCAGGCGTTGAACGAATCCAGTCTCCATTGGACGCAGCAAAGAATGGAACAGCCATGGCACCCGGCCATTCCTTTTCCCAGACCAATTCACCTGTTTTAACATTGTAGGCGGTGACCTTCTCGGTCTTTTTGCCAATCGTCTCCGTTGTGAACACGAGCCCATCTTGTGTGACAGGTCCACTGTAACTTGGCGCGTGCGGCTTTTCCCACAGAAGCTGCATCCGCCCGTTCAGAGCATCCGGCCATTCGCTCTCAATCAATTGGCTATCACGGTTGGGACCGCGCCACTGATTCCAGTCCGCTGCAAACGCCGCTCCGGGCCAGAAAAAGGAGAGTGTCAGTAGAGCACACGAAAAAGAAGTGAAGCGCATGTTTAATCCTTGCAAAGGAGTTTGGTGAAGTGAGTTGGGACTATAGAGCATGGGAAACCCCAGGGCCCGAGCGAGTGCTTTTGCCAGCGTCTTGGAAAGCTCGGGAAGTTGGGAAAGTCGCCTCCAACTCACCACGATGCTTACGAAACCAAGAGGCGACGAGTTGCAAAGTGTGAGGATGATGGCCATGCCCCCTTGCCAGCCGTTCGGAAGTCACAGCCGCCCAATGAGCAATTCTTTCCCGCAAGGAGTCGTATTCCCGTTGATTCCGCGGAGCGGCTACTACATCCGCAATTTCGCCACAGTGAATCAAGTACCAGGCCCCACACCCGTCATACCCAGGAACCGCATAAATGAACGTATATCGCCGCCGAGCCCGAGCTAACATCACGAGCTTACGATCAATGTATTCCAGAGATTTAATCGTTTCGTGCGCCCTGCCGGCGAGTTCATATTGACGATTCGCGACCGCAGTGTGCATCTGCTCACGCATTGCAAGCAATGGCTCGTGGTTGAACCCATCCAGAAAACTCTCTGCAGCACTCACACATTCGTCGTACTCGCCACGCGTGCACGCTGCGGCGCACGGACCGGCACACGTTCCGAGCTCAAGCCGCAAACAGCCGGGGCGATGCTCGAGATCGAACAGTTGCAACTGTTCAGCAAAATGGAACACCTGTTTTTCACCGCAGTCACGTAGGCGGAAAACCTTATTGAGCGAGTCCACCGCGCGTCGCATTCTGGAAGCACCATAAAAAGGGCCTTCGACCCCGATGCAGTCAGGCGGAGGAACTGCTGCTAAAAAGAAGTACGCGGGGCTCCTGCCCAGACACAAATAGACCGGCCTCTGGCGTTGCGGAACACCTTGTACGTTCCAACGCGGTGCATACTTGCGAATCAAATGTTGTTCGCGTACGAGCGCGGCGAATTCACTGGGCTGAGTCTCCCACTCAATCGCGCGGGCATTCTCGATGATCCGTCCGCCTTTTTCGTTAGCATTGGATGCAGCAAAATAGCTCAGCAAGCGAGATCGTAACGACTTACTTTTGCCGACATAGATCAAGCTTCCTTTACGATCCAACATTCCATAGACACCAGGTACCTTCGGGCACGATTCCATCACCCTCGCTTTCAGTTCTTCGGAACTGGTTCCACCGACTACCTCGAGAGGGCGCGGCTTGTGTGGATTGAACGGATCTGCCCCAAAGCCGATCTCTGGTTCCTCCCGCAAAATCTCGTCCATGTGTCCCGTCCCTGAAACGTTTTTCTCGGCGTATCCGACGCTACCTGTCCCGTCTTATCTCATTGCCACGACCGATGCGTTTGCACACGAAAACAACTTCCCTTCATGCCCTTGATCTTAGTCCAGTGCGGGTCCGCCGTCGAACTCGCGGCTGCTGCTCTCTTGCTCCTCACCCAGCTGCTTGACCCTCTTCCAAATGCGGGCTGCTTTGAACGAGTGTCCCCCCCGGGCAAATAACCGCGCTGTTGAGCTCGTCACTGATGGAGCTAAGTCTGATTAATCCAACAGCTGATCAATCTTTGCTGCCAGAATAAAATCATTCTCACTGAGTCCACCGATCGCATGCGTCGTCAGATCGATTTTCAGTTTCCGGTAACCGGTAATATGCAGATCTGGGTGATGCCCATCCGACTCAGCGAGATCTGCGATCTGATTCACCAGCCCCATGACTTCCACAAAGTTTTTGCAAACGACTTTGCGGCAAACCCACTTCCCATCATCCGACAGCTTCCATTGAGGAGTTGTGCTGAGATAGCTAGCGGCCTGTTCAGGCTCGATCACAGGAACACCTCCCTCACACGGCAAGCACTTCTTCTGTCTCAACGATTCGGTGGTTGGCTCAGTCACGCAATCGATTCCGAATTAGCAAGAGTAAAGTAATCATCAACATTGACTCGGTCAAAACGTTCACTTGCCGATCTGGTCAGCCAACTCACCGGCATTATAAATCGCCCTTAGCGCCTCAATGATCCCAACTCCGGCAACACTCACGGCACGTCCTTGTTCGTCGCTATAGAGATAATCACTGGTGAGGCTTTGAATATTTCCATCAAAGATCAGTCCAACCAATTCCCCCTCACGGTTCACCACGGGAGAGCCGCTATTTCCGCCGATAATATCAGCAGTGCAGACAAAGTTCAGCTGAGTCTTCAAATTCACTTTTGACTCTGCCTTCAACCACGATTTGGGCAAGTCGAAGTCCTGTTGCCCTGCGTGGTCAAGTGCGTGTTGATACGCACCGGAAAAATCGGTCGTTGCCGGAATTTTTTTGCCATCCTCAAGATAACCTTTGACTTCACCAAACGCCAAACGAAGGGTAAATGTCGCATCCGGATACCCACCGGTTCCCTCAATCGCGGTCACCGCTTGGCTGACTCTCGCGTAGGCTTGCCGTTCGCTTTCTGCGATTCGCTCATTCTCACTTCTGAGCCTGCGATACTCTTCTTCCACCGTTCGGGCCAACGCGACCATTGGATCCGAACTAACGGAGACAGCATCATTTCCTCCTTCTACCAATTTTTTTCGTTCGGCTACTGTCCCAAGCTTGGTTCCATTCACCAATTCAGCCGCGCGTTCTCGTGGGCTCTTGCCCGCAAGCACCTGCATGACCAACGGGCTGTCAGCCCCCTGAGTTTCAATGAACCGCGACAATTCGTCTGCTAACTTCACCTGTTCCAAATCATCATAAACAGGGGCCGTACTAAGCAGTGACTGCAGCAAGGAGTCCCGCGCCGCATCGGTGTAGCCACGCAATCGCTCTTCGTTGGGCTTTTGGTCTTCCGCCGCCAGCAAGACAAGCTGCAAAGCGTAACCAAACAGGCTGCTGCGGAAGCTGACAGACTTCCCCAGCATTTCCGCTTTCTCTTGTTGAATCGCGGCAATTTCTGACCAAGCAGCTGCTAGCCCGCTGACATCAGGATCCTTTGCGACAGCGGCCAACAGCACATCCTCGCGTGCTTGTTTGTTCTGAATAGTCTGAGGATTTTGCAAACCTGCCAACATTCCGGTATACGCCTTGCGTGAATTCTGTATCCCGAACAATTCATCACGTGCACGTCGGGAAGCCTCCTGCCCCTCCAAGCTGAACTGCTGCATCAACACTTCCTTGCGTCGCAAAAAGTCAAGCAAGTATGGGATACGGGAATCACGCAAATACTTGAGCGCAGCCGCCGTGAAAATTCGTTGTGTGCGTCCGGGGTTGCCGCTGACAAAAACCAGTTCGCCAGATTTCAGTGGATCAGAACTCCACTTCAAAAAGTTCTTCAACTGGGCCGGCTTGCCATCTTCGTAAACCCGCATGATGGTCGCATCGAGGTTGTAACGCGGATACTCAAAATTATCCGCATCCCCTCCGAAAAACGCAGCCTCGGTCTCCGGCGCCCACACCAGACGCACATCCGTGTATTTCTTGTACCGGTACAGATGATACTTGGCCCCGCCGAATAGCGTGACAACATCACTGCGATAGCCGGTCGCTTCCAGTGAGTCTTTTTCGATGGTGGCAATCACAGCTCGCCGTTGCTTGGCCGATTCTGATGGCGCGGCATCCGCGTCAACGGCCTGCTCGACACGTGACGTAACATCCTCAATCGAAACCAGTTGATTCAGTTCTAAATCGGGTGCTTTCAGTTCCTGATCAAGCGATTTGGCCAAATAGCCATCGTCAATCAGATTGCGTTCCGGCGTACTCAGTTTGTGTAATGTGTCGCTAGCTACATGATGGTTGGTTAACACCAACCCATTGCTTGAGATGAACGAACCCGAGCCGCCACTGTTGAACCGTACAGAGCTCAGTCGTAAGTGATTCGCCCATGCCTCCGTCGCCTCAAATCCATAACGATCCTGCAACACTTGCCCCGGCAAATCATTGAACAAGTACATGCCCTCATCACCCTTCAATTGCGGCGCTGAGTACAGAAAAGCAAATTGCAACATCAGACAAGAAACCAGTTGGAATTTCATTGTTTTGAAACCAAATCGGGGAATCGAAACCATGCAGGTTTCATAGCAAGCAGAGAAGAGCCAGTAGGCACCTCACAGGTGCTAGTTTTAACGTTGAAATAAGGTTTTTACAGTGCCCTCTCGCCATGAATTCCGAAAACAATGAGTTCAACGATAGCAAGTCGCACTTGCCCATCGCTGGCTTTGCAAGCATTTTCAATGCTCATGTGAGGGTCAAAACGGTCTGGCAGCGGGAGAATCGAGCCGCTTAGACTTAAAAACAATTAGCCCTGCCTCCGCGCGAAGGATCGCAACGATGTCGAACGATGCTGCCCCCAGAATCCTCATCTGCCGAATGAGTTCAGTCGGGGACACGGTTCTGACCATGCCCATGGCGTGTGCGCTGCGGGATCACTTCCCCGAGGCACATCTGGCTTGGTTGGTCGGGAAGAACTCAGCGTCCCTGATACGTGACCACCGCGCGCTGGACGACGTGATTCAACTGGAGGCCGGATGGTCAGCCTCGTTGAGCCGGATCCGGGCCACGGCGCGAATGATCCACAGTCAAAACTTTGGGGTCCTGATTGATTGTGATGGTACCACTCAGTCTGGCTGTCTTGGTTGGCTAGCCGCAATTGAACACCGCATCGGGTTCTCCAAGCCCCACAGCACATTATTGAATCGCTGTTTTAATACTGAACATGTCACTCCGGTTTTCGACCACCTCACCGACCGATCACTTGAGCTTTTGGTCCCGCTGGGAGTTCACTCACCCAAAGTTCGTTGGCATTTTCCCATTCCCGCCCCCGCAAGAACGTGGGCAACCGCGTGGATCCGGAACAGTCCACTTCCCAAGCTGGCAATCCTGGACCCAGGCAGCGGCACCAAATCGAAGCACTGGGATCCTACAGATTTTGCGAAGCTTACACGTCATCTGCAGTCGGCATACCAGTACCGCAGCATCCTCTGCTGGAGGACCGCTCAAGAGCGGGAGTTCGCCCATGAAATTGTTGAACAATCCGGTTGTTCCGCCAGCCTAGCGCCGCACACGGATCTGCAACATCTTGCCGCCTTGTTGGAGCAGTCACACCTGTTTGTCAGTGGTGATGTCGAGCGATTACATGTTTCTGTTGCCTTGGGAACCCCAACCATCAATCTTCATGCGGCGACGTCCGAGCAGAACTGCGATACCTATCGCCAATTGACCGTACAGTCGGTCTACGATGACGAGAGCTCGCATCACTTCGCGGGCTTAAGCCAAAGTTCAGGCGGCAAACGCAAAGGCCCTCGATCGCGTGCCATCACTTTTGAGCATGTGTGCGATGCAGTGGCCGAAATCGACTCCAAGCAGCGTCTGTTGCGTGCAAGCTAAAAACGCAGCACTAGTTTTTTTTTCAATTTCCGTTACGAAACGCATCAGCGTCGGCATCGCTTGGCATTCTCCAATCCCCCCGAGGCGAAAGGCTGACGGACCCAACTTTTGGCCCATCTGGGACGCAATTGCGTTTGAACTGATTTGCAAAAAAACGTTCCACAAACTTCTCGAACGTGGCCAAGATAACCTCTGCAGAATAGTTGCGGGTAAAACTTGCATGCTCAGCTAAGAAAAGAATCTTCTGATGGCCGAATCCATTACGTACTAAGTGAAACAGGAAGAAATCGTGCAGTTCATAATCACCGATCTCTGCCTCGGTGCTTTGTTGAATCGAGCCATCCGCAGCTGGCGGAAGCAATTCGGGCGAGATAGGGGTGTCGGCAACACGATGAAGCAGTTCTTTCAACTGTCCGCCGAAATAATTCTCCGCGGCGTAACGCACCAGAAATCGAACCAGCGTCTTAGGAATTGACGTGTTCACGTTATACATGGAAATATGATCCGCATTGTAGGTACACCACCCCAATGCCTGTTCACTCATATCACCTGTCCCAAGCACAAATCCACGGTTCATCAACAGCATGGTCCGCACACGGGCCTGAACATTTTCAAAGGTGAGATCCGGAGTCCCCGCAGGAACATCGCACAACTGCTGTTGTAAGCTATCCGCGGTCGTCGCATCATTGATTTCAATCCCGAATGGGTGGTGCTCGAGAGAACGGAAAGTGTCCAAGCACAGATTTCGAATCTCAATGCATTCACCTGTAATTCCGGTAACGGCAATCAGCTGATCCGCACTTTGCCGCGTGTGTTTGGTTGTCCCAAAGCCCGGCATCGTAACCCCTTGGATATCAGCTCGCTCGCGTCCTGCAACGTCACAGGCGCGGATCGCCACCAAGAGGGCCAATGTACTGTCGAGGCCACCAGAAACTCCGATTGAGAGTTTGGTTCCCAGCGGCAGACGCGACAGTCGTTTGACGAGACCGGCGATCTGGATAGAAAAGATTTCGCTACAGCGATCTTCAAGCTCTCGCTCGCCTGATGGCACAAACGGCTGACCATCGACCGCTCTTTTCAGATCGGGCCGCAGTTTCGGCCGAGCGTTGCGTTCCGGATTGCAATCCACCTTTCGGAATTCATGCTGCTGCGTTCTTGCATCATCAAAAGAAACGGTCACCTGCCGATCATGTGCTAAACGCTGCAAATCAATATCGCCAGTTACGCTCATGGACGGCACAACCACGGGATCAATCCCATCGCCGATACGACGTGACTCACCCAGCATCGACCCGTTTTCCGCAATCATGCAGTGCCCACCAAACACCAGGTCCGAGGTGGATTCCCCGGCCCCGGCAGATGCATACGCATACGCTGCCAAACATCTACCGGATTGGCTTCGAACGAGATCCCGCCGCCAAACTGCCTTGCCGATCGTCTCGTTACTGGCCGACAAATTCACCAGAACATTTGCCCCTGCAAGTGCAGCATGACTGCTGGGGGGAATCGGCATCCAGAGGTCTTCGCAAATCTCAACGCCGATGTTTGCTTCACCACGTGAAAACAACAAGTCGGTACCAAAGGGAACGTGCTGACCCAATACCTCGACAACTTCGGGGTCAACCGCTGATGCTGCTCGAAAATGTCGCTGCTCGTAGAACTCGCGATAATTCGGCAAAAAGCTTTTGGGCACAATGCCGCAAATCCGCCCCTCTGCTGCCAGCACAGCACAATTCATCAATGCGTTTTGAACCGACAAGGGTAGTCCCACTACCACCATGGCCCCATGACCTGAAGTGTGTGCAACGATTTCGCTCAGCGCATCCAGACATCCACGCAGCAACCCTTCGGTCGCAAACAAATCTCCGCACGTGTAACCTGACAGCCCAAGTTCGGGTAGCACAATCAAGTCAGCATCCGCCTCGTCGATCATTTCGATGGACGCATGCGCATTCGCCAGCGGGTTGGCGACGGCCATTGCGGGCGACGCAGCGGTGATTCGGAAGATGCCGTGTTCGTACAATGGAACGCAGGTCGATAGGAGTTTGAAACGAATGGTTGATGCAACTACAACGCTAGATCCGTGCTGGTCATCGTGCTTTGCCAGCCGCCACTCGGAGACAGATCTCACTTGGCACGCGATGTCTTTGGGTGAACACGCAAGTTGGCGATGCCCACAAGTAATGAACAAGCCGGAATCCTTCAGATGCCTGGCCTGTTCACTGGTTTACCACGCCACGAAACTATTTGAGGTCCTCTAGTATAACCGAGCAACGTCAAATTGACGGCAATTCTACGGCGATCCTGTTCATAACTGAGTGGATCCATTGATTCCTGCCGCTCCGATTCGATCAAGGCCCTTCTGTACGGGCGGATATTCGATACAGCCGCCCCAGTCCATTCACCATTTCCAAAGCCCTCATGTCACCGATTACCCCTCAACTATTTGAATTCCTGTCTGATCTTTCGGTCAACAATCGCAGGGATTGGTTCAAGGCGAACAAGGGACGATACGATTCCGACGTTCTTGACCCGTCGGTAGAGCTGGTCAGCCAGTTAGTGCAACCACTTGCGAAACTTGCGCCAATGTTGCTTGCAGCCCCAAAACGACACGGAGGCTCTGTGATGCGGATCTACAAAGACACACGCTTTTCGCGGGACAAAACGCCATACAAAACGGCGGTCGGCATCTCATTTCGGCATGAGGCCGACGGTACCATCCATGCTCCCGGCGTTTATCTTCACCTGGACCCACGAGCATCGTTCTTGGGTGTTGGTTGTTGGCGGCCCCAGCGAAGTGCTCTCGTTGCGATCCGGTCTGCGATTGAGGAGCACCCAGCTGGATGGAAACGTTGCGTCACGAACAAGCGTTTTCGTCAACACTTTGAGTTGGCGGGCGATTCCCTGCAGACAGCGCCTAGGGGAATTCCGCGAGATCATCCGCAAATTCAAGACTTAAGGCGAATCGATTTCATTGGCACGGCTCCACTCGAAATTTCAGAAATTTGCGCCCCAGACTTTGTCGACCAGCTGAAGACCCAAGTGAAAGCAGCCAAACCATTCATGACCTTCTTGTGCGACGCGTTGAACGTACCGTATTGATGCCGCCGGGGATTAAGGCCCACAGCTGCGGCACCGAATTGGCGGACGAAGGGAAAAGCTTACAGGGCGTCAACTCACCTTTCCACGGTTGCATTTTCTAAACTGTATCTTCCACATCAACTCGCGGCGATCCTTGGGGAAGCATTTCATCCAAGCGTTGCAACCGTGCAGGCATGGGAGCGGTGCTGTCTGATTGAAGCGTCCACCACTGTGATACGATCTCGGCCACCTGTTCGTCGCCAAATCGCCACACTTTCATCGCTTCACAAATGGGTAGTTCATCGCCTCGGAAAAGCTCCATTTCGCTCCCGGCCTTTAGCACGAGTGGGACAGACACGAGCGACCAAGGCCGCATCAATCGCAAATCCCCGGACGTTTGTCGGGTGTAGTTTTCGATCGCCATGGCGGTCACCAGCCACGCCACTCGTAAAACTTCGGGCACACGCGGGTCGACATCGGTGAGCATCGCCTCCAGCCACAACCTTGAACTGCTGGCGTCGCAACCGCCGTCCCCACCACGTATCGGTTGCACCATCAGCGCGGTCACATTCGGCATCCACCAGTCCTCAGGTGGACTATCGCCCCAGATTTGTTTCCCTACTTGATTCAGCAATCCTGGGCCATACGTTTCCCACCGTTCCCTGAGTGGTCTCGCTCGCAAATCAAGTTGTTCAGCGATCTTGGGGTAACGATGATTGAACGCGAGCCGCGCATCCGACATTCGATTCACGATTGCTTTCGTGGTTTGGTCGACCTGCATTTCGTTCGCGCCCGCTGATAACAAAGCGACACCGCACGCACGCTCCAGCGGCACATCCGAAAGAATCTGCAACAG
>JACLAC010025593.1_pt1 | contig 21862 bp, 16 predicted proteins | sample 8027881 | NCBI WGS metagenome assembly JACLAC01 (sample SAMN15725517, study PRJNA655200) | protist metagenome | isolation source: fluorescence activated cell sorting (FACS) single amplified genomes of... | place: Spain: Blaines Bay Microbial Observatory, Mediterranean Sea | collected 2016-01-19 | reverse complement strand
AATGGGTTGCCGCTTCCCGGGCAACGTCAACACGCCAGACGAGTTCTGGGAATTGTTGTCTTCGGGTCGAGATGTGCTGCGCGACATCCCATCCTCCAGATGGGATGTGGATGCTTATTACGACCCACAGGTGTCGGTGCCCGGCAAGATGTATGTGCGCCAGGGTCATTACCTGGATGACATCGATCAGTTTGACCCGCAGTTTTTTGGCTTGTCGCCGCGCGAGGCCGCCAGTCTCGATCCACAACAACGGCTGGTGATGGAAGTCAGTTGGGAAGCGCTGGAGCACGCAGGTATCGCGCCCGCTTCCCTGCAAGGTGGTAAGACGGGTGTGTTTGTCGGGCAGTACTGGGACGACTACTCGATGCAACGCATCTACGCCACCGACCTGCGCGAGATCGATCGTTATGCGCAGTTGAGTGGTTTGCGGGGGATGACTGCTGGGCGTATTGCCCACATTCTCGATTCGCATGGTCCGGCGATTCAAATAGACACCGCCTGCTCGTCCGCATTGCTGGCTGCGCATCAGGCGTGTCAGTCGTTGCGTAGCGGCGAAAGCGATGTGGCGTTGGCGGGCGGCGTCAGCCTTATCCTGGCCCCGGAACATCTGATCGGTATTTGTCAGATGAAAGCGCTGTCACCTGACGGGCGCTGCAAGACGTTTGATGCTGGCGCGGATGGATTTGGGCAGGGCGAAGGCGCTGGCATGATAGCGCTGAAGCGTCTGTCGGATGCACATGCTGACGGAGACAATGTACTAGCCGTCATTCGCGGTTCCGCGGTCAATCATGATGGTCATGCGCGAACCGTGACCACACCCAGCGGGCCAGCACAACGCATGATGCTGGAAGAAGCTGTACGCAATGCCAGTATCGACGCTGACCAATTGGCGTTTATTGAAACGCATGGTACAGGCACGCCGCTTGGCGATCCGATCGAGGTGATGGCGATCGCGCGCGTCTTGTGCGACCAACGCGAATCGCCGTTGTACCTTGGTTCCGTCAAAACCAACATTGGTCATCTCGACGCGGCCGCGGGTATCGCGGGGCTGATGAAAGTGGTCTTGGGTCTGCAACACCAAGAGATTCCGCCGCATCTGCATTTCAACGAACCCAATCCGCGAATTCCGTGGCAAGACTGGCCCCTCGAAATCCCAACTGCATCCATACCTTGGCCTTCGACGCAACGTAATGCCGGAATCAGTGCTTTTGGCATGAGCGGTACCAACGTGCATGTGATCGTCGGCGAAGCACCGGCACCACCAGAGGCGCCCGGCGACCCGGCCACGTATCCCGCGCAGGTGCTGACGCTGTCAGCGCAGAACCCTCAGACCTTGCAGGATGTCGCCCGGCAATACGTATCCTTGTTGCAAGGCGCGAGGTTTACACAATACGAGTGCCTTGCTGATCTTTGTTTTTCGGCGGCAGTCGGGCGTAACCACTTCTCTCATCGGCTTGCCGTTACTGGCGAGTCGGCCATTTCGCTTGCCTCAGCCCTGAACGACTTTGCGCGAGGCGAGGAGTCGCGGCGTATTACGACGGGTACTACCCCGCGGCGTGCACCCAAACTGACATTCCTGTTCACCGGGCAAGGCGCACAGGCGGTGGGCATGGGCAAAGAACTCTACGAGGTGCATCCGACCTTTCGCTATTGGATAGACCGTGCCGCCGAGGGACTACGAGACGAACTACCAGAGCCCCTGTTGGATGTCATGTGGTCTGGAGATGCGTTACATCAGACCGCGTACACACAGCCCGCGCTGTTTGCGACCGAATATGCGCTCGCAAAGTTGTGGCAGTCGTGGGGCGTAGAAGCTGACCTGCTGTTGGGCCACAGCATCGGTGAATACGCAGCCGCGTGCCTGGCCGATGTTTTTTCGCTGGAGGATGCGCTCAAGCTGGTCGCCGCGCGCGGTCGATTGATGCAATCACTACCGGCAGGTGGTGCCATGGTGAGTGTCGTAGCTGACGAGGCCCTGGTTACTGAATGTATTGCGCCATTCACCGGTTCGGTCTCTATCGCCGCGATTAATGGTCCTATGAGCATTGTGATCTCAGGTGCTGGTGACGACGTCGCTGCGGCTACGGGCGTGTTGCAGGAGCGCGGAGTCAAGACAATCCCATTGCGGGTGTCGCACGCGTTTCATTCGCCGTTGATGGATCCAATTCTCGACGCGTTTGCCTCGGTGGCGGCGAGCGTGACGTATCGCGCGCCGTCGAAGACACTTATTGCCAACGTGACTGGAGTCGCGCACGGTGATGAAGCGAGTGAGCCCGGCTACTGGCCGCGCTACTGGGTAGAGCATCTGCGTGGCGCTGTGCGGTTCGCTGATGGCGTCGCCTACGCGCAGAAAAACAAATCTCAGTCGTTTGTCGAAGTTGGCCCCAGGGCCACGTTGCTAGGTCTTGGACGTGGGTGTGCCGGGCCTGATTTCGGCATCTGGTTGCCCAGCATCAAGCCAAAGTCCGAGTGGAATACTCTGGTGGCGAGTGTCGCCGCACTGCACGTCGCCGGTACACCGGTGGACTGGTGCGCATTTTATTCCGGCGGCCGCCGGAAAATGGTGTTGCCCACCTACCCTTGGCGTCGCCAACGTTATTGGACCGAACTCGTCACCAACGCGCATGGCGGGCCAGACCTGCACCCGCTGATACAGCGGCAAGTTCCAAATGCGAGTGGCAAGTCCATCTTCGAATCCATGATCAGCGCAAAAACGCCAACGTACCTCGCTGATCACCGGGTGTTTGAGAACGTTGTGCTACCGGCAAGCGCCTTGCTTGAAATGGCAACGCTGGCCGGACGGGTGACATTTGGACATAACAAAATTGCAGTTGTGGACGTATCGATTCAGCGACCGCTGGTCCTGGACGATGAGCCGGTTGTGGTGCAGACGATCGTCCAGAGTCACGGCGCGCAGCGGCGCTTCGAGATTTTCAGCCGTTCTTCCGCGAGCGCATATTTACGCGAGGACGCCTGGGTTTGCCACGTCTCGGGCTTGCTGGTCGAACATCGGACAGCCGTGGATACCACGGAAACCATTGCGCCGGAGGCGCTGGTCGCGAACGCCACTACAGTTGAGCTGCCCGCTTTTGCGGCGCGCTTCAGCGACCGCGGTATCGAATACGGTCCTGCCTTTAATGCCATCGAGGCACTCTACGTAACCGGGAGCGAGCGTCCGCAGGTTGTCGCTCGAGTCAGTCTGCCAGAAGAGGCGCGAGCCGCTGGCGAACTATCCTCCTACGCGCTACACCCAGCCTTGCTGGACGGCTGTTTGCGCGCGGCTGAGGCGCTGTTCGCGGATGGCGAGCCCGACCAGATTTTCTTGCCGTTTGCGATGGGTGACTGGCGATGGCTGCGTGCGGCCTCTCAGAACGTGTGGGTCATCGCGACCGGCCAGCAAAGTGGGGCGACTCGTACAGTCAGCCTGAAGGTGTTCGACCAGAGAGGCTTGCAGGTTGCGCAGCTGGACAATCTGACCCTACGTGCTGTCTCGTTGTTTGGCCTGCGTCGTGAGGCTACGCCCGGAGGCAAACTCGAGGACTTTATGGAGCGGGCAATGCATACGCTCCAATGGGAGGCCGAGGACGCCACCGCGACAGCAGCGCCGAACGATGGGCTGTGGGTAATCTTCGCTGATGAGCATGGTGTTGGAACGGAACTGGCGCGTGCGCTCGCGCAACGTCGCAGCGCCGTGACAGTGCTGAAGAGCGATCGGTATGAGCTGCTATCAGATAACGAAGCCATGTTGGACCCCAACCAGTTCGCACACTTCGAACAGCTCGCGGATGCGCTCTCCGAACCGGTGGCGGGCGTGGTGTATTTGTGGGGACTGGATGCCACGGAGGAGACGTATCAGATACAGGTTGCCGGTGCTCTGCACGCGCTGCAATGGGCCGTCGCGTGTGAGACGCCTCCGCGTATCTGGTTTGTTACCCAGGGCGCGCAGGCTGTTACGGATAACGCGGAGGTAGCTGTGTGGCAGGCACCGTTGTGGGGTCTTGCTCGCACCGTGCAGGTAGAACACGCGGAACTCGGATGCACGTGTGTCGATATCGAACCTGAAATCGAAGATGCGCAGGCGGCTGGCCTGTTGCTTGATGCTTTGGGTTGTGCCGATGCCGAGTCGCAGGTCGTTTTCAGGGCGGGACAGCGTTACGTCGCAAGGCTGTGCAAAGCGTTCAAGTCTGAAATATCTGATTACAATCCTATCCGCGCTGATGGTGCATACCTGGTTACCGGCGGGTTGGGTGCGCTTGGGCTTGAGGTCGCGCGGTACCTCGTGGCAGCCGGGGCACGGCATCTGATTTTGAGTGGGCGTAGCGGCGCCGGGACGACGGCGCAACGCGATGCCGTTGCCGAGCTTGCGTGTGATGGCGCGACGGTGGAGGTAGTCGCGGCGGACGTCGCCACGCCCGCCGGCTGCGCCCAAATCCTCGCCGTTGCCGGCGGTACGCTCCGCGGTGTTATTCACGCGGCTGGCATCCTCGATGACGGCATGTTGATGCAACAGACGGCCGAGCGTTTCCGCACGGTGGCATCACCCAAGGTGCAGGGTGCGTGGACATTGCATCAGCAGACGGCGGACCTGCCCCTCGACTTTTTTGTGGTGTTTTCTTCGGTTGCGTCGGTCCTGGGCTCACCCGGACAGTCCAACTACGCGGCCGCCAACGCGTTTATGGATGCACTCGCCTGGTACCGCCGCGCGTCCGGGTTGCCCGCGCTCTCTATCAACTGGGGGCCGTGGGCTGATGTAGGTATGGCGACCTCGGATGCGGTTATGCGGCGCCTGATGAATGATGGTTGGCAACCCATGGGGGCCACGCAAGGCTGTGGTGTCATGGCGCAGTTGCTGGCTGCTGAGCGCGGGCCACAGGTTGGTGTAATTCCGTTGGACTGGTCGCAGTTTTCACGACAAGTGCCGGGTGCGTCAGGCTGGCCCGTGCTGACGAGGTTGATGGAAGCCGGCGACGGCGATCCAGCGGAGGCTTCGGCCACACAGGCGCTGGCGGAGCAGGCAAAACTGGCCCACGGTGAAAGTCGATTGTTACTACTCCGCCAATATGCGGTCGAGCGTGTTGCGCAGACCCTGCGGGTGCCCGGCGCTGAGCTGGACGAGCATGAGGGTCTGAGCAACCTGGGGCTGGATTCGCTGACCGCCGTTGAGTTGAGGACTTGGATCCACACGGACTTAGCGGTGGATTTGCCGGTGGACCAGATGTTCTCCGTACCAACCATCGCTGCTCTTGCCGATGCTATTCACGTTGCGATGGGTGGCGACGGTCAAGTAAAAGCAGATCTGGCGACGATGACTGCAGGTGAGTGGATCGTCCGGTCGGACGTTCGGCCAGACGCGCGCACACGCTTGTTTTGTTTCCCGTTTGCAGGCGGTGGAGCATCCGCGTTTCGTGACTGGTCACGGCTGTTTCCCGCGGATATCGAGATTTGCGCGATTCAATTACCCGGGCGCGAGGAACGTATGCGTGAGCCGTTGGTGACGGAGATGAGCGTGCTGGTTGACTCTCTGGTGGAGGCTCTGGCCGCTTATCAAGATAAGCCGTTTGCGTTCCTGGGTCACAGCATGGGCGCCGTAGTCTGCTTCGAATTGGCGAGGCGTCTGCGTGCAACGGGGCAACGGCTGCCAGCACACTTGTTTTTGTCTGCACGCGCCGCGCCACATCTGGATTCTCCGGATAGTGGGTTGAAAGACCTGTCCGATGATGAGTTCATGGAACGACTGCACAGTCTGTATGGCGCCGTGCCGAGCGCCATACGCGACAGCGTGGAACTGCAGCAATTGTTCCTGCCGGTGTTGAAGGCAGACGTAACGCTGCTGGAAACATACGTGTACGTGCCGGATGCGCCGCTCGATTGCGGGATTACGGCCCTCGGCGGTGAGCAGGACCCCGCCATATCAGCGAATATGTTGGCGGCCTGGCGCCAACATACATCGACAGAGTTTCTACAGCGCGCGTTTCCTGGCAATCACTTTTATATAGTGGACGCGAGGCAGGCTGTAGCAAATACCGTACTTGAACACCTCTAGCGAGCACCAAAGGTCTTTAAAATGTCTGATTCCACTGTAGACGTTGTCATCGTTGGCGCCGGATTCTCCGGTATGTATCTCCTGCACAGAATGCGTGCACTGGGTTTCAGCGTGCGCGTGTTTGAAAGAGGCGACGATGTTGGTGGTACCTGGTACTGGAATCGTTATCCTGGTGCGCGCTGTGACGTCGAGAGCATGCAGTACTCGTATTCGTTCGATGAGGCGTTGCAACAGGAGTGGCGCTGGCCGGAGAAGTTCTCCGCACAGCCGGACATCCTGACCTACGCGCGCCACGTTGCAGAGCGGTTCGACTTACGTCGGGACATCACCTTCTCGACACGGGTGGTGTCCGCGGACTTTGATGAATCCACGGCTACTTGGTGGGTAACAACGGGCGATGATGAGCGGGTAGGTGCGCGTTTCGTTGTGATGGCGACGGGTTGTATCTCTACCGCTCAGATTCCGGCTATTGCGGGGGCGTCCGAATATTGTGGCGGGGTGTATCACACCGGCGAATGGCCACACGCACCGGTGGATTTTTCCGGGCAACGTATTGCCGTTATCGGTACCGGCTCATCCGGAATTCAAGCGATTCCGGTTCTGGCGCGGGAGGCGGCGCACGTGACCGTGTTCCAGCGTACAGCCAACTATTCCTTGCCCGCTCGTAACGAAACGATGCGCACCGAATATGAAGGTGAATGGAAGAACGACTACCGGGCGCGGCGCATGGAAATGCGCTATACGCCGCAGGGTGCATTAAAAGATTCAAACGATGAAAGCGCGCTCAGTGTTGACGAGACAAGTCGGCAGTCTGTGTTCGAGGAACGCTGGGAGACAGGTGGTGCCAGCCTGCTTGGGGCGTTTAACGATCTGATGACCAATCAGGCCGCAAACGACACGGCAGCAGAGTTTGTTCGAGAAAAGATTCGTAGCATCGTCAAAGACGCCAAAACCGCGGAAATCTTATGTCCGGATGACCATCCGATCGGCACCAAGCGCATCTGTATCGATAGCGGTTACTACGAGACCTTCAATCGTGACAACGTTGAGCTGGTGGACATCCGTGAAAACGCGATTGAACGTTTGACGGCACGCGGTCTGGTAGCGGGCGGCCGTGAATTCAACTTTGACAGCATCGTCTATGCCACGGGTTTTGACGCAATGACTGGAACACTCGCGAAAATCGATATCCGTGGGAGGGCCGAGACGAATCTGCGCGAGAAGTGGAATGCAGGGCCACGCACCTATCTTGGTCTGATGTCAGCCGGCTTCCCGAACCTGTTCATGATTACAGGCCCTGGCAGTCCCTCGGTCAAAGGCAACATGCTGAATTCGCTTGAGCAACACGTTGATTTCGTAACCGATACGCTTGTGCATCTTCGCGACACCAATATGTCCACGATCGAGGCGTCTCGGGAAGCTGAGGACGAATGGGTCGAGCATGTGCAGGTGACTGCCAATAATACCCTGTTTCCGCGTGCCAACTCCTGGTATATGGGGGCCAACATTCCGGGCAAACCCCGGCTATTCATGCCTTACATTGGTGGGGTAGGTCGATACCGCGAGATTTGTGAGGAAGTGGTGGCAGAACGCTACAAGGGGTTCCGTATCGAAGCGGTTGCGCCGGAGTCTGTCGCCAGTGCCTGATGGTGAGCAACAGCGATTCTGGTCCGATCTCCGCGTGGGAGAGACTTTGGCGAGCGCCTCTATCGTTCTCGAGAAGGACGACATTTTCGAGTATGCGACGGCATTTGATCCGCAGCCTTATCATCTGGATCAGGAGGCGGGTGACAACTCCATTTTTGGCGGTTTGTGCGCGAGTGGGTGGCACGTGACGGCGATCATGATGCGTCTGTTGTCGGACGCGTTTCAAGATGCCGGCATCGATTTACTGGGGTCGAACGCGGTGCCTGCCATTACCTGGCGTAAGCCCGTGCTTGCGGGTGACGCATTGAGCGCAAGCTTTACACTGGCCGAGTTGCGCACGGGTGAAGACCACAGATTTGGTCTGGTCGACTGCGACATTGATGTCGCCAACCAAAATGGCGTGTCCGTCATGTTTCTGACGGCGACATTGATGGTAGCCAACAAGGTTGAGGTTGAAGTTGGCTAATCTGAAGCGGCAACGCTGGTTCGAAGACATTCCTGTTGGCGAGTTTCACGTGTTCGGTAGTCACACGTTCACGGAACAGGAAATCATTGCGTACGGTGAACGGTATGCGCCAAACGTTTATCACACTGATCCGGACGGGGCGCTGGAAACCATCTACGAGGGTGTGGTTGCTTCTGGGTGGCACGTGTGTGCTGTATGGATGCGCAAAATGGTGGACTACATGGAAGCTTATGCGCACGGCGTCCACGACGGCCGTCGCAATGGTGCAGGCATTGGCATTCGAGACTTGCGCTGGCTACATCCTGTTCGGCCGGGACACAAGCTGACGTACACTTACGAGATCATCGAGAAACCGGACAAAGTCCTGCGCAACAAGTGGGGCATCATCCGTAGTCGTAACGAGGCCGTCGATCAGGATGGTCAGGTTGTCATGACGTTTGTGATCGATATCCTGGCCGAGCGGCGCCCGGCTGGTTGAGCCGAGGTTCGTCTGCTTGGCGAACAAGGGTTTTGAAATCATTCCTGCAGCGGGCTGCGTTACTGCAGGAAAAAATCCTTCAGCAACGGACCCACTATGTGCGGGGCTTCCAACAAAATGGAGTGGCGTAGCTCCGGCAATATCTTTAACTCTGCGCCCGGAATGGTGTAAGCCATGAACTCTGCCATGCGCGGATTGGACCCGAGGTCATGTTCGCCTGTCATTACTAGCGTCGGCGCCGTGATTTCAGCAAGTTGTTCACCAAAGTCTGAGTGTGCAAGCGCGTGATAAGCCGCTGCATATGCTTGTTGATCCATAGCCGTGACGGTTGCTTTGCGTCCGGCTATGACCTCGGGGTTGGCTTCCCTGAACGCCGGCGTAAACCAGCGCTCCACTGACTGCTCAAAATAATCCGCTGGATGCGAACTGGCGATAAACTCAAGTCGCCCTACGACGCGTTTACGCTCGTCGGCGCTGCGTCCCGCCACTGTGGACAACAGCGCCAGGCGGTTTACCCGTTCTGGATGTTGCAACGCCAGTCCTTGTGCGACCAGTCCGCCCAATGAGAAGCCGGCAACATGAGCGCGCTGAAACTGTAGTGAATCCATCAGCGCCACTACATCACAGACAAAATCATCAATGGAGTATGGCCCGATCGGCGCCTCGGAGCTGCCGTGGCCGCGCAGGTCAAACCGGAGTACTTCGAACTGGTCCGTCAGGTGTGCCAGCACCGGCAGCCAGTCATCTGCCTGAGATCCGACGCCGTGAATTAACACGAGACGCTCACCCTGACCCGCTACTTCGTAATGTAGTCTGGCTGCAGACTTCGACAATGTGTGACTCCGATGATTGTTCCAGATAGCGAATGGCTACATCATGCAACGTCACAATCGCCACGGCTATAAGAGATCGCCGTGGCCATATGGGAGGACCGGGTGAAGTTTTCGATCGCCGTCAACATGGAGCGCTACAACCCGGCGCAAGATATGCGTGTGGTCGCACGCAATGCGCTCGAGTTGGTGAAGATGGCGGAGCAGGGTGGTTTTGAGATCGCGTGGGCTGCGGAGCATCATGGCGTGGAGATGACCATTGCACCCAGCCCATTCCAGATCTTGCTGCACTGGGCTGGTCAGACCGAGCGTATTCGCCTCGGGACCGCCGTGGTGGTGGCGCCCTACTGGCACCCGCTCAGGCTGGCCGGTGAAGCAGCGTTGTGTGATGTCTTGTCAGACGGGCGTCTGGAGCTCGGGGTCGCGCGCGGCGCATTCCAATACGAGTTCGATCGTATGGCCGCGGGCATTCCCGGCAAGGCAGGTGTGGGCTATATGAAGGAGCTTCTGCCGGCTATCAAGTCGCTGTGGCAGGGCGACTACGCGCACGACGGTACTCATTGGTCATTCCCAACTGCGACGTCAGTGCCCAAGCCGTTACAGGATCCGCATCCGCCTATTTGGATTGCGGCGCGCGACGCAGGCAGCATGGACTGGGCGTTTAAGGTGGGCGCCGATTTGCTGACCACACCACTGCAAAAACCAAACTCAGAAATTCAGGCTCTGGCCGAGCGTTTTGATACTACCGCCAGGAACAATCCCGATGTTCCGCGACCACGCTTCCTGATGATGCGTCGGACCTGTGTGTTTGACCGGGCAGAAGACCTCAAGATTCCTGCGGCCGCCTCAATCGAGTACGCGCGGCGTTTTGAGAATCTGTTTCTGAACGCTGGTGGTGTTGTTAACGGTTTCCCGGAGCCAGTCGACGCAGAGGTTATCGCCAGCCGTGCTGATTATCAGGTAGACACTTTGGCCGAGAATCTATTGTTCGGTACACCGGAGGTTGCGATCGAAAAGCTGCGTCTGTATGCGGACGCCGGCGTTGATATGTTCTGTTACAACCCCGTTTTTGGTATCGAGCACCAGTTCGCTCGCCGCTCATTGGAACTATTCATTGAACGTGTCATGCCAGCGTTTCAATGAAACATACGAAGGACTGAACCCATGACCTATTGCATCCTTGGCTTTTGTGAAAACACCGGGCAATCGGGTATCGCGTATACGACGGTCACCATCGCTGGGGGCGGTACCTCACCGTTCTACACCTACGGTGGCGATATCGTTGTCGTCCAGGCTTACGGCAATATTGCGACCGGTATTGCGGGGGCGCGCGCGCTGGACCAGGGGCAATCGCCGGAAGAAGCGATGCTGACGATGGAGGCGGCCGACTCGGCGTTTGACTTCAGACAGGTTGGCATCATGATGCGCGACGGTCGCAAGGCGGCGCTGACGGGCAATAGCGCAAGACCGTGGGCGGGTCATCATGTTGGCGAACACTTTATTGCCATGGGTAACGTGCTGGTTGGAGAGGAAGTGGTGCAGGCAATGAGCACAGCATTCACGGAGTCGGTTGGTGAGACGCTGGCAGAACGGCTACTGCGCGGCATAGAAGCGGGCCGGGACGCGGGCGGGCAGGTAGCGCCTGACGGGCGCTACGACGAACGCTGCGCGTTATTGAAGGTGTTTGGCGCCGGTCCTGGCCTGGAGGCCGCGCCCGCGCTCGACTTGCGAATCGATCTCGCGAGCGACGCCGTTACCCGCATGCGGGCGTTTTATGAAACGTACAAACCCGTAATCAAACGTCGTGCAGCGCGCGCGATGAACCCGGCTGATGATATGCCTACGTCGGACTGGGAAGCGTTGCACATGCAGGATAATCCGCCGCCGCCGGCAATGAAAGAGAACCGTTAGAGACACCGCGAAGTAAACTGAGTCGGTCACCAGGCCACTACTCAGTGTGAGTCAGATGTCACTCGGGCCCGCGTTGTTTCCGGTAATCTAGTCTCGAAGGGATTTTGCGATCCACATGCGATCGACTTGTGTCCCACGAGAGGTCGACTTGTGACCCAAGGGAGAGACTGACGTGGGAATTCATTCGCTGACAAAAGTTTGCTTCGTTCTTGCCGCCGTGCTCGTCGCGGTTCCGGTTAAAGCATCAGAGGTGAGCTTCAAGGGGGCGCTGGTTCGGGATGCGTTGCATAAGACAAACAACAAAGAAGACTCCGAGAAGTACCATGAGCTGCATGCCTGGGTGCGGGCGGACGGGATGCAGTTTGTGCTGCTGTGGCACAGGCTGCTGATCCCCGATTACACGTTTACGGGAACACGCAAGCTTGGTTGACTGGAAGCGAGTCAGATTGTGCAAGGGTTACTACGTACAAGCGGCAATGACTTCCAGCCCGAAGTCTCGCTGAACGGGTCGTTGGGCAACTTCCGGTTGGTAAGGTTGCAAGCCAAAGGACAGGGTTGCGTCGCTCTGCGCCGCTACGGCAATCACAATTGGCCAATCTCAGATGTAGAAGTCGGCGGACGCGATATTGCCATGGGCAACACCCGGCTCCTAGGAGTTTATTGCGCAGCGCGTGGTGCGACCATCAGCGACAACGAACTGGAAGCTTTGGTGGATGGCTTGAACTGACGGCCCGGTACGCAGCTACCGCAGCCCGGCAAAAAAGTAGGACGGTCGCCGTTAACGCGCAAGCGCCCAGCCTTTGCGTCCAATTGACACGCCGAAGTATAGGAAAAAAGCGCCGAACACGACGCGCATGATGTCTCCGGGCAACGCGTGCGCGAGGGCGGCGCCAATGACAATACCAATCACGGCCGTGGGTAGCAGCACGGTCACCTGTGTCCACAAGACGCGACCCGCACGTGCGTGATGGATGAGACCGGCCAGTGCGTTTGTTACGTTCAGCGCCAGCGCGATCGCGAGCCCTTCGCCAACGGGTACACCATAGAAGGTCGCCAGTCCCAATAGAACCAAAGCGCCGCCGCCCACACCAAATATGCCTGACAAGGCGCCGGCAAACATACCAAAGCCGATTAATGCCCACAGCGCCGGATCAACCGGGTTTACCGTACCGAGCAGCGCCAGGCCCAAACCGTGATCAATAAGCCGCACCGCGACAAAAATCTGGAAGGCGCCCAACAGCATCAACATCCACCGTGGCGTGATCCGTGCCAGGAGCTTGGATCCGATCAAGCTGCCGATGACTCCACCGACGACTGTCGTTGCAATTGGCACGAAGCCTAACGACAGGCCATCAAAAAACAGGTGCGCGCCAAAGCCAATGGTTGATAGCAGCGTCACGGCAGCCAGCGAGGTGCCAACAGCGACTTGTGAGTTGACGCCGCTGGCAACCAACAACGGCGTGATGAGGACACCACCGCCCAGCGCTATCAGGCCGTTCAAGAGGCCTGCCAATAAACCCATACCCGCCGCTTGCGAGCGGCGAGGGCCGTCGCCAGGCTTTGGTTCGACCTCGGACACGCTGTTCGGGAAGTGGTCTACTTCGCTTCGGTCAGATGGGGCGTCGCGGCTTTGCAGTACGCAAGTTTCTTGACGAGCTTGTCACCTCTGAATTCGAGGATATCCAGCCCGCGCATCAGCATGGTCTTATCCTTCGACTTCATTGCCAGCGTCCAGCTGGTCATCACCTTGTTGTTCTCGACCTCTGCAAAATAGTCTTCGCCGTCAAAACGTATCTTGCCGGGGGCACCTGCAAGCAATGGTGCAAATGCTGCGCGAATCGCCGCAGGGCCTCTGTGACTGCCACCAGAACTATCCTCGTACACAGCGTCATCAGAGAAGAAGCTGACAACGCCGTCAAGGTCTTGTTGGTTGAAAGCGTCAACAAAACGCGTGGTGAGATCCTTCAGTTCGGCGGCGCGGTTGCTCATGTCAATGATTCCCGTGGTCGGTAGCGAAACCATTATTCGCCCAAATGTAAAATTCGCCCAAATTTATTATTCACATAGGAACGCGTTGCTAAGTGCGCTAATCCTCATCCATCTTCAACAGACCCGTACTGCGATAAGCTTCCGCGGCTTCGCGAATATAAGCGCCGGTGTGTTCGGCGTCGTAGCGGCTGGCGAGTTGCTGGCTGAGGGACAACAGCTGATAGTACGTTGATCGTCCAGGGCGCAATGCCTCATAGAGCTCGAGGATTTCATCGTTGGGAATCCGGGTCATTTCCGCGGCGCGCTCCAGGTTGGCCGCAACCTCGGCATAACCAGCATCCCGCGCGAACCTGGCCTGCATCTCGAGCGTTTCCGCATTCACGGACACGTCCCCGGAACCAACTTCTCCAGCCAGTACGTTACTGATGGTCAAATCAGACAGCGAACGCCCCGAATGCGTGGCGACTTCGTCACGATGATTCTGGCCAAGCGGATAACTCGGCTTCTCGTCAGAGCCGGTCATAGGTACCGGACCTCCAGCTCTTCCACCGCCCTGCCTTCATCGATCTGATTCACCTCGCGATGATGCAGCAGCGTTGTGTGCACAATCAGGCGCAGGCGCGCCATGTTGTCGACTTTCATCGGTACCGGATGTGGCGCTCTGTTGGTTGCATAACACGCAGCGTTACGCCCTAACGCCCGATAGCTGTCCAACGTCAGGTTGGGCGCCATGCTGAGCAGTTCCAGATTGTTAAGCGGAGCCAGACCTTTTTTGTGAATCAGCGCGGTGCCTTTCGACTGCAAGCCAATTCCGATGCCGGAACCGCACAGGCGAGCGCCCGAGAGCCCAATGTCCGCGACGTCAGCGCCGTGATGAACACGCACAACACGGGCCCGCACGCCTTCGCTCTCGATGCCCTCGGTGATTGCCCTCAGCACGTCTGCATGGGTCAGGTCCGCAAGCGTGCGATTCATGACAAGTCCGAAGGCGGGGCCTATCGCCACGACAACTTCATCACCGCTCCCTTCCCTCGCATCACCTCTGGAGATGAATGAGAGATTTGGATCGTGGGCTTCCCCTTCAACCAGCGCGTGTGGGTCCAGCGCTTGCGGAAGGTTTTGCACCTGTTCCCACAGCGCCCCGCTCAGACGATAACCAGTCCCCGGACCGGCGTAGTCATTGGGAGTGTTGACTGCGCTCAAGACATTGAACTCCCCATCGAACACCGCGGAAGTGTGCAGGTAGTCACCCAATACCCGCTGGCGCTGCATTTCCAGCACGGTTTCCGCAACGTCTTCAAAACCGCTTCGTGCCAGCGCGGCCACCACGTCCAGGGCGGTCTTGTCGCTTTCCAGGAACGCGTCCGCTGCCGCGAGGTCGGCGACGGCATCTCTGTCCGGCATGTCGTCACTCGAGAACGCGTTTACGGCTGCCGTCACTTCTGCGTCGCTGATGGGCGGGAAGCCCATCTCCCGGAACACTGCCTGCATCGCTAACGCGCCGCGTTCGCGCACTGCCAGCACATCATCTTCGCGCACCGGCACCAGCCCGCCGTCTACTTGCATGTCTCGCTGGATCACCAACCAGTCATCCATGTCTTCGCAGTCAAAGTTGCCGCCACCAAATAAATTGTCTTTGCGCGGCATGACTGAATGCCCAGAGGTGATGAAGTCGGTACCGGGCAGCATCTGCAACATGAGCTTGGCCGTCTTGCGCATTTGCGAGTGTGACGACATCGCATCATTACCCGCCGCGACCTCCAGGCCTAAGGAGGCCGCAACGAGGTTTTCCGCCAGTACTCCGCGTACGCCGTTAGGCAACGACTCTGGCAATGCGATGCAGGAGATCCCGCCGTTCTGCACACCCTGACTGCCGGCGCCTTTCACCATCAGCAGGCAACGAATTTCCAGGTACAACATGGACCAGCCAAGCCCGTACCCCATCAATGCTTCCGAGCCAGACCCGGAGGTGAAGCGCGACTTCACACCGCGAGAAGCATAAGCCGACGCGAGGATACCTTTGGACCAGGGCGTGTCGTCGCCATCCAGGAAACTTGGAATCGTGCCGTATACCGACAGCGTTTCGGCGTACGTGGCGAGGCCTTTCATAGCGAGTTTGAGGTTCAATGCCTCTTCGCATGAGATTTGCGTCATCACTCCGGGACGCCCGACCTGGCTACCCACCAATAATGCCAACGCACTGAACGGCGCCATGCGCGCAACCCGAACCGTCGTCTCTTCCTCGGCAAAGCCGCGCAGGCCGGCTTCGGCCGCGTCCGCCGCCAGCAATGCCGGGTTTTCTTTCCAGTTGGTGACGTGAGCTTGGTCGGCCGGCTTCTTACGCTGCCGCATCTTCTGCATGGCCATCATCATTTCCACGACGTTCAGATGACTCATCACCTCCGCAATCATCGCCGGCGTCAGAGCCGCAAAGATGCGCATCACGTCACGCTGCGCCACGTTGATGTCTACAAGCTTGCGGGCAATCTGCAGTGAGCCAATGGCCATCGCCGTTTCGGCATAGTCGACGTTGATTGCGTGTTTGACGATAAATCGATCGATCGCGTCAAACTCGTCCTCGGTCCGGCCGTCCATTTCTACGATGCGTCCGTCCTGAATACGCAACGAAGGCTTCGGATCCGTTGGACTGTCCATGACTATCAGTCCAAGTTCCGGTAGTTCAGATACAAAAACTTCCTTGTTTATGTCGCGCTCACGCAGCTTGTCGAACCGCTTGGAACGCTGCGCCTGGGCTTCGGACATCGTGCGTCCACCTGTCTTGAGAATCGGGTTGCAGTGCGCGAGTTTACCGAGTCATTGGCGGCTGTCGAGAAATAGTCGTGTCCTGGCATGAATTGCAGACTGATAATCCACAGACACCGGCCTATCGGCCCTCGGTGAGCAGCCACTAACTGGACTATGCTCCTGATTCCCACTTGCACGGAGGCGTGAGTGCTGATGGCCGATATTCGCGAGACGCTTCTACTGATTGCGCAAGCTACGGGCCGCCGTGCAGTCGCTCAAGGATCGCGGCATCCTGGACAACGGCGCGACGCAGTCAGTTCTGACGCAGTTGCAGGTGCACGAACGCCTGTTGTTGGACGAATCCGAGCAGCCCTCATTACGTGAGCTCATTGCCCTGGGGAACGCGGCCGACCTACCCGTGGACCTGCAAGTGCTGTCGTCGAGAGTGCGCGCGCAACGTCTTGCGGATATTACGGCGTTGCACGAAGCCGCGCTGACATGACCCGACAGCGGCGGCCTTGTTCTGGGGTTGATGCCCGACGTTGATGCCGTGCCCGAGGGAGAGTTCTCGTGGCGGCAGCTCAACGCACAATGGCATCAGCTTGCTGACGCAATGCTGGAACCACAAGTGGGTGAGCGTGTGTTGACGCAGATGGCCAGACAGTTTTTTGGTGCCCACGACGGCATAAATCCGCCCCCGCGGCTGGAACTGCCACTGACGCGCCTGGTACCAACAACCATCGGAAGAACTGGAAGCACCTGAGGTCTCCACCGCTGTTGCGGCGACGGCGGCGGTCGCCGCGGTCGCTCACAACGAGAGCGCACAACCGCAACCCGAGTACGTTGTGGATGAGCAAGGTAGTGACCTTCGGGAAAAGCCCGCAGCGGACAGCAACGTTTCCGCGGAAGGTATGGCGAGTTCGTAAGCGCGCCCAAGTGAAGCGTTATTCGCGGACGATGAACTGGTGCGTGTCAAGAGTACATGGAGCGTTTATCTGCGGCCTTTCCTGACCGAGAACTGGTTGGGGTTGGTTGGCGTCACGTCGCTGACGGGGGCCTGGATGTTTCTGACCATGTGGTTGTGGGACAAGGTTCAGGGATACCGCATCGGCATGATCAGCGACCGCGGTTGTGCTCACTTTTGGCGTTGTACAAGCCGTTCAGGTCCACCGAGCACACAGTGTGTTTGCTAAAGCCTGAACCAACTATCAACTTTGCAGGTGTGACCATGAGCGAACGACCCATTCTGGATGCCATCAAGGTACAGTCCAAGGTTGTGATACCTATCGTCAAAGCATTGGAACGCGAGATTGGCAAAGCGCGCGCGCACCAAGTTGTGGGTGATGCTATCTCGGGCGCGTACGTTCAGTACCGTGAGCGTCGTGGTTTCCAGCCCGACCAACATCCCTCCGTTGAGGTGGATGGGCCGGCGTTCCCGGTTGAGCGAACTACCCGCCACAACGATGCAGACTACTATGCGAACGATGTCACGAAATGCGCGTTCGCCGAGTACTTTCGTTCGATCGGTGAGCCCGAGATTGGCGCGTTGATGACCTGCGGCGTAGATTTTGCCGCCGAAGAGTTGATGCGGCCTACATGGGCGTTTGAGCGTACACAGACCTTGATGCAAGGTGCGAGTTATTGTGACTTTCGCTGGCGCCGGAAGTCGTCAGGAACTTAAACCACAGATGACATTGTGACCTGATTCGCTGTGACGGATAAGACACTCGCTACATTGGATTTTGCCGAGTCCCTGATTGATGTGGACCGGATGTATGAATATCGCTTGAGCCGTGTGCAACAGGTACTGGCTCAACGAAACGTTGCTGCGATGCTGACCTACGATCCCGTGAACACGCGTTATGCCACGGGCATGCGGAACATGCAGCCGTGGGCTCTGCATACCGTGATTCGGATGGCGTTCATCCCCGCGGAAGGCCGGGTGACACTATTTGAGTACGCCGGCAGCGAGCATCTTGCCGATGGGCTGACAACGGTTGCAGAGGTGAGGCCCTCTACGTCGCTGCAGTTTGGTCCCAACTTGAGCGCAACGGAGCGCAGTTCAAAGCTACGGCAGTGGACGGATGAGGTGACGGCCCTCATGGATCTGCAATGCGGCGGCGAGCGCCGACTGGCAGTCGACAACCAGGTGCCGTATTCGGCCGTGATGTCGTTGCAGCATCGCGGTTACGACCTGGTGGACGGATATGCTGTGATGTGTGCGGCGCATAACATCAAGAACGAAGATGAGATCCGCGCGATGGTCAAGTCCGTGAGGGTCGCGGAAGAAGGTGTCCGACGGCTGCGCGATGCGCTGGTTCCGGGCATAACGGAAAACGACCTATGGGCGATCCTGAACCACGCGAATACGGCGTACGGTGGCGAATATCTGGATACGCGTCTTTTGTCGTCGGGGCCGCGTACAAATCCGTGGTACCAGGAGAGCGGGGAACGAGTTGTACAAGCCGGAGATATGGTTGCACTGGATACGGACATGATTGGGCCGTATGGCTATGACGCGGATATTTCACGCAGCTTTGTGTGTGCGCCTGAACGTGCGACAAGGCGACAGAAAGCTATTTACAGAATTGCCCATGAGCATGTGCAACATAACGTTGCCATCCTCAGGCCGGGCCTGAGCTTTAGAGAGTTGTCGGAGGCTGGGTTTGACGTGCCAGCGGTTTATCGTGAGCAGAGCATACCGATGAACTGGCATGGCGTCAGTTTGTACGGCGGGTGGCCCAACATACCTGGCAATGGATGGTTTGATGAGCACACGGAAGACGGTTTGATCGAGCCTGGCATGACGCTGTGCGTGGAAAGTTACATCGGTGAGCGACGTGGCCCGGATGGCGTCAAGTTGGAACAGCAGGTACTAGTGACCGAGGATGGTCATCGGCTGTTGAGCGATTTGCCATTCGAACAAGACCTGCTCGTCTAGTTCGCGCACGCAACGGTCGGCTAAGTCCGGCCGCGAAGCTCATACAATTTGACCGGTTGTGTCTGGCCACGAACGGACGTTACTCCAACGGGTAGCAGGTCAAAACCCTGCACCAACATATAGGTGTGCTCAGATACCAGAATGCGTGTCCCAAGCTCCTTGTTTAGGGATTCCAGGCGCGATGCCAGATTAACGGCGTCGCCGTGGACGGTATAACTCAAGCGGCCGCTCGCGCCTACCGCGCCTGCTACAACTGAACCCGTGTTGATGCCAATCCGGTGTTTCACGTATTGACCTGCATATTGCTTGTTGTCCATCGACGCGTGCATATCGAGTGCCGCCCGCAAAGCATTTGCCGCATGATCCGGATTCTCAATGGGTACATTAAAGGTCGCGAGAATGGCGTCACCTTGAAACTGCGTGACCACGCCATGGTGGCGCTCCAGGATCGACACCATGTCCTCAAAATACTCATTCAAGAGCGTCATGATGCCGTCCGGACCAACCTGCTCCGTGAGCGCGGTGAACCCTTCGATGTCACAAAACAATACCGTGGCCTGGGCTTGTGCAACTTCCAGCTCGCCGCCCGCGGACAGTAGTGACTGGGCAACCTCCTCTGGTACAAACCGGCCCAGGGTGCGACGAATCACTTCGCGATCCCGAAGCCCCGCAACCATGCGATTGAACGCGAGCGAAGCATCGTCCAATTCTTTGATGCGACTGGACGGAACAGCAGGTGCCGCCTCCAGCCCGTGCGTTTCTACGGCGCGAGCCGCGTCGGCCAGCTCTTCAACAGGCACGCTGATGCGACGACCCGCCCTGGCGGCGACGATGACCGCGATAATGAGTACACCCAGCCCGACCCACAATGACCGTACGAGGCGGTTGTATTCCTCGTTCCCAATCAAGTCGGTGTTGAAATACACGCCCACCGTCCAGTCGCCGTAGGTCTTGAGACTGCGTGAAAGGTAGATATGGAAATTGTCGCCGATCATGGCGCCGGTTGCGGCGACGTTTTTGATGTCGCGCAAAATAAAGATGGAATCTTCATCCGGGGTCCAAATCCGGCGCAGTGCCATGTCTCCAAACGAAGCCAATGCGGGTAACGGCACCTCGTCGCCGATGACCTCAGGCTTCCAGTTGATCATCGTCGGGTGTGCGAGGACCCGGGTACGTCCGTAAAGTACAAACGGGGTCATGCCGGATGGGAGTTCCAGTTCTCCCAAAGCTGATGAGATCTCAGCGATAGGCACTACCTGCGCCAACATGCCGAGGTATTCGTCGTTGTACTTGAGCGGCGTGTCCAACATGACCACCGCGGCGCCGGCGGCTTCAGTCCAGAAAGGGGGACGCCACGCAGCACCAGATTGAGTCGTACCATCGCGCACCCATTGGACGAGCTCTTTGTCTGCGCTCCAATCCGCCTGTATGACCTCTGCCTGAGCGCGGATCCATCTGCGTGACTGTGCATCCGGCGTGACAATCGCCATGCCGGCAATCTGCGGCGTCCCGGCCAGGGCGCCCAACATGAACGCGTCGAGGCTGCCGAGATCTTCAAGTGACAGTTTTCCCTCGGCAAAAGCGTTGGCGATCCATTGGGATTGGCTGACGGCTGGGCTGAGGCGGGCATGGATGTCGCGTTCCACCAGGCTGACTACCGATTCACCCTTGTCCTGCAGCAGTGTGCTTGTATTCTTGGTTGCGCTTAGAATGCCTACCAACAACACCGCGCTCACTGCCACAGCAACCAACACGCCAAAGCCAAAAATGGCGATCGCGGATACCGGCACTCTGCGGTCTTTCAGCCTCTTGCGTGCGCCGGGGTCTGGCGCCACCGTCTTTGGCCCCACTGTATCTGGTGCCACCGTCTCTGCCTTGGAGATGGGAGCATTGCTCATCGATTCAACTCATCAGCTTCTTTGGCTGCAGCGCGTCTCTCGACCGTAATGACGTATAGACCGGCTGCGACCACGATGATTGCTCCAATGAATGTGGGTGCGTCCGGGATGTCGTCGAACACCAGATAACCCAGTACGGCTGCAGCTACCAGCATGACATAGTTGAATGGCTGCACGGTGCTGGCCGGGGCGAGGTTCAAGCCCATGACAATCAATACGTGTGCGGCCATCCCCAGGACCGCGGAGGCCCCCAACCAGAACCAGTCGCCGGGCTGTGGGTCGACCCAAACAAATGGCACCGCCAGACTGAAACAGGCGAAGCCAACCACGCCCGTGAAAAACTGCGTCGTGCCGGCGCCATCGTTGGCTGTCACAAGTTTGGTCAGAATCTGATAGGTCGTATACAGCGCGGCGCCGGCGAGAGGAGCCAACGCTACCGGGTCAAATACGCCTACACCCGGACGCACAATGATCACGACGCCGGTAAAACCTACAAATATCGCGATCCAGCGGCCGCGGTCTACGGTCTCACCCAGGAACCATACAGATGCGGCTGTGACCGCCAAGGGTGCCACGGCGATGACTGCGTGGACGTCAGCCAACGGTAGTTGGCTGAACGAGAAGATGATGACAATGTTGGCGAACACCAGCAGCAGCGCCCGGCCAAGCTGCAATAGCAGGTTACGACTACTGAAGCCCGCGCGCCCGCGTTCCAGGTAGGCAATCGTGGTTCCAAACATTGCGTACAACACGTACCGGATCCACAGAATCTGCACGATCGCATACGTAAGCGTCAGATGTTTGGAAATTGCGTCAGCACTCGCGAGCGAGACCATCGCCGCGATTGTCAGCAGGATGCCCGCGAGCGTGTGGGAATTTGCCGCCCTGATGGGTACTTCTCCGACTCGGGAAGA
>JACLAC010007921.1_pt1 | contig 21882 bp, 15 predicted proteins | sample 8027881 | NCBI WGS metagenome assembly JACLAC01 (sample SAMN15725517, study PRJNA655200) | protist metagenome | isolation source: fluorescence activated cell sorting (FACS) single amplified genomes of... | place: Spain: Blaines Bay Microbial Observatory, Mediterranean Sea | collected 2016-01-19 | reverse complement strand
TACCTGCAGCCGTGGTCCCTCCATCGATCACCTTTTCTGGACTGCGCAGATTTCTTTTTCGCAGGCCAAGCTCAGCGTGAAACCATCGCCGGTCTGACCTACTTTGCCTCAAGCGACTGGAAACTGGCATTTTTGGTTGCGCCCAGACGCTCGGGAGTCAGCCGACTGGTCGATCATGTTGTCTCGATGAACGGGCTTGGTACATGCCCGGTCGATGTGATTCTGAGCCGATCGGAGTGCAAGAGCCCAGAATCTTTCGTGCGGCAACTCCGTTCGCTCTTGGGACACAGCCCTGCCAGCCAAACCTCTTCACAGGCCACCTCGCAGGACATCGAACGGGCCATTCAACAAAGTGACAGGCAGGGCATCCGCACACTGTGGTTCCTCGAAGACTGTCCAGCCGCTGCGATTGGGATGGCGACTGATCTTGCACAGCGGCACCGGAATTTTTCCGTGGTAGCAACCACAGTACCCGATCAACGGGAACGTCTGCATCTGAATGCCGGGGCATGTGGGATGCGCATCGATCTCGATTCGCTGACGCTGGAAGATACAGCATCCTACGTTCATTCAGCCTTGCGGCATGCCGGCGCGTCCGAGGCAATCTTCAGCGAGACAGCCATCACGTATCTGCACAAAGCGACTTCGGGCCTGATCGGTGAAATCGCGGTGATTGCTGAATCGGCTCTCGCTGCGGCAGCCTGTCGTGGCCTGACACGGATCACGCCTAACCTCATTGAGATAGTGGTCGAAACTCATGGCATGAGTCCCTCTGAAGAATCGGCACCTTGGAAGCCGCGTGCCGTTTTGCGTGCCGCCTGAATCAGGGTAGGGGAGCGCCAGTTGCCCGGGTCACGATCCTCGGTCTTTCTGCTTACCGGACCTGCTTACCGGACCTGATTACCGGACCTGCTTGCCGCAGATGGGACAATCAGGACGTCTCGCAACCTTCATGCTATGGAAACTCATACGTCTTAAATCCATTCTTAGTAAACGACCCGACAGTGGTTCCCCGATCCCGGCAATCACCTTGACAGCTTCGACGGCGCCCATGCAGGCAACGGTGCCCGAGACGGCACCCAACACGGGAAACTGCCGTTTCCAGGTGGGTGGATCCTCAGGAAAAATGCACTGCAAGCAGGCTGATTCTCCTGGAATGACAGTCGTGATGTGTGCTTCCATTTCATACATGGCACATTCGACCAACGGTTTATTCTGCAGTACCGCTTGGCGATTCATGGCAAAGCGTTCTGGAAACAGGGGCGCACAATCGACAATCAGATCACACTGATCGACCAGCGTCTCGGCGTTTTCCTCGTCGACGTTTTCGGCCACCGTTACGATTTCGAGACGTGGATTGAGTTCCAACAACCGTCGCTTGATCGACTCGATTCGCGGTTTCCCAATCCAGTCGTGGGTCATCAGCAACTGGCGATTCAAATCACTTGGTTTGACGTTACCGGCATGAGCCAGTACCAGTTTTCCGACACCGGCAGCGGCCAGTTCATAGGCTACCACGCTCCCAACGCCACCGACTCTCGAAATCATCACCGAGGAGTTTTTCAAACGCTGTTGCCCCGATTGACCCAAATCGGGAATCCACATTTGCCATTCATAAACGGATTTTTCTTGATCAGTCAGGTTGATTACTGGGGATGTTGGTTCAGTCATCATTCATTTCTTGTCGTTGATTCAGCAGTACCCGTGCACCGGGTGACCATCACGGATAAACGGTACCGCCATCTCGGGAGTCCACATTCGAGCGGCGTGATCCGAATCCAAATCGTACTGTGCGGGGCCTTGAGTGTCAGGCCTGTTCCAACGGATTCCGACAACCGTTCCTCAAACCAGAATATCGGTTGCAACGTGGCCAGCAACATCCGTCAGCCGAAAGTCGCGTCCTGCATAACGATAGGTCAGACGCTCGTGATCCAACCCCATCAGGTGCAAAATGGTAGCGTGCAAATCATGCACATGCATTTTATTTTCGGCTGCATAATAGCCATAATCGTCGGTCGCTCCATACGCGTATCCACCTTTCACGCCACCCCCAGCCATCCACATGGTGAAACCATGGGGATTATGGTCTCGACCATTGGTGCCCTGTGCCGTGGGCGTTCTGCCAAATTCACCTCCCCACAGGACGAGCGTATCTTCCAGCAAACCTCTGCTTTTCAGATCCTGCAGAAGTCCGGCGATGGGTTTGTCCACTTCGGCCGCATTCTTGGTGTGTCCAACGTACAAATTACTGTGCTGATCCCACTGGACCTCGCTGTCGCTATGCGTGACTTGCACAAACCGGACACCACTCTCGAGGAACCTTCTGGCCATCAGACATTGCCGGCCAAAATCTTCCGTCACTGGATCATCAATCCCATACATACGTTGGGTTGCGTTTGTCTCCTTTGATAAATTCTGAATTTCAGGCACCGACGCCTGCATGCGATAGGCCAGCTCAAAAGAATTCAGTCTTCCTTCCAACGAGGCGTTGGATCCAACCCGTTCCATATGATCCTGATTCATGGCGCGTATCAAATCCAACTGTTGGCGTTGGGTTGCGGGATCAATCCGATGATTACGAATATGTTTGACTCGCACAGCCTCAGCATTGAGAGATGCATTCCCGATCGGTGTTCCCTGACAATACGCAGGTAAGAACGCGGCCCCCCAGTTGTTGACCCCCCCGTGTGCAAGAGTCGGGCAGATGGTCACAAAAGCTGGAAGATTTTCATTTTCAGTCCCCAGCCCATAACTCACCCACGATCCGAGACTGGGTCGGACAAATTGGTCACTACCGGTGTGCAGTTTCAGTAATGCGCCCCCGTGCGCGGGATTCGTTCCATGCACCGAACGCAGGATACACAGGTCATCAACATGCGAAGCGGTGTGCGGAAACAACTCGCTCACAGGCAATCCACTTTCGCCGTGTTGCTGAAACCGCCACGGCGACTTCAACAGGTTTCCCTGTTTTGCAAATGTGACCCGCGGCAAATCAAAGGGCAGTGGCTTTCCGTGATCCCGATCCAACAGCGGTTTGGGGTCAAACGTATCGACATGCGATGGACCACCTTTCATGAACAGAAAAATGATGCGTTTGGCTCGAGCAGCCAGATGCGGATTTTTTGAAGCCAAAGGACTATCAGTCGAGCCGGATGCAGATCCCGGCGTGGTCACCGCGCCGCAATCCTGCTGCAGGAGATGCGTGAAGGCCAAGTGCCCAAAACCGATCGCACTGGTCCGCAAGATGCGTCGCCTGGACTGCAGAGTTGATTCCAGCATCGGCTCACCTCAGATACATGAATTCGTTACTGGCAAACAGGCTTTGGCAGAACAGGGACCAACCCTGCAAAATCCGATCGCGATCAAGATCTTCAGAATTAACACGTGCTGCAGATGCGGTCTGTTCCATGAAGTTCAGGACGCGATCCGTCTCGCGGTCCGTCGGGGAGCGTCCCAACACACACTGATAGGCTGCTTCGATTCGCGATGTGTCGCTGGCTGACAGACCCAGCAGACGTTCGGCAAAGGCTTCAGCTGAATCGATCACCAGATCGGCGTTCATCAACAACAGGGCCTGCGGGGCAACTACGGTTTCTGAGCGATTTCCGGTTGGCATCGTCGGATCAGGAAAATCGAATTGCTCGAACATCGTGTAGAGGTTGTTGCGAATCACTGGCAGGTAAACTGCTCGGCGCAAACTGTCATAACGGGTGTGGTCGACGGACGTATGATTGAAAACAAACTGACGATTGCGCAGCGGAACCGTTTTTCCCGACATTGTCGTATCCAGCCGACCCGAGATGGCAAGAATCGAATCCCGGATCTGTTCAGGTTCCAAACGTTGCATACGAAAACGCCACAACAGGCGATTCTCGGGGTCGACATCGCGGCATGCCGCTTCGCTGGCGTGGTTGGCTGACATCTGGTAAACGCTGGATCTCAGGATCAATCGATGCAGTTCCTTGGTGGACCATCCAGACGCCATGAACCACCGGGTCAACCAATCCAACAGTTCTGGATGGGATGGCCGACCACCAAGCACGCCAAAGTTCTCAGTGGTTCGAACAAGGCCTTCGCCAAAATGCCAACGCCAGACCCGGTTCACGAAAACACGCGCCGTCAAGGGATGTTGGGTACTGGCCATCCAGCGTGCGAGTTCGAGTCGACCACTCTGATGATTTGGAAAAATGGGTCGAACCGCAGAATTTCGCATCACCTCAGGAAATTCCCGTGCCACCTGTTCACCGAAATTCAGATGGCTACCACGAATGTGAATGGGCAAACGAGCGTGGACGGTGCCATCAGTGACCCCCATGGCCGCCGGCACATCACGAGCACTCGTTTCATACAATCTTGCGACCTCCATCCGTCGGTTGTACTCAGCCAGAGTTGCTGAATCGAAAGCGAACTCAGGTTTTGGAGGCAACGCGAGAAACCCGGAACGATCCTTCAACGCCTGGGATACTAATTCCACCTCAGGCAGGTTCGCCACCGTTTTTGTCGGGTTCGGAGGGGACGATTCTGATGGAACCGTGTTTTCCTTTATTTCACCCGCAGTTGCCGACTCAAAAAGTGGGCGATAGAACGATCCCACCGCATCGCGACGCTGCTCAAGATCCGTCAAGCCCTTCTGCATCTGATGCCAGGGTTGAAATACTGCATGTTCGGCGTTGAATTCAAGGTGTCGCCGACAGTGGTGCAGGATCCGGGGGTGCAATTCATAATCAGCAGCCACTTCAGCAATCCGGACAAGAGAGTCTGTCGGGCCGAATTCCGTACAAGCCACCAAATATTCCGTTGCCCTGGCATGCGCTGCATTTCGCAATTCCGTCATGGCAGCATTCTTCCAATCGCTCGCTTCTTTTTTAAGGCGAGCAATCTCTGCATCTAGTGTTTTGAATTCCGAGAGTTCATCATCGGACACAAAAACATATTCATGCCAGTGCTTGATTGCACCTGTATTCGTATCGCCAAAGGTTTTTGTACTTTTGAAAATCGCAGCCAGCGCGTAGTAATCACGCTGCTTGACGGGATCGAATTTATGATCGTGGCAGCGAACACATCCTAAGCTCATTCCAAGGAAAGCCTTTCCCATCGCATCAATCTGCTCATCGATGGTGTCCATGTTCAGCTTTTCGCGATCGGGTTCCGCCAGTACTTTGGCGCCCAGAACAAGAAAGCCCGTGGCAATTCTGGTTTCCTGAGTGGCATCGGGAACCAGGTCTCCAGCAATTTGCTCGATCAAGAATCGATTGAAGGGCTTGTCGTGATTGAACGCATCAACGACATAATCGCGATAACGCCATGCGTTCCCAAAGGCGAGGTTTTCATCCAACCCATTCGAGTCTGAATAGCGTGCCACATCCAACCAGTGCCTGCCCCATCGTTCCCCGTATTGAGGCGAATTGAGCAGGCGATCAATCAGCTTCCCTGTGGCCTGGGGCGAAGGGTCGCTCAGATAATTCCCAACCTCCTCAGGTGTTGGTGGTATCCCGATCAAATTCATATACAAACGCCGAATCAGCACGCGACTTTGAGCTGGTGGAGCGGGTTGAATCCCTCGCTCACCCAATCGTTGCAGGATAAAAGCGTCAATCGGTGTTCTCACAAATTCCTGATCGGGCATGACAGGCACGGTAGGACTGGCCAATGGACGAAACGACCAGAATTTCCTGCCTTCCTCTGGACTCATTCCCACGGGTGCTCGCGCCGTGGCCTTGGCTGTTCTCGGGTCGGGTGCCCCCATGGCAACCCACTTCTCAAGCGTGTCGATCAGTGATTGGCTCAACCGACCCTGAGGCGGCATCTGAAAATCCAGATTGCGATAACGGATCGCGTCGATCAAAAGGCTGGACTCCGGATCCCCGGGGACCAGTGAAGGTCCACTGTCCCCTCCGGTCCGCAAGCCCTGACGTGAATCCAGTCTCAACCCCCCGTCCGCTCGCTCTGCATGGCACTCGTAACAGTGCTCGACCAGAATCGGTCGCACCTGTTTTTCAAAGAATTCGATCTGGCCTGGATTTGCCGCTTCAATCTCGGCGGTCTTTTTTGCTTTCGTTTCCTCGGACAGCGTTACCGTTTCAAACTCGGCAGTCGAGCCCAACAGCAGTATGAACAGCACGAAAACCCATCGCGTCGATCGCAGTTTGCGACCGGTGTTTGACACCCTACCAGACTCTGAAAACAGGACTTTCATAATGACTATCTTAGTCATTCTTTCTGGCACCGTCGGTCGTCGTCCGGGCAAGAAGGTGGCAAATTCAAAACCTCGTTCAGTCGTCTCATCGGGTTGGATCAAGCAATCCCAGCTCTCGTCGGCCAAAGTGAACCGCTGGACACTGACTTCCGTCCCAAATCACCTTTTTTCTGCATCCATCCAGCCATCAGATCGATTCAAAGTGTCCGCGAGAATGTTGTTTTGGGGCCCGTCATCGAAGAATCTGGAAATCCTGCCAAATAAAACTCTTCACTGTCCGTATTCCAGAAGGGTGCAGAAAAGTACCACTTGCAGCTGAATTCACGCCAGGAACATTGACATGAGAACTCGACGGTCGGTCCCACATGCTTTGACAGTCCTTTCAATTCTCAGTTGTTTTCTCAACGCCTCACCAGAAACGCTGGCACAGGATCGGGGAAAATCGCTCGAAAATGAAATGGTCCGATCAGTCGGCAATGAGTTCATTCCTACAGATGCAATTGCGGTCGCTGTCATCAATGTTTTTGACATCGTGACCGAACCTGAATGCGGCATGTACCCGATCGAAATCATGGAGGCATGGTGTCTGCAAAACACGGGTATCTCTGCCCAAATGATCGACACCGTCAAGGTCGTCGCCGCCTTGGGGCCGGACGGTCCCAAGGTGGCTGCCGTGGTCCGGTTGCAGCAGGCATTTGATCCCTCAAAGCTGAATCCGGATCTGGTGCCTACCGATGACCCAATCCATGTTGATGGTCATGCCTGTTTTCCAGTGAACGCCCACCTGCCCATGTTGCTGCACCAGCTGGACCCTACAACCATCGTTGTCGCCACTGCGAACTACTTGGACGCAGTGCTGCGTGCTGGCGAAGAAGATCGTGTGCTTGGGAGTCTGGCGGAATTGGCTGACGGTATTCTTGCATTCGGAAAAGTTTCCTGCCTCGCTACCATGGAACCGATTCGCCCGTTGGTCGCAGAATTCCTGCAGAGCGAAGCCAGTGAAATCCAGGCTTTTTCCGATTCTGAACAGATCACAGAATTACTTGATGCGATTGCCATTCAGCTGGACCTGACCTCTGGTAAGACGGCCTACAGTCTCAACCTGATAGCCGTGGATGATGATTCGGCAAAAAAGCTCGATGTCATCTACCGAAATGCTGTTTCCGAAATGGTCTGCAAAATCGTGATGCCTGACATGGAGGTGGAGGAGGAGGATCCGGTGATCATCGCTTCAAAGCACTATATGGAACGCATGGCTGAAAGAATAGTCAAACATCTCGCACCCGAACGAAGTGGGCATCATTTGGACATCAGTGGGACACTCCCCGAAAACATGACAAGCATGAGTGGCAGCCTGACAGGAATACTTGTCTCGTCGTTGCAGGCAAAACGCGGCACATCGCATCGTGCTACCCCACTCAATCACGGACAAAGCATTGTGATCGCATTCCACAATCACCACGATGTCTACCAGTTTTTGCCCGGCAACATTCTCGGCAAGGATGGAGAACCATTACTCAGTTGGCGTGTAGCAATACTGCCCTTTGTCGAGGAATATGAACTGTACGAACGATTCCATCTGGATGAACCCTGGAACAGCGAGCACAACATCAAGCTTGTTGACGAGATGCCAAGTGTCTACCGACAACCCTTCCGGGATCTTCCCGCAGGAAAAACGGTGTACCAACGACCAAGCGGAACACAACTGATCATGCATCCCGGGAGCCAAGTGCGATTTCAGGATATCCTCGATGGAATGTCCAATACGATCATCCTGGCTGAGGTCATGCCCGATCAGGCAGTCGATTGGTCCAAACCTGAGGACCTGAAAGTCGATCTGACGGATCCCAAAAAGGGTCTGTCCGCCAACTCACGGAAGAAGACGTTATGCATCATGGCCGATGGTGCGGGTCTCTACCTGCCCAGCAACATTCCTGCAGGCACCCTCAAGAAACTTCTGACGCATGCAAGTGGCGAGACAGTCGATACCAGCGGCTTTTGAAGCATGCCAAGACGCTGCACTGACAGGATGAGTCCTGTCAGGTTGAGTCCTGCGCAGCGCAACTTGTTTGTCCATGCATTGCAGATGCTGTTACACGACTTTCGTGATCGCAAGTGGAATCGTTCCTATCCACTTGCAGCCTGCCCAAAAGTCCCCCGGCCGATGACTGGAAAGAACAGTCTATCCGAGGACATTGTTCTTGATCGAGCGGAACTGGTGTATAATTTCCCGGTGCATAGTTGTTCAAAACCACGACTTTCTCAGGAACCCTGATCATGCAAACCGAACGCTCAATTTCCTACGCACTGGCGATCCTGACAACTGCCGCCTGTTTCTTGTTCACGCCACTTCAAACGTGGGCACAGGAGAACAAGAAAAGCATTGGTAATGAATTCATTCCTGTGGACGCGGTGGGAACAGCCGTCGTTAGCGTTGCGGACTCCCTTGCCAACCCAAAAATGAAGCTGTATCCGATCGAGGTTATGGATGCATGGTGTCTTGAAAACATTGGGATCGCTGCTCAAGCGATTGACACCATTCAGGTCATTGCAGCAGTGCCTGGTCCAACAGGTCCGATGATGGCAGCCGTTATCAGGACGAATCAGGATTGCGATCTGTCAAACATGAGTCCTGACATGGTCAATCACGAGACACCCATCAGTCTCGACGGGCGAACATGCTACCCACTCAATGTTCCTGCCCCGGCACTCATCCATCAGTTCGACTCAAAGACTGTCCTGGTGGCGACCGAAAATTACCTTGTCAGCGTGCTGGAGGCGGCCACTGATGACCGTCCACTGGGTGCCTTGGCTGAATTGGCCGATACCGTCAGCCACACGGGTCAGTTTTCCCTGGTGACTGCGATGGAACCCACTCGGCCGATGTTGATGAGCCTTATACAGAGTCAAATCAATCAGATTCCGCCTCCCATGCGAAGCCTTATTCGGGTTCCCGAACTGGTGGATGCCGTCACCGTATCCATTGATATGAACAACCCCGATGCAAGCCAACGCCTGACCATGACAGCAAGCGATGGCAACGCGGCTCGGGAACTGCAACACATCCTCACACAGTCGATTGCGATGGGCCGTGATTTGATGGTCTCCAATATGGTGGCCGAGCTTGACGGAGACGACCCTGTTGCCATCGCCTCTCGCAAATACACCGAACGAATCGCAGATCATATGGTGGAATCGCTGACACCCCAACAACGTGGTAACGAAGTGACCATCGAGGGAAATCTGGACTACAGCATGGCCACCAATGGTGTACTGGTTGGCTTGCTTTTACCCGCCGTGCAGTCCGCACGCGCGGCCGCCCGACGCATGTCATCGGCAGGCGCCCTGAAGCAGATCGGATTGGCAATGCACAACTACCACGCAACCTACGGATCATTACCCGGGAACATTGTCAGTGAAGATGGAAAGCCCTTGCTCAGTTGGCGTGTGGCCATTCTTCCATTCATCGAACAACTTCCGTTGTACCAGCAGTTTCATCTCGATGAACCCTGGGACAGTGAGCACAATATCAAACTCATCGACAAGATGCCGCCGATTTATGTACACCCGGAATTACAAACCAAGCCGAACACAACCGTGCATCAGCGTCCGATTGGTAAAGAAAAAAGCCCTCATGGTGAAACGATCATGAGCTCCGACAAAGCGTGCAGGTTCCGGGATATTCTCGACGGAACGTCCATGACTATCCTGACCCTCGAGGCGTTACCCTCGGAAGCTGTGGCATGGACAAAACCGATGGATCTGAACGTTGACATGAACAAACCAACCGCCGGGATAGTGGGTGACACTCGAGTCGGATTCAATGTCTTGATGGCTGACGGTTCTGTCAGGTTCATGGCAAACAACGTCGACCCCGACTTGTTGAAGGCTCTCCTGACTCGCAATGGAATGGAAACCATCAACAGACGGGACTTCTAGTTCAGGACCCATGAGATGCAGGAATGAAATTCATCAGTAGGAACATTTGCACCTGGTGGCAGTCGTCAGGCAAGTGGATGATTTGAAAATCAGGACGGATGTTGGATGAGTGTGAGTTATCTGCTTCCCGTATGTCTCGGTGTTCTGGCAATCACAGCAGCCATCGCCGTGGCTTTCCTGCAGCGTCGGATGCACCGCCCTGATCGTGCTGTACCGAGTGATTCGGACAGCAATCCGTACCGACCGCCGTCAGAATTGGATTCGGTATCGCCATCGATTTTGGATGGTTTCGAAGATGATCCAGATCCGCCATTCAGCGGGATGATCGTTTTACCCTTCGCCTGTGTTGTCAGCGGTGCTGTGACAGGAGTTGTTTCTCGTCTGTGCAGACCACTTATTTCTGGCCCCGTTCATTACGAGGCAATTGCTGCGCTGCTGATTCTCGTTACTTTTTCTCTGGTTCTCGTGTTTGTGAACCGTACAACGAGACCCAAATTGGCACACCTGTTGTTTCAATTGGAGAATTTTTCTTTGTCGGTGGGATTTGCCTTTGGTTGGACGATCATTCATCAGGGGATTTGGGGTGATTTTATCTTCGTTACCCTCGCCCAGTTGGTGTGCACTGCATTGGTTGGCAGCCTTCTCTTGCTGGGCTTTCAGCGACTCAGTCGCAGGATGCGGACTTCCTGAGCCTTGGGCATGATCGGTTCAACCAAGTTCAATGGCTGATCGGCCGCGTGGCAAATCCAGACAAACGAGGATATCACGACCCGACTGACACCAGCTACCTGAGTCGAGTTCCGATAGATGGCGGGCATGACGCATCTCTTTTGCAGACCCTGCCGGGTCTGCAAACGTGACCGGACCCCGAACATGCGTGATGCGAAATGTGAATTTTTCTGCAGCGAATGGCGCATCGAGCGTGACTTGCTTTCCTGTGCGTTCCAGCTTCGTTAGTTTCCTGGCCGTCCAATATCGGCCCAGTTCACTCAGTTTCATCCAGATCGTCTGATCGCCAAAGCGAGTTTCAAGGGACGTCACAATTCGCTGAAACGCCCGAAAACCCGTTTCGTTTCCATTGCTGTAAATGCCCGGCCAATGACACAGCATGACGGCAGGTTGGCGGCGTTCGATCAATTCCACCATGCGACCCGACGTTGCTTGCGGGTTGCAGTAACGATCGGGTTCAGGATCCCGGTCACCCTGCCAACCCCCAAACCAGTCCCCCGTCCCAGCGGGCACATTGACCGTCAACCGCAGATCATCTGTGTCCTGACCTCGCAAATGCTCCAGGACGGGTTCCACATTCTGGTCACCCGTCCGTACGTATTTGAAATAGTGTGGCAAGTCGACTGAGTAAACATCACGCACAGCCTGATCGACCGCTAATGACAATTCACTCTTGACGAGATTGCCGAACCCACCGGGTGTCGTGATACCTTCACAGGGCAGGTCACAACGCTCGAGAATGCGTAAGGCATACGCCAGGTACGAGGCCAATTCATCCACACTTTTCTTTTCCTGAGGATAGGAATTTTCCATCGTACCGGCATTGATCGCCTCGATTGGCCGACCGGTCTTCAAATCGATGACGCGCGTGTGGGTAATCATCTCAGGGTGGATGTCCCAGTTGGGGACCATCAATTCGCGAACCAGTTTCAAACTCGCCTGCAGCTGCTGTCGCGACCATCCTGGCATCTCACGATCAACCCATCCCACGCACGCTGGATAGGGCACGATGCTGTACTTTCCGCGAACTCCCCGTTCAGCGCACCACTCACCGAACTTTCGTACAAAACTGTCCGGAATTTCCCTTGGCCAATCCCGCCAGGGTTTCCTGTATTCGGCGCGATTGGGTAACGCTTCAGCAAATTGGGGCGTACAAAAATGCCCCATGTTGACGAGGCAGGTTGAATCATCAATGACGAACGAAAGTGGGACACGATTACGAGGCATCAAGACCTCAAGATCCTGAGTTTCCTGATGGGACTCAACCGGGGCCTGCGCTGGTTTCTGCTGGGCCGCAACTCTGAGGGCAACCGAATTTGCTGCAACGCCCACTCCCGTGGCCAGAAAGGCTCGCCGACTCTGCATGATTTTGCCTCAACGCTTCAAATCAATGGGAAACCAACACTCAATGGTGATCCCTGTGGATGTCCAGAACCAACCCTTGAGTTTACACGACCGATCCGTGAAGCACTCAATTTCGAAGCCGAAAGAGAACCGTGGCTCAAGACAAAATCACAACCGTGAGGGACACAAGCAGACCGAGCCGGCCACCCCGTTTTCAACAACACCTGATCCGGGCATGAATGACCCGTCCAGAGCTATTCCTGAGTGTTGGATTGTTCGGTTGGGTCCGCATTGGGCGGAGGTGCCTGTGGCCAGGTTGGAATGATCCGCCCTTCGGGTGGTTTACCCGATCCGTCACCGCTGCCACGCAAACTTGCCACGTAAGCTGATACAAGGACGATTTCATTCGTGGACAGTTTTGATTTCCATGCCGGCATCGCACCCGCGTTCGCACCAACCTGCAGGACCTGCAGGATGTCAGCGATATCAGCCACGTTCTTGTAATGATCATCCCGTAGATTGGGGCCAACCTGGCCCATTCCATCGCGACCGTGGCAGGCAACACAGTTTGTTTTGAAAATAGAACGCCCAACACGCAGCCACGAGTCTTCATACAGGAAACGGACCAGTGTTTCACGGTCAGCCGTCACTTCGCCCATTTGGCTGAATTGCAGCTTCAGATTCTCTACCAGTTCCTCATCGTGATGATCCACCAGAGAACGTCCACTGGTTCCGTTGTGGTAATACCAGAAGTAGGGGGGTGCAAAAAGGAGGCATCCGACAAACAACCACATCCACCAAACAGGCAGTGGATTGTCACACTGCCGAATGCCGTCACAGGACTGATGGGTCAAAGAGTCCGACGGCAACCCATCTCTTGACTCCTCCGATTCGTTGTTTGAATCACTCATGGCTTGGATCCTGGTCGCATGACAACGAGGATGAAAAATCTTTATTTGAAGTTTGAATTGGGTTGTGTTGGAGAGTCGATCGCAGGCCCGTTGAGTCGACGATCAGAAATCGCATCAAGGCTTATCCTGCGTCAGTCGAGCAACCACGGGGATTCCACCGCCGAATGCACCCTGGGTCATCTCATCAACCGCAGGTGTCGCCGGAGCTTCTTTTTTCACAGCCGGGGGCGGTGCCGTCAAATCAGCACCCAGTCTTTGGAGATAGGCGATCAAGGCAACGGCTTGGGCGTCATACGTCATCAAGGTACCGCGTCGAACGGTTCCTCCTTTGGAAACAATATCAGCCGCAATGCTCTCGGCCTGCTTTCTAGCCATCTCTTGAGAGTCGTTCAGTTCTCGGTCATAAGGAACCCCAAGGCGGTGGGCAGTCTGAACCAACTCGTCGATCTTCTCAAAATCGACGGGACGGTCCAGTAAGTAGCGATACGAGGGCATGACTGAATTGGGTTCATCCTGTTGAGGATTCGCTAAATGCCTCCAATGCCAGAAACTCGTCTGCTTGCCCGATTCCCGAGCCAAATCAGGTCCGATCCGGCGGTTCCCCCATTGAGCGGGTTGATCATGAATGAATTCACCAGACTGACTGTATTCACCATATCGCTTGGTCTCGGCCATCAACGGTCGCACCATCTGGGTATGACAATTGCAACAACCCTCGGTGAGGTAGATCTGACGACCAAGCAACTCAAGCGGCGTGTACGGTTTGACTGCAGCAATCACCGGGACATTGCTGCCGGCAAAAACAAACATTGGCACGACCTCAACGACGAAAGCAAGTAAAACTGCAAGAGCCACCAGATAGCCAATCCTGCGAGGCGACTCTTCCCACTTTCGATGCCAGTTCAATCTGGAACAGATCTCCAAACGTTTTGCAAAATCCAGAACTGGCGCGGTCTCCAAAACGCTCACGGGTTCCGCCTCTGAGACGAACCGGACTTCTTCCGTGCTACTCTCAGCGTGATGGACAGGAACGTCGTAAGCACCACTGCGTTTCAGCCATGTCATTGCGTAATTGACCAACATCACCACAAAACCGACTGAATACAGCAGTCCCCCCACCAACTGCAGCGACCACATGCGTTTTACAAAGGCAGCGGAATCGACGAAGTCATACTGCAGGTTGCCAAGATCATCCATCGATCTCCAAATCCCACTTTGCATGAAGCCTGCGGCATAACCGGGAACAACACACAACAGAAGACCACCAAGGGCCAGCCAAAAATGCCATGAAACCGCCTTGGTACTCCAGAGGCCCGTTTGGAACAGTTTCGGTGTCAACCAATAAGCCATCCCGAGAATCAGCATCCCATTCCAGCCCAATAATCCCACCTCGAGATGAGCCTGCATCCACTCGGTATAATCCACCCACGCATGGACGCTTTTGATGCTAAGCATTGCTTCTTCGAGCGTGGAAAGTGCGAGGAAAATGATTCCCATCAGAAAGAACCGGTTGGCCGGATCGGCAGGTAACGGCGCAACTTCTCCTCGAAAGGTCAGCAGGACATTGGTGACCCCTGCCAGGACGGCCAGTGCAAACATCATCCCGAACAGCATTCCGAGACTCGACGCCCATTCAGGCAGAGCTGTGTAATGCAGGTGTCGGGGAACCACCCAGGCACCCACCAGAATCAGTGTCCAAAAATGGACAATCGAAAGTTTGTAGCTGTGAATCGGTCGATTGAGAGCTTTCGGAACAAAGTAATAGGCGAGACCAAAAAACGGCACGATCATCAGGAACAGCAAGAAATTGTGGCCATACCACCATTGCAGCAACGCATCCTGAACACCGGTCGCCAAGGAATCACTCTTCAATGGCCCCTGCGGAAATACCAGCAGCGTACCAACGTTGACCAGACACATCGCAACCACCGCGGCCAAATAGAACCACAGTGACACATACATGCGGCGTTCCCGCCGATGCAGCAGAGTCATGAAAAAGTTGGCAGCAAAGAACAGCATCCAGACAGATGCAATGGCCAAGTCAATGGGCCACTCCAATTCGCCATAGTCGCGTCCCTGAGTAATCCCGATGGGCAACGTGATGAATGCAGATCCGATGATGGCCTGCCAAGTCCAGAAATGCAGCCAACTGAGAAGGCTACTCCACATCCGGGTCTTGCAAAGTCGCTGAGTGCTGTAGTAGATAGCTGCGAAGATCCCGTTACCAGCGAATGCCAACAGGAAGAGCGTGGTTGCCCAGGGACGTAAACGGCCAAAACTCAACCATTCAGCGGCCGATGCCATCCTCGGATGAAGCAGCATGGCCGTTACCAGAACGGCAGACACCGCTGCAACAAGACCCCAGAGGAGAGTGGCCGTAAGAAATTTTCGAACGATGGCATCATCATAGGAGTATGACTCTTCAGGGACACGACCCATCATCACAGCATCGGACTCGGATGAGTTGTCAGAGGAAGTCCCGCTTAACACTCTCGTTACCTTCAGGTTCGTCAATTCTGGATCACCAATCCAAAGGCGTAAACAGAACGCCTTCAGCCATTTTTAAAGTATAACAGGCGAACCGCAGATCGCCTCAGGGGTAATGCGACAGTCTGTCGCGGGATCCCAGTAACTCTCGCACGAGTTCGCAGGATGGGATGAGAGAAATTCCCTGGCCGTCCAATTCGAAACCCCGATTCCCAACGGGTCACCCTCAAGCTCGACGAAATGCAAGAGAAATGATTTGCACCATTGAGCGGACGGCCTCAGCCATCGTCAACTTGCTTTCCCCATACTGGCGTTCGGTAAAAGTGATGGGAACCTCGACGATTGGCGCATCCTGCTGATGAAGTCTCAACAAGACCTCTTCCAGGACCGCATAGCCATTGACTCGAAGCTGCTTCAGCCCCAGCTTGGTCAATGCATCGACTCGATAGCATCGCATCGAGCCACTGCAATCTCGGACAGGAAGCCGCAGACAGAGGTTGGCAAAACGGTTTACCATGCGACTCATGATCTGTCGTCTCCACGGCCAACCGATGATCTCGCCACCGGGGACATACCGCGAACCGATGACTACAGCGACTTCGGGATCCTGCATGGCCCGCTCCAACAGCAATGTCATTTGCTGGGGGTCATGGCTCAAATCGCCATCCAGATTCAAGAAATAGTCATAGGCATGATCAACGGCATACTGCATGGCATGACGGATTGCACTTCCCAGCCCGCGTTCATTCTCTCGAACCAGGACTTGAATGGCTTGATCTGCCTGTGCCATTTGCCGCACCAACTGGGCTGTTCCGTCAGGGGAATTATCGTCAACCACAATCACATCAACAGTTGGCAACGACCGGCGCAGACCTGCTACGACCGCCTCAACATTCTCAGCTTCATTGAAGGTGCAGAGGGCGACAACCGCACGCGATGGAGCATTTCCCGTGGATTGCGAAGTGGCGGCGGGTATTGGCTGGGACAAAGCAGAATGAAGCTGGGGTGAAATGTTGCAACGCAGACCAGAACAATCTGCGCCTGCTATCAGTGAACCCTGCGTCAACCCGAGTCCATTTTGGGGAACGAATCGACCACCTGAGCCATGCCCATTCGATGCCGCTCAAAGGTTGCATCTCTGGCATTCAACCGGATCACCAGCGGTGTTCGGGGCGATCGAGGATTTCGCGAAGCAGAATCGCCTGCTGGACGCCTCCCGGCTGTCTCAACAGCATGATGAGGTCTGCGGCGGAGAAACCAACGGCGTTCAGATTGGTTCCAGATGAATCACGTTCATAGAAACTGGCGGTTTCTGGCTCTTGTGGTTTGGCCTCAACGATGGCCGGTTTCGCGTGGTGCCTGGCTTGCTCGTCACGGTGTTCCTGCTCAGCCCGTCTTGCACTCAGCCCGTCGCTGGCAACCTCCGCCACAATCGTGGCTTCCACAATTTCATCCCGGACCTCCGGCGGAACCCTCTCGCTGCGGCGATCAGAATATTGGGGCGGCGCAGGTTTGCTGGACGGCTTTTTTTCAACTGCCTTTGCCTGTCGCCGCTCGGCAGCCCGTTTCAGAAAATCTTCAAGATCACCAGACATTACACCGGTCCCTGCGCGAACAAATAACTCATTGCGATGATCATTTCACATCGCCCACCGTCCCGTCACGCCCACTGCCCGCCAACGATTTTCTCATCTCGGTATCGGCGGCAACATTCTGTAACTTGTAGTAGTCCAGAATATTCAGTTTTCCTGTCTGAAAGGCTTCCGCCATGGCTTTGGGAACTGCCGCTTGCGCAAGCACCACCGAAGCTTTGCTCTGTTGGATCTTCGCCTGATTCTCCTGCTCCTCAGCCACTGCAGACGCTCGTTTGCCCTCTGCACGTGCACGAGCCACCTGCGTATCCGCTTCCGCCTGATCAGCCTGCAATCTTGCACCGATGTTCGCCCCAACATCGATATCAGCGATGTCGATCGACACAATCTCAAAGGCAGTTTGTGAATCCAGCCGTTTGGCCAACACAGCTTTACTGATGACATCGGGATTTTCGAGAACCGCTTTGTGATTCTCTGCCGAACCGATCGCACTGACGATGCCCTCACCGACACGTGCAATGATGGTTTCCTCTGTCGCACCACCGATCAACTGCTGCAGGTTCGCGCGAACTGTCACGCGTGTTTTGACTCTCAACTGAATTCCGTCTTTGGCAACGGCATCGAGTGACGGCTTGGCAGACCCTCGTGGTGGACAATCAATCACCTTGGGGTACACGCTCGTCTGCACCGACTCCAGTACATCACGACCGGCAAGGTCAATGGCGGTTGCCTCACGAAAAGTCAGTGAGATTGTCTTGGCTTTTTTCGCAGCGATTAATGCGCGGATGACCTGCTGTACATTCCCACCGGCAAGGAAGTGAGCCTCCAATGCCTGACTGGTCAGGTCAGCATCCGTCAAACCCGCTTGCGTCGACATGATTTTGCTGCGAACGATCGCGCGTGAGTTGACTTTTCGAAAGGTCATTCCCAGAAGATCAATGATCGTGATTTGCGCGCCGGTCAGCATCGACTGAATCCACAGCCCGAAATAACGCGAAAAAACAAACAGCACAATCAATAACGCAACCGTGACAACCACCGCAAGAATAGTTGGTCCATCTACAGCCTGTGCCAGCAAATCAGTCTCAAACATCTTCAATCTCAATTACAGATGACGGATTGGTGTCGCCCCATGAATCACGGACAAAATATTACCACAAATCAGCCGAGGTTGTTGCGGGCATGGCCATAGGTCAAAGCGGGCTGGCCGTGCCGTCCCGAGTGGCAGCGAGGTTCCCCCCCCGGTGGTCAGACAAGCTTATCGGGTCGAAGCTCGGATCTGACCGGAATTTGTCGTCTTGCAGCTCGCGAGCGAAGGGCAAACGTGGACACAAAAAGCCCTCGACCAGCGGCCCCAAAGAGCCCATGAAACCAGAGTCGGGGCAATGCTTCAGGGCAACAAGAGCAGTCTTTTCTTCGGTCCCGGGCGCCCGCGTCTGAGGAGCCCGCGTCTGAGGAGCCCGCGTCTGAGGAGCCCGCGTCGGAGGAGCCCGCGTCGGAGGAGCCAGCGTCGGAGGAGCCAGCGTCGGAGGAGCCAGCGTCGGAGGAGCCAGCACAGGTTACCCGCGGATCAATCCTTGTCGGCTTCCTTCTCGGCCCCCGCAGGGGTGTTATCCTCGTACTTTGCCTCGGGAATCGCATCACTGTCTTTCGTGTCCAGAACGCTGTGATAGACAGCGAACTCACTGGCGTCTTCCCCAGCCTTCTTCTCGACAGGTTCCTCGGTGACCTTGGCAGCTTCGACGATCATCTCAATGACCTTCCGCTCCACAATCTGATTTCTCAGCGCGTCCATTTGCCCCTGTTTCTCAAGTCGGGCCCGTACCCGACGTTCAGGCATATCGCTTTGCTGTGCGATGAGGGCGATTTCGGCATCATAATCCGCGTCATCGGCATCGACGCTCTCCTCCTCAGCGATCTGCTCGAGGATGAAGTGTTCACGCAGCGCCGCTTCGGTTGTCGCCTGTGCGTTCTGCTTGGACGCATTGACAAAGCCACGGATACTGTCCTCATCGAAACCGCTGCGTCTCAATTCGAGTACTTTCCTCTCAATCTCTCGCATGGTTTGACGTTTGACGAGACTCTCAGGCAACTCAAAGCTTGCGGACTCCGCCAGCAAACTGACGACGGCTTTCCGCAGTTCCTGCTGCGTTCGGTAATCGGCTTGTCGGGTGAGTGAATCCCGGACGAAATCACGCAATTCATCCTCGGACTCAAAATCGCCCAATTCTTCGAGGAACGCCGGAGTCAGTTCAGGGTTCTCGCGTTTCATGACCTCAACGACATGGAGCGTGACATCGATTTCGCTGCCACGCATGGATTCGTCCTCAGCGCCGTCGGCGATGGTCACCTTACCACTGCGTGACTCACCTTCCTTGACGCCGGTCATCAACTCACCGAATCCTTCGATCACACCATCGCTGAAACTGAGTCGATTCTCAAGCGTGACGCGCTCTTCATCCATTTCCGAGAGTACTTTTCCGTCACGTTCAAACTTGGCCGTCACCAACAGCTTATCGCCCATTTCAGCAGGCTCATCGGTCGCTTCAATCGAAGCATACTTGGCGAGGACGCGATCCAGAGCTTCCTGCACATCGTCGTCAGAGATTTCCTCAACGGGTTTACTCAGTTCAGCACCTTTCCACGTCGGCGTCTCGAATTCGGGACGGACTTCGATCTGAAACTGGTACTTGAAATCGCCGGAATCTGGAATATTGATCGAGTTGTAGTCGAAATCAGGCTCGCCAATCGCGGAAAAATCCTGCGAGTCAGTGACCTGCGACAGGCTATCCATCAACAGCGAACCTTTCACCTGCTCGGTGACTCGGTCCTTGAACTGCTTTTCAACCAGTTTCCGCGGGGCGCGACCACTCCGGAAACCTGGGACTTGAGCCTCGGGGACCAACTCATCATAGGCCTCCTTCAGGTAACGCTGGACCTCGATCTGCGGTATGGTCACGATGACCTCGCGGAGGCAGGCTTGGGGACTCTCGACTTGCACATCGAGTTGGATCGGTGGCTTTTCTTCGAAAGCATCGGCCGATTGGGGCTCAGTGGAGGTGGACATCCTGCGACAGGCCTCAGTTTCTTATACGTTGCAAATGGATTGACTGTCCCGAACGGACGGGACGCATTCTGACAAGACGCGAAAAGTGCGTCCTCATGGCTGATCCTGCTCCCGGGATATCTGTGACGATCACGGATTACGCGACACAGCCTCCCAACGCAGGACATTTGAAGCTCTCCAGTCTAGCGAGAAGTGCTGAAAACCAGCAAGCGGGGAGCGAAGAAAAGCCGGTTTCCAATCAGGCCTTGCCCGTCAAGGCGTGCCGCTTATAATCTTCTCTTCGATCTGACACGGATCATGCGGCTGTAGCTCAGTTGGCAGAGCATCACGTTGCCAACGTGATTGTCGTGGGTTCGAATCCCATCAGCCGCTCTCTTTTTTGTTTCGAATTCGGTCCTGAAAACGACCCTTCCGCTCGATCAGTCACCCGAAAGTCGTGCTTCCGGGGTGAACCGCCAGACCTGCAGACCTGCAGATTGATGGATGGAAGGTTAGCAGAATCGTTGGCAAAATCATGGTGCCGAAGTCGTTTCGGTGCTGACTCTTTTCGGTGGTTGGCCTCGTCAGAAGCCCGGAGTTCACGACACTCGGAATTGGATTGACCGTGCCGTACGCTCAACTTGGCCCCATTGCGATCCACTTGCCTGAACAAGTGGAAACCAACGAAATGCTGCAGGCACAGTTTCCGAGATGGGACCTGACTCTGATCGAGGAAAAAACGGGCATCCGACAGCGGCACATCGCCGCCCAGAACGAAACCGCAAGCGACCTTGCTGTCAAAGCAGCCAGAAAGCTGTTCGAAGCCGAGTCGATCAACCCCGAATCGATCGATTTTCTTCTACTCTGCACGCAAACCCCGGATTACCCGCTACCCACCACCAGTTGCCTGATTCAGGATCGATTGGGCTTGAAAACCGGCTGCGGGGCTCTCGATTTCAACCTCGGGTGCAGCGGCTATGTGTATGGCCTGGCTCTCGCTGATGGGCTGATTCAGTCGGGTGTTGCCAAGAATATCCTGCTACTCACGGCGGAAACTTACAGCAAGTACATCGATGCGGAGGACCGGAGCCTGCGAACCATCTTTGGTGATGGAGCAACAGCGACGCTGGTGGATGCCGGAACAGAAAAAACGCTGCAAGGTTTCCAATTCGGAAGCGATGGCAGCGGTGGTGACATGTTGCTGGTCGCTGATGGTGGACAACGAAACGCCGAAGACGCCATCAAGCCACGACATCGCAAACGCTGGAAAAGTCGTCTGTACATGGACGGACCCAGCTTGATTAATTTCACCGTTGACGCCATTCCCCGCTTGGTCGATGAAATCCTGACTGCTAACGACCTGACCGATGCTGATGTCGACAAGTACCTGATGCATCAAGCCACCTGGAAAATGCTCGACCAACTTCGCAGTCGTATGGGAATCGCCCCGGAACGCTTGCCCATCGACTTGTCAGACATTGGAAACACGGTCTCCTGCACGCTGCCAATTCTGATTGATCGTCTGAGAAAACGGGGCCAGATTGCCTCGGAATCGGTTAACATGCTGGTTGGTTTTGGTGTGGGACTGTCTTGGGCAGGATGTCTGTGGCAAGACCAACACCGACCTGAGTCTGGAAA
>JACLAC010005593.1_pt1 | contig 21892 bp, 16 predicted proteins | sample 8027881 | NCBI WGS metagenome assembly JACLAC01 (sample SAMN15725517, study PRJNA655200) | protist metagenome | isolation source: fluorescence activated cell sorting (FACS) single amplified genomes of... | place: Spain: Blaines Bay Microbial Observatory, Mediterranean Sea | collected 2016-01-19 | reverse complement strand
ATACCCAGTATAACACCGCACTACCTCCGGCATACCACAGCGCTCCCCAGAGCAACATTGAACCACGTTCCTGCCGATCCGCTAAATAAATATCGGCTATCATACCCCTTTTATATAAAAGCCATACTGCTAAAACCGGTAATAAACCAAATAATAACACTCCCAACAAACCCACCCATAGCGTATTATTGTCCCCTCTAACCACAACACCAAATACAAGCAATGCCACCATAGCAGGATTCGTCAGGTGGGAAATCAGGTAAGCACATTTATTTAATTGGCCCTTATTCATAACAATCCCTTTTCCTCACCACTATTATCGGAAAACAGTTATATCCTTATATAATAAGCAGAAAATGACGGCTCAGAAGGCCTTTAAAAAGAATTCTTGTCAAAAAATAAAAAATTTTCTAAAGCTATTATTAGTTAAGACGATACTATATGTATAAATACTAAGAGATACTGAGTAATGTCATATAATAAGTAAAAAAATAATTCTTAAAACTATATGGTATCAAGTAAGATACTTTATATAAATACTAATAATAAGAAAGATAATTTAAATACGGTCTTTACATCTTTTATCAACCAGAATAAGGAGCTTATGTGACTTAACTAAAACTTTAGTACGCAATATTTCCTAAATATAAAAACTAAACTGGCTGCTTTTGGCCAAAAACTGGTTGCGATCACGGAAGAAACAGGGCTTTTGCTCCCCTAAGTGGTTTCCCTTAAACCTCACTGGCAGCAAATACACTTTAAAAAGTCCTGAATTCGCATAGAAACAAGGAGGTTTCTAATGCCTTTAAGAATAAATAACAATATTGCGGCGATTAATACTCGTCGGCAATTGAACATCAACAATAGGGATTTGAGTACTCGCTTAGAGCGCCTATCTTCAGGCTTACGGATCAATCGTGCTGCAGATGATGCCGCAGGTCTATCGGTACGTGAAGGTATGCGAGCTGAACTAAGTGGGCTCAGACAAGGCGTAGAAAACGCTGAGATGGGCAGTAACCTACTACAGGTTGCTGAAGGCTCTCTCAATGAGGTCAGTGCTATGCTCATTCGTATGCGTGAGCTAGCGGTACAATCATCCTCAAGCACTGTAAATGACCTCAACCGCGAGGGCATTCAAGCCGAATACACCCAAATTATTCAGGAAATCGACCGGGTCTCTCAATCGACAACCTATAATGATCAGGTGTTATTAACAGGATTCGGTAATGCGATTGACGATACAACCTCCACTGCCATAACCGCGAGTAATACCAGCGGTGTTGTAGATATAAAAATCTCTGGTGCCGGCGATGGGTCTTATATCTTCTCTGATACTGCAGGTGATAGCGAGATCTCCCTAGGCAATGGCGTAGTATCGCAGACTATCGATATCGGTCAAATACTAGATAGTAACCTAGCGGCCGCTACTGGTACCACTCTGCAAGCGAACTTCGACCGTTTAGGTATTACAGTAACATTAGCAGGACATAACGTCTCTAATGCTACCGGTTCATATGCAGATGGTGACTTAAACGGTCAAACTATCATTATCAATGATGGTACGGGTGGCTCTTTCCAGGTAGGTCCAGACGATGGCTTCAACCATCGTATTGAAGTAAGTATCGGCGATATGAGCGCCTCCGGTCCTATTCTAAACCTCAATACCACCTCAGTGGGCACTCTATCCACTTCGCGTGCTTCAATCTCAGCGATTGATCAAGCGATTAACAAAGTTTCTGGCCAACGCGGCGATTTAGGTGCTTTTATGAACCGACTAGCCTTTACGATTTCTTATACTGAAAACGAGATCACGAATATCCAAAACTCGGAAGCCTCAATCAGCGATGCCGATATTGCTACTGAGATTTCGGCTTTTACCCGATCGCAGATTCTATCGCAAGCAGCAACTTCCATGCTAGCGCAAGCCAACTTGGTACCACAATCGGCACTTAGTCTGTTGCAATAATAATTCTTTACAATATCCTGTTACAATACCTATAAAAAGAGGACCGCTGAAAACTGCGGTCGTCTTTTTATTAATCAAATATTTTTATTTTTTAGCCTTTGACTTGCGTCAATCCCATTTTTTTCCGCTAGCATTGGCAGTACCACTGTTTTTAGCAGCAGTTTGACTTTCAAGCATAAACCCAATAAAACGCTTTTGTCCCAAGGTTTTTAAATACGCCAGCAAGGAAACTTCTGCTTCCTTACGATTGAGGTGATACTTGCCGCTTAAACTTTCAATCATCTGTCCCACCGAAGTACGTCCATTGCACATAACCCATACTTCCGAGCCTACTTCATCAAGGGTAATATTGCGCTCCTTGGGAATGTAGAAGACCTTGGACAACATGCGAATCTTCCAGCTATCCTGACGCACAATCTGGATCTTAACTTCTCCAGACTCAATTTTTTCCCACTCTAGTGATTCATTCCGGGCCGGCCGCGAGTTGAGCATTGCTTCGCGGTTGAGTTTCGGCTGTTTCTTGGAAGAAAATATACCCATTGCTAATCCGCTGTGTTAAATCACCTTTTTCGTCTTTTTTGCGGTATAAATGATCTACAATACAAATCTTATTGCCCTCTTCCCAATGCCATAAATTGGCGTCCATATATTGACGCGGACGAGGATTTAAAAACGGCAATGGCCGTAATAACTGACGAAAACGTGACCGGGGCCGGCCTTCAATCCGAATGCCGGGATGACCACCAATTTCAGTTTCAAATATTTCATAATTAAAATCACGCAACTGTTTTTTAAAAAAACCATTGTACCAATTAGCTAACGTTGTATCTTTTAATAAAATATGTGCTAAACTAATACGATGTACGGTACAAATATGGCGTCCTTGCTCAAGAGACAACTGAATATGCCCTGATTTCAACTGATATTCTTTTAACTTATAATCTTCGGGCATGGCAAAACGCAAACCATAAACACTCCAGAGTGTTTGACCATTAGTAGCATGATCTTCCAGAGACTGAAACACCTGGTCCATATAGGATTCAGGCGTTTCATCCAAGCGGGTTAATAAACGCAATAAAATAACTCTACCACATTCGCCGCAGACCCGGGCCAGATTAAACGCCCGATAATCGGCCTCCCAGATAAACGTTTCATAATCGTAGCCAGCCAACCAGCGCTTATCTTTAAGGAATTTAGCCCGCCGCTCCACCTCAAACGGCATATCAGCTTTATCAGCCTTCTTTTTTAGATTGGCTAGGTATTTATCTACCAATCCCGTGATATTACCAACATGCCGTCCAGCAGTATCACGCCATTCTATCTCTGCCCGCACAATCTCGGCATCATCCAATCGTGCATAACCACTTTTATAATCACCGTCTACCTTACCTAAGTTCCAATCCTCAGGCACTTGCAAACGTACCCCCTGCCAGCCAAAATCAGCCCATTTCACTGTCTTTTTAGAAGTTTTTTCCATAACGATCTAAAAAATCAGTACCGATACAGATTTTTGAATCAGGGCTATCGAAACAGCAGCCATCCCCATTAATGCCATACCACAAGCAAAACCAACGGCCAAAATAGGTGCGTATTGGCGCCATTCTTTTTTTCCATATTTATTCCAGAAATAATAGCGCGCTAATAAGGCACCAATAATTTCAGTAACCACAAAATGTGGAATTTGCGTTAAAGCCCGGACAAAACCAAAAATCAGCAAAATGGGTAAGCCTAAAATAGACAATAGCACATAACTAAGCAGTCCAAAGGCTGTACCAAAACCAATAATGTTCAGTTTTAACGCCTGAAATAACCAAGGAATATCGGTAGAGCGTTGGATCCATGGACTAGTAAACTGCGGGTCTGTATCCACTTGAAAATAATATTTAAAACCGACGGGCAACTCATCCTGAACCGTTACCTTTAATACTGGTCGTGGTTCGCTCACAACGGCATTTTCATCCGGTCCGCCAAGCCGTAATATGGGAAGATTCTTTGTCACCGCTAGTTCAGGATCACGACTCCACTGAGGGCGCTCTGGAATCGTGAATTCCTCCTCCCCAAATTGGGTGAAAAAGGATTTTTGTTCACTCCACGGTCCGGCCTTACCGAATTTCCCATCGGTATCTTCCCACTCTTGATCTACTAAGCGCACACGCCAGTACCACCATTCGTTCTCAATTAGATTAGCAGGCGTCCAATGTGCTTGTTTTTTATCAGTACTTTCCTCCAATTCACTACGCATAGTACCGGTCATGGCCAAGCACGTTTGATACGCACGCAGCGTCCACATTTCTTGTGCATATGGATAAGAAGCGGAAGGAATAGGCGCTAATTTCCAAATATACGAAGCATAGACAAACGTACTAACCAGAATAATGGGTATCATAAAGGTCTCAGCCTTTACAATACTAGTAAATTTAGTACCCGTAAGTTCAACTTCACGAAATCTTTGTGCCTGAGCGCCATAATTGCCAAGAGGAAATGGAATAAACCAAATATCTACTCCTCTATAACCAGACAACAAAATAGTAGCTTCACGCACAAATGGAATTTCCACCGTCTGCCCCACCATACCAACCAAGCGCGCATTAACGAATGACTGGATAGGAGTAAAGATAAAACCAAAAAAGAGGAAAAACCAAACAAACTCACCAAATTCAGGCAATAAAACCCATGCAACAGCAATCAGTGCCAATGTAGCCCCAGCAAAAAGCAACAATGCAGCCAAGATAGAAAAATCACCTCGTCCAGGGGGTAACTCTGTGCGTTTTTTGAGCTTGTCTGCATCACCCTCACTTTGTCGTTTTTTTCGTGCTTCTACAATCCCTTGACCAAGTTGCCAAAACCCAATAAATGCAATAGCCAATGTTGTACCGATACCAAAACTCATCCAAAAATCAATACTATTTACAAAATAGGTTTCTATTGTGCCCATCCCTGGCTGCCACAGTGTCAAATAACCATACTCATAAAGAAAAGGATTAGCAATTGCTCCAATCACCACCCCTATAAAGGTGCCAATAACACCCCAAAACGGTACAACTAAACCAGCAAAAATCGGTCCTAAATGGGCCGTAAATCCCAAAGGCGTTGCGGGGATAAAATTGCCGGTTACCTGAGTAAAGTCAACAAAAGGAATAGGAATTAAAGTGATTGGCTCGGTCATAATTGCGCCAGTAATCGCAGGTAAGGCCACATATATAGTGCCAAATACCAGACCTATCATTGCACCGGCCGAAAACACCCGCCAGCGCCAGGTCTCTGTACCTTGCGTAGTTTCCGCTAGAGCGGTTGCTCCTTGTGCTGCCACCGGCGCAAAAGGAAACGGCAAGCGCTCATAATCGGAAGTAACCCGAAAGAGCACATATCCCATAGTAAACCAAGACAGTCGGGAAACTATCATACCAAATACTAGCAAACCAATAGGCCAAAGCCAATCAGCATGTAAAAACGTCCGCAGAATAACAGCTTCAGACTCTGGCTGCGGTGCAACCCAGGTGGGAATTAATTTAGCAATACCAAACTGCTGTGCAGCAGGTGATTGCACCAAATACTGGTTAAATAGGGGGCCGCCTTCAAGGATACCCGCCTCTGCCGCCATTAATGAAGCGGCCACATAATAAAGCAAGTAGGTCTCTTGGCGCTTAAGCGTGTTAAAAGACCGCTTAATAATCTCGGCAAAAAGGATAATCGTTACCCACTCAGCCGCCGCCCCCATCGAACTACCGATCATCAGCCCCAAATACATATTTCCTGGTACCATCACCAAGGAAACAAACAACACTCCCAGGACTGCTTTACTAGTGAACCCCTCCTCAAACTGAGTAGGAGTCTCCATCAAGTCTCGGTATTCTTCAATCTCTTGATTGGGATTTCGTTTTTTCTCGGCCACGGGCCGTCTCCCTTTTATGCTATCTTACAATCTGAGTAATTTTAAACGCTTAATGTTTGACCTTCACCGCTAAGTAATTCTTCCGCCTGTTTTCCATAAAGTTCCTTAGCTTCAGCATCTACCGTACGCCAGATCAGAAATTGTTTGCGAATCACGTTCATAAACCGCTGATTAACCCGGCGCCAGGAGGCATCTTCACCGCTAAGTCGCTGCAACTGCAAAGTAATATCATAAATATTGTGTTCGCCCTGTGGGACAGCACGAAAGATCACGTGTTGGCTTACCCCTAAATCAAAAGGCGCTAACCAAATATTCATATCAATGGCATAACCTTCACCCTGCTCACTGGTAACACGGGACAACTGCGCCCCATCGGTATAAAAAGTGCCAATAGACTCCTCACTGTACGAATCAAAGTAACCAATTAGAAAAACGCTCAAACCTTTTACTTCGTGACCACTAACCGTAAAGGGAAATTCAAAATTCCACTCATCCCCATCAGGAGTCGGCAAGCGCCATTTTCGTGTTACATCCGGTACCGCCATATGAGATGCTTTGCGAGCCGGGTAGACCGTTGAGAGCATTACTACCGCCATCACCAGAATACAAGATGAGACCGCTGATAATGACGAATAATTGAGAGTTAACCCGGATATTAAATCAAATTGAGTTAACAATTTAGCAGTGATCTGCCCCGTTAGATACCCAGCCACAACTCCCAACACTGAATACACACACGATTCCGCCATAAATAACCAAGAGATATGCCCTGGAGCCAATCCAACCGAGGAATAAATACCAATTTCACGGAAGCGTTCGTAAACACTCCCCATCATGGTATTCAGCACGATCAGTGCAGCAATTAAAATAGGGATAAATAAATTAGCCATCCCCGAAAAAGAGGTCATACCTAAAGACGAATAAATCGATACTTTGATATATTCATCCCCTGCTTCCTGAATACCAGCAAACAGCGTTACCGCCAGACGTGCTAAAAATTCCTCAATAGTATTGCGCACATCGGTACCACTTTCAAAACGCACTGCCACCGATTGTAAGGGATTGCCACTCCCCACATTACGCAGTGTATGATACGGAATCATCAGGATATTAGCCGGCTCCAGATGGACAAATGGCTTAATCACAACTTTTGCATCTTCCAATCCCTGTTTTTCACGATTTTCCTCTTCCGCAATTTCCTGCACTGCCTGGCCCCCAGTGACAGCAAAATCCGCCGGGGTCATCGTTTCGTCATCAAGATCTTTAAGCTCTTTAACACGCTTAGAATCCACTATGCCAATTACAGTAAAAAGATCACCGAAAACCCGGATTTGTTGTTGCCCCATTTGATCTAGATCAATTCCCAATGGCTCTGCCATTTCGTTGGGTAAAATGCAGACCTTGTCCTCTTCCGGTAAAAACCAACGTCCTGCAAGTAGGGCCTGATCCAGACCCGTTACGTCACTCTCTTGGGGCGTTAAGCCTAATACGCCAAGGGCATTATGAGACTTCCCTTCGTGTTTCATTTTTATATGGGCTTTGCTCTTATTGCTATACCACGACCGTGGAGCAACGACGGCTTCACGACCAAAATTACTGTAGGCATAATCGAGCACAGATTCCTCTAAGGGAGTCCAAGCCTTGGAACGAATCAACAATCCCTGATATAAACCTTCGTTATCCCGCGTAATCTGATTATAACGCAAGCTAGTTTGAATCGAGGTAAAAGACAGTACCGTAAAGGTCAGGAGCAACAAGGTCAAAAAAGTCAGAATCGTACGCGTCTTGCGGCGTTTCATATTGGAAATCCCCAACTGGAACGCCGTCAGCGAGGCACCTGCCCGACTTACATCTGTATCGTAAATCACCGCCACCTCAGTACGTAGCTTTTTCATCTGCTCGTTAAAACGCCCCGAAATAATCCATATTACCAGAACCGACAAAGCAAGAATGATAAAAGCCAACAAAATCACAAAAGGATTTGACAATTGAAAAGCTGGGTGCACCATCCACAATACTGCCCATATAACAGAAAAAACAGCAAAAAAACCGAGAATCTGGTTTTTAATTGTAGCAGCACTAAAGACAAGACGCTCAGTAAAAAAAGCACATGGTATCACCAGAGCCATAAAGAAAATAATCCCCTGGATCACATCATTTTGCGTCGATTTCACATCTGGATAGGCACGTGATTCAAGCCCAATAGCAGCCCGTGTATGACGCACAAAATCATCCCAATGCTTACCATCTAATGCTTTTTGGGCCTTGTCCAATTCAACCTTTGCACGTCCATGCAAATTGTTTAATCGATTATTTTCAATAGCAAAACTTTTGAGTTCACGCATACGTGCTTCGTCTAAATTCCACACATCCTTGGCCCCTTGGAAAGACGTCCGCAGAAACGAAGCATCCGGGACCATTTCAAAGCCTTCACCTCGAGCCTTTTCTTTATTCACATCACTAGTTGAGTTCAGTAAGAGAAAACGGAATCCTAATAGACCTGCACCAAATCCCATTTTCACTCGCGTTCCAGGCCGCGCAAATAACACCCCGACCGGTTCGTCTTTTGCTGAGGGGCCTTCACCTATGGTATAGCCATACTCTACCGGCGTTGTATTGGTATCATCAAATATGGTCACAGTAGACAATTTAGTAAGATAGCGCGGATCGACAATATCATAAAAATTATGGGCTACAAAAGGCGCTAGGATAACCATCCATGTTTTATCCCGCCAGTCCATGGCAATCTTCATGGAAAACTTACTGTCTCCCTGGATACCTCGATCTGGCGCATAGGTAATCTTGCCGCTAATCGGATCCATATAATAGCCTTCAATCTGTAAGCTATTGACGCGGACCCGATTAACATAAAACGACCCTGTTTGATCCACTAATTCAAAATATTCACCCCGTACACCTTTATACGATTTTTTCTTCCCATTACGTATTGCGGCTACCGCCTCAGTACGCGGAAAATCCGGTACAATGCTACGCCGCGGTAAAATCATAGTCCTGCCTTTTAGAGACCGCAGGGTATCCTTTAAACGCATCTTAAAATCAGGAAATAATTCAGGATCTTCAAAAGCCATATGAAACATACCGGCTAGGGCGCGAATCTGTTTGGATAAATTGCCAATATTGGTCTTATTAGCCTTATCCAGCGGTGTATCCACTAAAAACCGAGCATCATTAACGGTAACGAAAGCCAAAGCAGGTGTCCCCGTAGTCAACACTAATTCGCTATTGACCGCAATCTCTCCCGGCACAAAAGTATCCCAACTCATCCCACCTTCTGGACTAATACCATTTACTAACACATCTTTCTGCACATACCCCAACTCATCACTTATCTGTCGAGCATAACTCATGAAATTTTTGCCAAATGGCGCAAAATAGCGTTTATAGTAAAAGCTAGAATTGCTATTCCACACCCCCAGTTCGTCTGTCCGTGTCGACAAATCCAGGCTAATAAATAGCTTCACCGCAACCGTATCTACTTTGGGATCAACCCAAGCGCGATAAAAGTCCACTCGCAGTGCATCGTCATCGCTTAAATCTGCAATTAATTCACTAGTGTTATCATACTGTTCTTCGCCCCACTGAACCGTATCCCCCTGACGCGTGACCAGGCCCTCTTCAAGTGCAGCATTTACAATTACTTCAACTAGTGCTGTATCCTTTTCCGCTACCCCACGCACCAAAGCTTCCTTGCCCTCAAATTCACGCTTCCCTAATCGATAATCCACCCCACTTTGGGTAATTAAATTGCGGTCTAATGCCGCTTCTACTACCCGCCGTACAACCATACGATCAATAAATGGATCTTCTTTACGCATATAGCGCTGGATAAAATCATCGATCCCACGTAAGCCCAAATGATGGGCTGACGTCGCCAGAAAAACAACGGTACGGGCTGGAGGATGTTCACGAAAATATCGCGCTAATTCCAGTAATCCAGTAATACCCGCCGCTTGTTCTGCTCCTGGTGCTAAACTCGGTACTATTGACATCGCATCGTAGTAAGCCTCAAGTACAACTACATCATCCTTAAGCAAAGGATCATATCCGGGAATCATCCCCATGATATTGCACGCGGGTCGCCGCTTCCAGTCCATCTGGTATTCCATATGTACTTCTTGCGGACCATTAGCAGCAATAGCCTGCCGCAGAATCTGACCATCTGCTTTATTTACCCAGAAACGTGGCATATCCAACGGCATCGTCAAGAATTTCTTCTCGCCTTCCAAATAAACCGTTGAATCCGGCTCAATAAAGATAATTGCTTTAGCCCCCAAATAGGCCGCGTTCAACCACCTATCCGACGAGTTAAAGTCCATCAGAGCGACCGTACCTTCAATGGCCTGGCCTTCCATATCACGAAACTCACCACCTCCCACATCAATCAAGGGAGCGGTCAATCCCCCTTGTGGTAGTGTTGATGATTTTACCAAATTGGGCCATATCCCAAAGAGCGGCATATCCTTATTTGCCGCTTTTAAGCGCAATGTCCCCTCATCTTCTAGCGGTATTGAAATATCATACTCATGGACAACAATATCAGCCAAACCAATCTCTTGAAATGCCGCTTCTATATATTCTGCAGCAGCATCCGCCCCCGGATAACCCGCAACCCGAGACCCCAAACCAGCAAAATACCCTAGGGTTTCGGCAACACGCTCTTCCGGTGCAATACCAGCTAATGCCTCAAAGTCCACCTCAGCAGCTACTGGCCCATTGGCCATTAACCCAGAGCATAAAATACAGGCCAATATATATCGTGTCTTGCCCATAACAACCTCACTATATCCAGAATACGCCATTATCAGTCATACCTGTAAAGTAATCAATAATAAGCCATAAACCTGCGATGACAAACTGTCCCATAATCAATCCTAAAAAAAAAGGGCGGGAAGTCCGATATAATCCAGGGCCTCCGTACTTCATTACCACCATTTTTATCAACCACGCTAAGAAGATGCTAAACCAAAGCTGATCCATCAACCATACCCCACCAATCGGGTACCCCAGCGGATGCAACGGCCACCACAACAAATGATGTCGTGCCCACATCAACACAACCATCACTCCACCCCCTACAAAGGTATGGAGCCATCCTTCCAAATTTGGCCCAGTAGGTGTATTTAATTTATCCGCAATATAAGTAAAAGGAGCGCGGGTTCCACCATTAAAAAACCAACCATTTAAATTAATACCACCGTACTCATAAGCCAAGTTCAAAATCATTACTATCGAACCAATCAAACTAATTAATATAGCTAACAACATAACCCAAATCAAAGGGCGCAGATTACGTCCCAAATGCTCACTTAATTTAAGACTATGAGCACAAGACGCCATTAAAAAAGTCCGAATATCAGCTGCCCATACATAAGTAAATGCAATACCAATCAAACCAGCCGGCCCCAAAACAGAAGATCCTACAGCAGAAACAACCAGAGACGGTGCGATCATTGGTCCTACAGCAGCAGCCACACCACCTTCTACAACAATCCGCGTTAAACCAAAAAAAATCAATAGTGCGGACAGTACTACACACACTGCCGCCCATAGAGGTAAACCACTGGCCCATAGCCATAGACTCATCACAAAAAAACTACCCAATAAACAAAATACAGCCGCCCGATAAGACATCATCTCGTTACTATCATCAACCCGGTCATCTCCCCAAAAAGCTTTGCGACACACATCTTTAATATGGCTACGTGCCAACCATAAGCCTAAAAAAACAAGGACAATCATAGCTCCCTGCCCTTGATGCGCCACAATCGGTTCACTAGCAGCACCGTAAATACCTATATTTTCAGTACTGCCAATGCCTAAAATAACCAGTGCACCGCGTACTAATTGGGCCAAAACATTAAAAAACCATAAACTGAAAGCAATATCCAAATTTATCAAATAAGAAAAACCAATCATTGGAAAAGAAAGTCTAAAAATAAGACTAATAGCATTACGCCAGATGGGCACCGACGAGACCAACTGAATAGTCGGAATAAAATTTAAATAGCTATGTAAACCAGCCAATGAAGAAACAATCACGGGCAAAAAGAAACCGGCCCACATAATCGGCTTACGAAAAAACGGCCGGATCACTGAGGTATTGCCATCTTCAGCAATCATTTCCAATGGCACTTGGACAAGTGGATAAAGCAAACGTTCTCGCTCAATCCATTGTTTACGCATAATGACCATGGTAGAGATCATCATCACGTAAAGTGCAAAGACTAGAATCGCCCAAAAAAACAACGGTTCAATCCAAGTTTCCCACGGCACACCTTGTCCTTGAGGTGCTCCTTCGTAAAACCACTTTATTGCTGTTATATTCTGCGGCACCATCCATTCAGGCACTAAGGGCTGAATCAGGTTAGCCCATTCATTTTCGGGTGTTGCATAGTACGCACTACCAGTAATAATCGTCAACAAATACTCAGACAGTCCCATAGTTGGAATAGCCGATGCCACTATCATCATAATATAAACGATCAACAACTGATGTTTATCCAGCGCCAATGCCCCACTCAATCCTAGATATCTATCCACCCATCCCAATAGACTATTAACCACGCCAACGAAAATAAAAAACAGAAAGATAGCTCCTGCAGTACTAAAATCGATGGCCATATAAGAACCGCGAATTACCATATTGCCATAGGGTGCACCGGTAGCAATACACAAAGATAAAAGCCCGCCGATACCAATTGCTTTAAAACCGAAAGTAGCTCTCTCAGGTGAAGATCCACTCTGCTCCATCTTTGAAACATTGGGTAACTTAGTTAATTCCAATTCCTATTCCCTATTAAAAATCCATCTTAACACTCAGATTGCCCCCTCAAAAGAAGCACAGGATGATTCAATAAACTTTCTATCTAAAGTATTAAGTCGCTCAAAAAGCTCATTAAGCCTCGTTAATCCAACCATTGGTTCGAAGTTTTTCTTCTATCCAGTACACCAAAACACCAATTATCCCCCCACTGAGTAAACCACCCAACCAAAAAAGCGGCATAAGCGCCAATACCCCCTGGGAACGAATATAAAGACTATAAGCCAAAGCCAACTGCACACTTTGATGTGTTACCGCTCCTAACACACTCAAACCAATGGGCGAAAACCATCCCCGACCCCATTGCAGAATCCCACCCATTATCGCCATACTAGCCAGACCGGCGCCGCCCCCAATAACAAAGGCAGGTCCGCCCAAACCTCCACTAAGCAAACCACCAAGTAAGATCTTTACCAAACTAACGGTAAGCCCGGCGCGCCAACCATAGAGCAATAAGGCCAATAGTACTGCCACATTGCCTAATCCTAGTCGCATCCAAGGTAATGGTCGGGGAACCAAGGTTTCAACCGTAAACAAGATCACCGCTAAACTAGCGAGAAGTCCTATATGTGCAATACTCTTCATACTGCTCCTAACGACTCACTGCATCCAACCCCTTGGGTAATGCTTTACCCTCTACTGTCAAAATCACCCGATTAGGTACGCAAGCAGCTACCTCACCGGCCAATCGGATCCAACCATTTTTAATACAAATCTTATGGAGACAGGGCGAAGTATTAAAGCGTGCCCCGCTTAGATTAATTTCAATCTGGCTACTTCCTAGAGTACCTTTGACCTTAATGACTGTAGTTTGATCAAACGGCAAAAAATATATCTGCTCAGGTGCTTCAATACGCACCTTACGACCTTCTTGGTCTGTGCTTCTGTAATAGATAAAAAGACCTATAATACCAATTATAATCATTATTATTAAAATCTTATCTGCAACAGTCAATACCTGCCATATACCTTGAAAAACAATAGGTACATTTCCTGTCGAAAAAGTCTTATAATGTTCTTTGCCTGCCATTGCTTACTCTTTCATAAGCAGACGACAACGGGTAATGGAACCCGGTATAATTAATTCGCGTCTCAAGAAAGACGCTTGTTTTTGTGTACGGGTATTCATATTATTGCCATTATTAAACTATATTATAAATCATTACGGACAGCGCTTGACTGCGCGTTTAATTTCTATGTTTCTTTGTAAGGAGTTGAACCTTGGCTAAGGAGCTCAAGGAAACGATAATCGAACACCTCAATTACGTCGATGGGGTCGATAATATACTCGGTAAATTTTATTATCTCAGTGACCCTGATCAGTTACGGCAAGCCGTTGAACATTGGCTAATCCAATCGCCAGAAGGGCGAACATGGTTGGAAAGCCTGGGCTTTATTGATAAGGATGCTGTCGTTAAAGTAATTGAACAAATAGAAACTAACCTCCAGCAATCTAACCAGGATCTAGTGAGTAAAATTCAAATGCTCAAATCGTATATGAACAGCGCTGCAGACCCACTAGATCGTACCAACTCACCCAGTGAATAAATTTCTCTAATAGCAAAGGTGCCTAGTGCTCTGGTGGCTTATAACAGCAGCCTGTATTTGCAGCGCTTTATTCATACAATATATATGTTCTAGCAAGATCCTGCGCATGAAACAAGATCTTGCTATCAAAAACCTTGCCTTACGGGAAGTACGTACTGAAGGTCAGCGTCTAGATGCGAAGTGCCTCCAATTAAAAAACCAGCAATCTAAATTAATGCGCAATATCCACCATTTGAACAAGGAAATCAAAGCATTAACCTCCTTGTTGGAAAAACAAGGACTGGAAATATCACAACCTGATTTTTCCATAAGTGATACAGATAGTGATCTGGCAATAAATGAGATTTAGGACAACACCTAATTCCTCATATTGCGGCCAAATTGCCGATCCTTTCAAAACTATTGATAATTCTTCTTTAATGAGACGCTCCTATGTCCCAATCCACTGAACCTAATCCCCTGTCTCAGAATCTAACCGTAGGTTCTCAATTAGATCCCCTACTAGAGCAAGCACGAGATCATCTCCAACTCCAGATGTTACTCATTGAAGTGGCAGCATGTGACGAACATGCCGATTTTGTGCTAATTGTCGAAGCTTATCATTTTGCTAGACGTTACCATAAAGGACAAACGCGAAAGTCAGGCACTCCTTTCCTACATCACTGTGTCGAAGTAGCACGTATCCTAGCCCAATTACGCTTGGATGCAGTTACCGTCGCTGCCGGTCTATTGCACGATGTATTAGAAGATACCCCAGCAACCTTTGACGAAATAACCCAATGCTTTGGCAGTAAAATTGCCACCTTAATCAATGGCGTTACCAAAATCGACCGTTTCCATTATCATAACCGCGAAGCGCGTCAAGCGGAAACCTACCGTAAAATGCTGCTCTCCATGGTCGAAGACATTCGGGTGATTCTGATTAAATTTGCCGACCGTCTTCACAATATTCGGACTCTTGAGTACGTCAGTTCGGCGCAGCAAAAACGTATTGCCCGAGAAACCATCGACGTCTATGCTCCTCTAGCGCATCGCCTAGGCTTAGCGCGAATTCGCCTACAACTTGAAGATGGCAGTTTTAAATATCTCGAACCGGATTCTTATCGCGAAATTCAAAGCAAAGTAGCTATGAAGAGAAGGGAGCGTGAAAGCTATATAGAAGCCTTCAAAACTCCCATCGAGGCCGAGATTCGCCGCAGCGGTATTGAATCTGAAATCTTTGGGCGAGCCAAGCATTTCTACAGCATCTACCATAAAATGCAATCCCGTAATAAACCCTTTGAAGAGATTTACGACCTACTAGCTATACGTATTCTTGTCCCCAGTATACGTGAATGCTACCAAGTATTGGGACTGGCACATACCTTATATCATCCCATCCCTGATCGCTTCAAGGATTATATTGCTACCCCCAAAATTAATATGTATCAGTCTCTCCATACAACGGTGATCGGTCCCAATGGACGCCCTGTAGAAATCCAGATTCGGACCGCTGAAATGCATCATACAGCAGAAATCGGCATTGCTGCCCATTGGCGCTATAAAAACGCTACAAACGATTCCAATCAGCCCGATCCCGAAATTCCCTGGCTACGTGAAGTATTGGATTGGCAACGTGACACCACCGATCCACAGGATTTTATGGAACATCTTAAAATCGAACTTTTCCAAGATGAAATTTTTGTTTTTACCCCTCAAGGGGATCTGCATCAACTACCACGCGGTGCCACCTCTATTGATTTCGCTTTTGCAGTGCACACTGATATCGGCCTGCACTGCCTTAATGCCAAGGTCAATAATCAAACCGTCTCGTTAGACAAACACTTAGCTAATGGTGATACAGTACAAATTGTCACGTCTCCCCAACAGAAGCCATGCCAAGATTGGCTTGAAATAATCAAGACCAATAAAGCTCGTCACGCTATTCGTCGTTGGCTACGTGAGGAACACCATAGTCATAGCGTCGGTTTAGGTATGGAGATGTTAGAAAATGAGCTCAGACACGCCCAACAAAAACCTAGTAAGACGGTTTTAAAACAGCTAGCCACCGATCTAAATTATATTGATACTGAACATATGTACGCCGCTATCGGCCACGGCGATCTTTCGCTCCATCGTCTTATAAACCGTCTCCGGCCACAAATACAACGTCGCCGAGGCCGACCCCGCCAAAAGGATAAACGCGGTCTTCGTATACAGGGAATGCAGAATATGATGATCCATTTTGGACGCTGCTGCTCACCCATTCCTGGCGATCCAATCTTTGGCCTAGTTACAAGAGGTCGTGGCCTTTCAATCCACCGTACGGACTGTCCCAATATCGACACTTCTACCGACGATCCTGAGCGCCGAGTACCTGTAGAATGGGACCTTGCTGAAAAGCAAGCATTTACAGTCCAAATAATGGTCAAGGCCGTTGATCGTCCGTATTTACTCTCCGATCTAGCCACTGCCATTAGTAATGCACACGCCAATATCTGCAACTTCACGACTGATACGAACACTCGTCAGGTAATCGATATTTTTTGGATTGAAGTAACGGATGCTGACCAGCTTTGCCTCTTGCTACAAGATCTTTCCCAGGTCAAAGATGTCTCCGAAGTACAACGCATCTCTGAAGCACGCTCTCATACACCGATAACTGATTATTTACGTAATATATAAACATCTCCTTTTGCACCATTCACTATTTGCTATTCCTGCCTTGAAAATCTCTTCACCTTTATGTATTCTTTTTGATCTTTAAATATTATCTAACTATAGTAATAACATAAGGAGTTCACTAATCATGGCAGATAAACTAGGCTATAATGACACACCAATCTTGAGGGATTCAAGCTGGCGCGTCCATGATAACGACCGGCCACAACCACCAATAATTATACCAGGTACCGAAAGTACTCAAGACCAGCCCGGCCAACCTCCTTCAGATGCTACCGTTCTATTTGATGGTACTAGCCTAAGTACTTGGCAGGGACGCGATGGTGCAGCCCAATGGAAGGTTGAAAATAATTATATGGAAGTGGCTCCAGGTACCGGTGATATCAAAACGAAAGCAGGCTTTGGCGATTGCCAATTTCATATTGAATGGTCCGCTCCTGCCGTAGTTAAAGGCGCTAGCCAAGGCCGTGGCAATAGCGGTGTCTTTTTAATGGATCGTTATGAAATCCAGGTATTAGATGGATACGATAACCCAACATATGCCGACGGTATTACTGCTGCTGTGTACGGCGAATATCCGCCGATGGTAAATGCCTGTCGACCTCCTGGTCAGTGGCAAACGTACGATATTTTTTGGACAGCACCACGTTTCAATGGTATTGAATTGATCAGTCCGGCCTATGCCACTATAGTGCATAACGGCATTGTCGTTCACCACCATCGCCGCTTAATGGGGCCAACCGGTCACCGTGACGTCTATCCTTATATTGCTCACCCACCTGAAGCCCCACTAAGATTGCAGGATCATGGCGATCTGGTGCGCTACCGTAATATCTGGGTTCGTGCTATAGCCGATTACCCCGATGGCCGCAATTAATTATTAATGCACAACGGCCAATTCCTTCACAGGAATTGGCCGTTGTGCATTACTCCTAAAAACGATTCAATCTTCTACTTTAGGTGTCTGTTCCAAAATCAATTCTAATTTTTGGAGAAGTGAATTCTCTTCCCCATTCACCACTCTAGAACCAAAATGTCCGCCGATGTTTTCTTCAACCCAACCATAGATAATACGAACTTGTAGAAAACTTAACTTAAGCTCCTCTGAGGTCTCCAGTGCTACGCGTAACTTACGTATAATACGTTCCTCATCTGGCCAGAAGCTCTTCTCTTTCCAACCAAGCACATATTCTATTTCTCTAGATGTTAATGGAACTTTCATACCTAGAAAACCTTATTGACATTGGGTCATTTGAACGCTAATCTATTCAGGCAGTTTTAATTTCTACTACATTTGCGGCCTAAGATTCTATATAATGTAATATGTCTCTTAACTGACAATTTATCAACTATTATTCTTAATGATAATTAAATGACACATTCTGACTCATTATTACAACCTCATATCCTCCGCATGGAAGGATACATACCCGGTGAACAACCACAAGAAGATAACTTTATAAAACTGAATACGAATGAAAATCCTTATCCGCCTTCACCTTTAGTACTCGAACGTATACAAACCGCTTGTAACGCTGATCTACGCCTGTACCCGGATCCAAATGCCATGGGCGTACGCCAACGCCTAGCCAAACTGTTCACCATTCATCCCAAGCAAACGCTAATCGGTAACGGTTCTGATGAGATTCTCAACCTAATCCTACGTTGTTTCGTAGGGCCAAACGAATCCGTTGTTTACCCCTATCCAACCTATTCTTACTATGAAAAACTAATTCAGCTCCAAAATGCCCAATCTCGAATTATTGATCTTAATGATGATTATACCTTATCAAATGAAGTTTTTGGAACCGATGCACGCGTCACATTTATTGCCAACCCCAATTCCCCGACCGGCACAGTACTACCCCACACAACTATCGAAGCATTAGCCCAAAGCTTAAAGGGTTTACTTGTTGTTGATGAAGCATATGTCGATTTCTCAGGTCCTGGAAGCATCAACCTAGTAGAACGCTTTCCTAATCTTATCGTCGTCCGTACAATGTCCAAGTCCTTTTCACTAGCGGGCATGCGCTTAGGGTTCTGTGTTGCTTCTCCCGTTTTGATCGCTGGCCTGTGGAAAGCCAAAGATCACTACAATATCAACCGCCTCAGCCTTATCGCGGCAGAAGCGGCCTTGGACGATATCAATCATATGAAAAAAAACGCTACCCAGATCCAAGACACGCGCTCCCGGCTCAGTGCCGGTCTAAAAAGACTCGGTTTTTCACTACCACCATCGGCTGCCAATTTCGTTCTGGCACGCAGCAATGACTCAACCACAATACACCTCTACCAAGAACTAAAAAAGCGCCGCATCTTGGTTCGCTATTTCAACCAACGGCGCTTAGAAGATTGCCTCCGTATCACGGTAGGCACAAATGCAGAAATAGATATTTTTTTGACAGCAGTTGAGGAAATCCTACACAACTCTTCAGAGAATATCTAAAAAAAACTACCGACTTGCGGCTTTACTTTCGTGTTTTAAAACCCGTCTCAAAGCTTCAACTTCAGCAATCCCCAAGGCAAGATTTCGAGCCACTTCGCCAGAATCGATACCAGCACCTAATAAGCTACGTGCCCGCGCATATCTCTGTTCAACATTCTGCACTTGAGTATAGGGACGGCTCTGTTGGCTCAAGGCAACAGGACGTTTAAGTACTGTACGGCTCACCACTCCTTCCACCTGCTTATTCGCTTGAGGTTCTAGACGCAGCGATCCACCATGACAGGCTGCGGTTACCTTTTCTACTAATCTTTCCAACCGTTCTTGTTGAACGGCTAAAGCCTCAAAACGTTGTTCCAACAAACGCGCTTCAGCTTTACGCCAAACCCAGAACCAGCACCCCAAACAAATAACACCCAATAAGAATAAACTATCCACCAAAACAATATGCCCAATATCCATAAGACTACCCCATCCTAACATCAGGCCTCATCCTTGGGCCTTCAGCCATAGCAAAATTGCCACCATCCATTGGGGCATATTAAAATTTTAGATCCCTTATTTCAATTATCTTAAACGCTAGGTAACAGCAAGTGTCTCAGACTTACCCTCCTTAATAATCGGCAGTCGAATTATAAAGGTAGTACCTTTACCAACAATACTTTCCACCATTAATTCACCTTTATGCATCTCGACAATCCCATAGGATACCGCTAATCCTAGCCCGGTTCCCCCACTTTCTGCCCGTGTAGTAAAAAAAGGGTCAAAGATACGATCACAATGCTCTGGATCAATACCACACCCGGTATCAATAAAGCGCAATTCAACCTGTTCTTCTACTTTGTTATAAATCCCTTCGATCCGTAAACTACCTCCATCAGGCATAGCATTTTGAGCATTGAGAATCAGATTAATAAAGACCTGTTCCAATTCACCCGTATTACCTTCAATAGCGGGTAATTGATCTGAAAAATCAATATCTACCTCAATACGATTCGTATCCAATTGGTGTTTTAGCAATTCACATGCCTGCTGTATTGACGGCCGCAATTGCAAACTACCCCATTCTCCCTCAGCCGCACTGTGCCGAGCAAAGCCAAGTAATGCCCGAATAATTTTAGATATACGCTTGACATTATTTTCAATCAGCGACAACCCCGAAAGTATGCGTTTATTTCCTTTATTCTGCATAATCATCAATTGCACTCGACTAAGGATGATCTGCAAAGGATTATTTACTTCATGCGCCACCCCACCAGCCAATTCACCAATAGCCGCTTGTTTATCAGATAATAATAACTGGTGTTGCGATTCTTTTAGTTGGTCATGCGCCGTTGCCAATTCGGTATACAACCGCGAATTCTCTATCGCTACAGCCGCCTGGTTAGCTAGTACTCCGAGAAGTTCCAAATCACCAAAAGTAAACTCATCCTTAGCTTTGGAACAATGCAAGACATACAACCCAATCTGTTTACCCCCCACTAACAATGGTATAAAAACAAAGGAGTGCTGATTCTGATTAACACGAGACAAGGTCTCCATATCCTCAATGACAACTGGCCGCCGTTCCCGTAATACCCAATCGATAATCCCATCTTCCCATTGTGCTTGAATACGTTCAGTCAATAAACTTTCTTCACCACGTCCAGCCATCGACTCAAGCCTTTGGTGATTCGGATCCAGCGAAAAAACACCACAACTAAAATAGTTCACAAAACGTCCAGACAATTCCATCAAGGAACCCAATATGGCCTCGATATTAAAACTGGTACTGATGGCCTCTGTCAATTCATGTAAGTCCAGTAATTCCCGCATCGACTCACGCAACTGGAGATACTCTTCATGGCGATGGGCCAAACGTTCCCGGAACTGTTTATTCTCTTCTTCTAAAGCCTGCACACGGACAGCGTATTCCTTAAAACCTTCCACCAGATTACCTAGATGAATCCCCATCTCCCATCCCTCTTCCGGTACCCGCCCATCCTTGAGTTGATGGACAAACTGTTCCAATCGTTCTACCGGAAAATCTTTTCCTATAGTCCCCTCTAATGAAGTATCAGATTCCTGGCTCACAGACTTAGCTCCGTAGACCTTGGGTGGTACCACGTCGTTTAACTTGCGGCACAATACGACCATCTGCAGCCTTAACAGGAGGTTCAACCGGGTCCGCACCACCACTTACCATGCGACTAAAGGCATCGGCTTTTTCCATCTCTACCTGTAACAAAGGGCCATAATCAAAGATGCTGTTCAATGCCGTTCTTGGCTCTTCATGAATACCAAAAGCGCGTAGCGCCGCCGGGTCAAGCTTGGGCATACTTTCACCTCCCCCATCACCAATACCTTCGCGACGACACAGAAAATCAGCCAGATGAATGAGTGCTGGCATTTGATTGCCACCTTTCAAACGACCTGGCATATGGTGGAATGATACTGTATCAACCAGTTCCTGCGGTAAATTCCATTTTTCTACCAACCAAGAACCTACTTGAGCATGCGTCACTCCCAGCACCTGTTCTTCAGCATCGCCGATGTACATCT
>JACLAC010004521.1_pt1 | contig 21893 bp, 15 predicted proteins | sample 8027881 | NCBI WGS metagenome assembly JACLAC01 (sample SAMN15725517, study PRJNA655200) | protist metagenome | isolation source: fluorescence activated cell sorting (FACS) single amplified genomes of... | place: Spain: Blaines Bay Microbial Observatory, Mediterranean Sea | collected 2016-01-19 | reverse complement strand
CACGGCGGCAACGTATACTTCAATAACAAGGAGAAGAAAATTGAGTTTTCGTGGCGAAAGAATTTCAGCGAAGGCAACTCGCAGGCAGGCGGGACGCAGGCGACGCAGCAGAAGGCGGTAGATACAAAGTCTCTTTCTGGCGGCGAGCGATCCTACACGACACTTGCCTTACTTCTTGCTATGGGCAGAAATGTGAATTGCCCCTTTCGCGTTATGGACGAATTTGACGTCTTTATGGACGCGCAAAACCGTAAAATTGCAATGACGCAGATGCTCAATGCTGCGGAGCAGGACGCGCACACTAAACAATTCATTTTTATTACACCGCACGACATTTCGTCCGTGCCCAACAAGCCTGGCGTCAAAAAGCTGAAAATGGCACCCCTTGAGGAGGACTACGGTAACGCGCAGCAGGATGTCCTCGATCGCCACCTCGCGCCCCGCTAAGCGATGCAACATCTCAACAACTATATTCACATTAATTTAAAACTAAACAATAAAACATCTACGCTACATTCACACCCATGCGGCATGCTCAATCATGCGTGCTCGTTGCTGTGCTTCCGCAAATACCTCCTTCGCAAGTCGGCGATGGACCTTACGTCTCCTCGGCTCAACTGTAGCCACCTGCGCATGTCAGAATCCTTGTGTTCCTTGTGCGAGGCAGCATTCGAGCCAGCCCTTCGCTGCTCGAGATCAGATCTGGTACGCATGCGCGCCTCGCGAGTGGATTTTAGCACGTGCTCTACGTCGCTCGTATCTTTTGACAATAAGCATACAGATGGACAGTCTTTCCAAAATGAGCTTACGCGCCCAACAGGCGCGTCGCCGTTGCGGCTGTCATCAGCATCTTCGTCTGCTGCAGCAGGATCGTCGCTGCATATTACAGCAAACGGCTTGAGCGCACCTCGTTCGTCCGATTCTACCACCATCATCTTGCGATCTTTGACTGTCCAAGTGAGCTTCTCCAAGCACGCTTCAGCGCTTACGCGCATGCAGCGCACATTTCGTCGGCGCCGCTCGAGAAGCAAAAGTACAATATCTGAAAAAACTGCGATAGAGTACCGCGCCGATCTGCCTTGAGCGTCAACAGAGACGCCATCCGCAACGAATTTTAGCTTACGATGCGCCTCCGTCAAACGCTGGCGTAATGCGATTGTAGCTTTTGCGCTCTCAGCCTCGATTTCTGAAATGAGGGTAAACGCTTGCTCGAGCGCCTCGCGCTCGCGTGTCTTCTCGTTCACAGTGCTGGCAACGTTCTGCATCATCTCCTGCACGCGCTCTAGCTTCTTGTATGCAGGATTTCGACGTTGCGTCTTGCGCACGAGGTCGCGGAAAAAAAGGGGATACTTTAAAAGTCGCTGGACTGGTTTTATTAAGTACGACTCAAGCTCGAGGCCGCGGGCCGCTTCATTCTCAAGGCATTTTTCCAACACTTTTCTCATCTTGGGTTTGGTCCGTTTGAGCTTCGCGACGAGCGCGTTCGTCCCCTCGAACGAATCCACGAACGACGAGTACATTTTGAAGAACGGAATTACCTTGAGGAACACATCGCACACGGATTCCAGGCTGGGCACCTGCATCATTTCAAGCGACTCGAGCAGCTGGGCGTTTAGGTTGAGCATGAGAGGGATAGAACCAAAAATGCGCGAAGCATCTTTCTCCTTTAGTATCCCCTTGGCTTTTAGCGGCGCATAAAATACGTCGACAATTATGCGTAGGTCTCTCACGTAGTCTCTCTCAGTATCGATCAACTCTTTCATGATCAGAGCGCGCTGACGATGTCGCTTCTCACGATCGCGCTTTTTCCTTTTCGGCGAATCAGACCGCATGCCCATAAGACGCAAGAACGATCGAAGTCCGTTGCCGCGACCCTTTTTGTTTGCCCTCGGCGAATCGCCGATGGCATCGCTGTCGACGCCGCGGGCGACAATTGCACCTACACCCTTTCCGCTCTCTCGCGAACCCGCGCAACATGCCGCAGCTGATGACGATGCATCTCCCTCGCTCGTATTCGCGCTTCCTCGCGGACTCGCCTCGCCGCTAAAAAAATCTGAAACGGTGTTCAAGAAAGAGTCAAACATTGCGACGTTCAAGAAAATGAACGAAAAAGAAAATTTCAGCAAACGTTTTTATCAAAACACAAATAATATTCAACGCTAATACTATCAACATAACTATTTACAATCTACGTTCGTTAATAAAATAGATTTTATCAAAATAGTGTTTCATCTAATAAATTCGTTTTTTTCAATTTTTATTACGGATTTGTTTTTGCGACGCTCAGAGGGTTGCCCATGCTCTTGTGGTAACATCTGAGGTTTCTCGACCAGGCGCAGTTTGTCCGCAAGAGTCTTGTGCGCCTGCACCCCCACTTTGTTTGCTTCGTGTAGCACCCTGAACTATCTTGGACGCGATCGACGCAGCTGCCAGTGGCCTTATTCCACATGCAGCCGAGCTTCTGCCACCTCCTCGACAAGCAGTAACTCCACTTCGAAAGCATAGAGCATGTTTTTTGGGTGGGAAAGGACGTCGGTCGTCGCGTGGGATAAGACGTCGTCGGTCGTCGCGTGGGATAAGACGTCGGTTGCCTCGTTTCAATCGGTTGAGATTTTACCAAATTCTCGCGAACGGTGAATTTGCCGCCGCAATTGTCAACCGTTTCCGACACCACCTCGCACAGCTCCTCCTTTCGGTTCTCGTGAAATTGGTATTTTCCGCGCAGCGTCCCGTCGCCATAGTCCATGATACCCCCGGTATTACCAACGCCGTTCTCAAACGTGTGGCCTGCTCCCATCGTGTGGCCAAGCTCGTGCGCAAACGTGAGCCACGTTTCGAACGAGTAGTAGTTTGCACCGGTGTTGTAATCACGCCACCCTCGACGGGGTCGTTGGCAAAGTGTACCCATACTTGCAAGACCTATGATTCCAGAGCGGGATCGTGAGAAGCAGTCGTCGAACAAATGCCACGCTGCCTCCCTCGACGGTTTGGTCCACTTTTCAAACGACGTAAGCTGCTTGCCTATCGCTCTGCCGCATCGAGAGTCCCACGATGGCCGGGACGATTTTTCGGATATGTAGAGCGTACCTATTTCAAGCTGTATGTTGAATTGCGCTTCAAAAACAAGACTGGCTTCGGCGACGAGACTCGACGCCCACCCACGCACGTTCTCCTCGCCAAGGTTTTCCGCGAGTTTGGACCCCACAGCAATACCTATAGACATGATGCGTCGATCATTTTCTCCAAGATAGCAGCCCTTCCACTGTTTGTTGGCGTATTTTAATTGCCTGCGATTCTCGTCGTCGAAATGGGCAGGTGGTTTTCGTGGAGGAGCACATTTTCCTTTGTGGCCACCAGTAGAAACTTTGGTGCGGCTTGACGAAGAAGGTCTAGAAAAATGATAGGACGTTCCGTTTACGAGAAAGACCCCATCAATAGCACCCGATGTGCTCACTGTAAGTACAGCATCTGCGCCGTGCTTGTACTCCTTTGGAATATACGACTTGATCTCTTTACCCAAAGATGATACCACTGCTGTTCTTTCATTCAATGGACTCTCTGTCGATGTTAGTATGTACTCGAGGTGATTTCCACCAACGTCTAAAGTCACCTTGATTGACTCCGCATCATCCAGGCGGCGTCCTGCATCATTTGATGAGAGCGGCATGACATCAAAAAAATCAGCAAACACTGCATCTCCTAGTGCACCACCAAAAAGCGTACTACTGCACACTACAACAAAGATGTTCCAAAAGTTCATGTTTAGATTATGATGTGTGTATATCTTCAATGAAATATTTAAAAAGTGTTGATATATTTTATGCGTGCAAAAAAAGATTCGTAATCGAATGCAACGAGCGCAAGGACGAAAAATGCGATTTGAAAGAGGGAAAGGAAAGCGCGTGCGATGAGAAATTATAAAATAAATAAATACATAGTTCTTTATTATGACAGCATTGCATTGATTGATGCTCATGATAATAATAAACGCTTACTTTTCACACATCATCATGTAATAATAATATGTAATGCGGTCAAAATGTTGACACCGCTCGAAAGCCACGAAAGCCAAAGTGCCCACTCACAAAAAAATCACAAAATGTGCATTGCATAATTTCCAACCGCGGCACCCGTGGGGTTTCGCGCTCGCTTTGTCCAATACAACGACGTCGCGCTGAAGACACCGCGTAAAGTTTCACACCGTTCTTGGTTCTTCTCGGTCCGCAGAAGGTCCGACGGATATATGTATAACGGCTTTATTTATCGATCGGATAAAAATACGGAAAATCGAAAATATAATTTTTTTTTATTTTTTTTTTAAAGTAACAATATTTATTAGAACGTTTGGTCATTATTTATTTATTCAATTTTAGGATGCGAGCTTGCCGCGAGAAGGAAAAAAACGTCGCATAGTGTATAGCTGCATTCATGCGGAAGCCGTAAAAATATAGCATTATTTATTTTGAAGAGTGGGGATGTCTTTTTTGTGCTGCGGCGGCAGCTCGAAAACGCTTCGGGTGGTGGAGGAAATCCGGGAGATTGTGCTGGGAGAACTAAGAGATGTGCTTGGAAAGATAGGGCAGACCGACGTGATAATGATTATATCGCCTGAGGGCGAGGCTATTCTTCTTGAAGATTTGCGAGGTGGGGAGGGAGGGAAGCAGCGGAAGAGCAGCGGCGGCTCTTCCCGCAAAGGTAACAGCATCCGACGCGCTGAGAGTGGCTACGGTCTCTTGAGCGAAGATAAGTTCCTCGGCATCGTAGCTTCCCTAAAGAAGGCGACGTCTCTCTTTGCGGCATCCCTCAACGTGCCTGAGAGCCACAAAATACACGTGAAAGGCTCCACGACTCTTTTCTCTTACTACAAACTGGGCGCCTCGGGGAGCATTCTCGCCGCCTACACCTCCATAGGCCCACACACGTGCAGCACCAAGATTGAAGATATGGACGCCGACATGAGGCCAGTGCGCAATAAGCTGGAGAAGATCCTTGCTCGCATGCTCCTGTAAATATATCATACCTATGATTCTAGTATTACTACAACATATTTTATTACTATAAATATTTCTTCCGAGATCTCGACGACCGAGACGACGCTTAATTATTGTGTACATATTAAAATAGGCATACTTTTCAACATATTAGTAAAAAAAAATGAACGTTTTGACGACGCTTAATTATTGTGTACATTTTAAAATAGGCATACTTTTCAACATATTATTAAAAAAAAATGAACGTTTTGACGACGCTTAATTATTGTGTACATATTAAAATAGGCATACTTTTCAACATAGTAAAAAAAAATGAACGTTTAATTTGACGATAATTTCCATTCAGGTCATCGCCGTTGCCCCCGCACCATTATTATGAATTAACTTCTCAACAGTCGCTGCAAACAGCATTATTAGATAGAGCAGCATTCAAAAAGTGCGCACATTCTGTTCTTTTTATTATGTTTATAAGTTGGGAAGCGTTTCATTGTGCATTCAAAAAAATGAAGTTTGAGTTTTTGCTTGTCCTTGTAGTTATCGCGGGAGCGGGGAGAAATATTGCCAGCGGCGCTATTCCAGAGCATGAGATCGACGTTTCATCCATACCAGGTATTCAATTGGAAAATGGAACGATTCCGGGGGTGCATAAGATGTTTAGCGGATACATAGAGACGCCGCACGTAAATGGGACTGTTTTTACGCACTACTGGCTTATTTTGTCCTCCGTTGATGCCCCCACAGTCGCGTGGCATCAAGGAGGCCCTGGAGGATCCAGTCTTATAGGATTCTTCACTGAAAACGGTCCGTTGACACTCAACGATTTTTCAACGCAAACGGAGGCGTACAAAAAAACGGGCATCCCGTCTGTGTTCATTAACCCACACAGCTGGCACCTTGCTGGCGCAAATTTATTGTATGTCGAACATCCCGCGCCCACGGGTTTCTCGTACTGCTCGCCTGGTCCATGCTACTGGAATGATACTTCGCAAAGTCATACCAGCTTTGCATTTTATGAAAAGTTTTTTTCGGATGCGTACCCGGAGCTCGCATCAAATGATTTTTTTGCCACTGGCGAATCGTACGCAGGAGTATTAGTGCCGACGCTTGCGCTGCGCATACTCGAAGCGAGGGGAAAGGGCGCTGATGTGTCGCAAGCTCCCTATAATCTTGCTGGGTTTGCGCTCGGAAATGACTGCCCAGGAAACCGAGTTTTCACGTGCACGCCGTACAGTGGCTGGCTTGGAACGAAAGTGAGCGTCGATTTTCTTTTCCGCCACGGCATGCTCTCTGAAGACTACTACATGAAGATACAAGAACTCTGCAAAGATTTTTTTCCCGGCACGTACGAACCACCTCAGAGCGACGCGTGCAGGGAAATTCTCGAAGATCCTATTCGGCCGTGCAAATCTATCGCAGGAGATACCTACCAAATGGGAGGAGGGTACTTTCTGTACGATACATGCAACAGAGATTTAATGGCGCTCGAGGAGGATGGAGTGCCACTCGCGCGACGCAAAACGTACGCGATAGGCGAGCTTCAAAATGCTGCAGATCCAAGCTCTACCTCCGATTGGTATCCCAACGCAGGTCAATATGCGTGCGGACAAGAACGCAATTCGCAGACGTACCTAAATATGCCCATGGTGCAGAAGGCCATTCATGTCACCCCCCAAGCTTTTTCATTCTCGACAGGTTTGAATTATACTTTCACCTCATACTCGCTGCTCGAAGAGTACAAAGAAAAGCTCATTCCAGCATTTAGGATACTTCAATACACGGGTGATGCTGACCCTTGCGTACCTTATGTTGGCACTGAGAGATGGGTTGGCTCGCTGAATCTGGGAACAAAAGACCCATGGCGTCCTTGGCTAGCAGCATCAACGGATCAAATTGCAGGCTATGTCCGCACGTACGCTGTGCCTGGAGCATCGCACACGTTTTCTTTTGCTACTATCAGAGACGCTGGGCACATGGTTCCCAGATACAAAAGTAAGGAGACGCTGCACATGATAAAGCAATTTCTCAATAACGAAAAATTGTAAGTGAATATAATATCGTCGTCTTGCAAAAAAAGTCATACAAAATTATGTTTGTGCATTATTTACAAACCATTATTATTATTTACAAAGAACACAACATTATTCATAGTTTTTGATTGTGTTTACAACGAAAGGGTGCGCAGTGCGCGCACGTACCTACTTCGAAATGTACAAAAATGGTGCTCCTCCAGAGATGTGAATGCTTTTGCAGTACTCGCGATGCGCTCGTGCCAGAAGTCTAACCCCATAGACTTTAGCTCACTGCTGGGAAAGTTTGCACTCTTGTTTTTGACTGCTTTCACTAGAAGACCCCGAATGTGTCGTTGCAGGCTCTTTTCAATCACTTGGCGGCCTTTGCCTCCAACGAGTGAACGCAGCATCGCTTTACTTTTTGACTTTAATGAGTCATCTGCCATCATTTCTGCAATGAATGCTTCCTCGTTGAGGGCACATGTCTGCGTGCTGAGCTTGTGAGCGTAGCGTGCAGGTGCAGACGCATCGCTAAAAAATTGTCTTAAAAGAATGCTGAGAGACGCGCGCTGTGTTATGTCTACGAGATCTGCACGCATGCTTTGCAGCTTTTCTTCGTCGAGACGCAGCGTCTCTACAACTCCCGTTTTGCCCTCGATAATTCGGGCAAGCAGGTGGTTCATTATCAAAACGCGAACTTCTTGCCTTCCGTGCTTTTGGAGCATGGCGCGCAGCATTGCAGAGCATCCCGGCGGCATGCGCGTTACCTCGTCTATCGGGATTTCGCGCTCCTTCACAAATGCATCGAATTTAGACAACTCGTAGTCGTACCCGCGCTGGCCGCGAAGCTGCGAGCGAAGCACCTTTAACTGAACATTTGCAACATCTAGCTCGAGCTCAGAGAGCATACTAAGCACATCATTTAGTATCTTGGGAACGCGGGGCACCCACCCATCGTCCGTGAGCGACTCGAGGGCCCCCTTCAGCCAATCTTTCACGCTTGCTTCCTTGGCTGCAGACTGGAGCGCAGCAAGCTGATTGCCAATGTACGACACGAGGCCTCGAGCACCGCGCGATCCAAAGACTCCATTGCTTAGCTGGCTATGAATAAGCTCTACGTCAATGCGCTCCTCTAGCTCCTTGTGGAGATCTCTCCGCGAGGGAACCAACGCTGCGATCCGCCCGCGCACATGCTCCAAAAGTCCGATGAGGCGATCAAAATTTTTGCTCTCAAGCTCTCGCGCGAGGATATTCATCGCTTCTGGAGATGCGCTTGGCTTTTGGCGCTGCAGCTCGTACGTGTCGCTGAGAATAGCATCGTGCATCATCTGCTCGTTGGACGGTGGTTTTTCTCCGGTGACATTGGAGGCAGATGTGCCGTTTCTTTCAATTGTGGCGACGGCCACGGAGAGCCACGCTGCAGCGCCCTCGGCGCCAATGAGCCCCTTGACTTTTGCCTGAATTGTCGCAAGCTGCCTTTCATATCCTGTGCATATCTGCTCCAAGAATGGGTCGTTCTCTTCCCCCTTCTGGGAATCGTAGAAGGCGTGTTGCTTGGATATGTCTATGTATGCACCCATCATTCCGTAAGCAAGTCGCTTTGCGTCGTCCTTTTTCCACTCAATGAACCGACCAACGAAGTAGATATATGTTGTGCGAGCTTCGCTGAAAAGACGGGCACCGATGCTGTGCTTGGCCTCATTGACTTCCCCAATCCAATTAGTGACTTTGCCTAGAAGGAGATCGAATCGCTTGGAAGCGTGCTGGAGGCGAAGCGCAAGAGGATGCCTCGTCCCTTCAGCTTCTCCTCCAAGCACATCGTTTGGGAAGCTGTTTATCATCGTCGATGCAAGGAGGATTCGAGGATTTGCTGCTCGGGACGTTTTTGCAAGTCGCAAGGAGCGTATGATCGCCCGTGCTTTTGCGACGGTAGTTGATTTTGCCAGCTCCAAAGATAGCGACTCAAATCCTTCGCTAGAGTTTACGGCAAAGTTGTGCTTGAATATTGTCTCATACGCGGAGCACATATTACTTTTCCTTAAACTCCTCGCAACGCGGCTCATGCGCGCTACGCGCCTCCACCACAACTGAAGCGCCTTTGTGTTTTTTAGTTTCGTCGACACGTGGTCGACACGGTCGTTGTCAAGCTTTGCTTTTTTGCTGCGAATATCCAGAATGTACTTCTTGCGTCTTCTTTCCGCAGAGTGAAGCTTTGAATCCAGCTTTCGCTTATGCATGAGTTTCGCGTTCGCATCCGCTTGGAGGATTTTTTCTACGCGCTTTGTGTCCCTGCTCGCCCTTTGCACAATGCTCGTTAGGTATTTTTCTCGCCTCTCCTTTGCCTTTCTTAGTCTAGAGTGGTACAATGATTCTTTTTGTTGGCTCTCTCTCCTGTACTTATCGCGATGAAAGTAGCCCCTTCTCAGCGCAGCGGCCTTTATACATATTTTCTGCATGTTGACAATGCGGCGTTTTTCAGCTGACTTTATCCTTTCTTCAAGACGCCTCAAGATCTTTAGCTGCTTAAATTGATTCGTTAGCTGGTTGCGCTGCACGACGTACTTCACTTTTTCAAGGTGCCGTTTGGCCTTGATCTTGCGCTCCTCTGCAATTTTGGCTTTCTTTTGAGAAGGTGTCGCTTCATTGTCGAGACGGAGACGACGAAACGAAGTACCAGTTTGCGCTTGAAGCAGCCTGCTCTCAAGCTTGATTTGAATCGGAGATTTCGGTCCTCCCATTGCACCTTGTTCTCTTTTGAAAATGTGGATTATGAGATAAATGTTGCGTTAAAACGTGCAGTCTTGATTGCAAAAGGGCGGATGGAGTGTAAGGGAGATATGGAACGTTCTTTGAAATCTTCATGTGAATGGAAAGTATTTAGCAATTACCTACTTATCATAGTGCGAACGGGCAACGAGTCGAAAATGCAAACTCTTATGCAAGTGTGGACGCACTTTTTTCTTGGCGTGTCTGGGCGATAATTGCAAGCGCGCGGGCAGTGCATGTCTGCTGCAGACAACTTTGCACATTTTTTTAATGAAAAAAATGACACTAATTTCCCACTAAATCATTCATCCCGCATACGCACGTACGCGCTTTGAGGTCTGAGAGACTTTGTTGCAATTGTTTAAATGTACTTTTTCCAAGAGTAATAAGATGATGCTCATTCCTTACCTTAAAATAATATTGTGTACTGGCCCTTTAGTCTGAAATGCAACATTAAGAAGCCACAAAAAAAAATGGAGAGCGGCCTGATTGCGAATTCAAGGGGTAGTGCAGTGCACTTGAAATACGTGCATCGGCCATTACGTATTGGAAACGAGTGCAATGTCGACGTTAAACTATACATAAATGCACCGCATTTGCACCCAGAGTACGCCAGTTGCTTGTTTTCGATAAAGGCCCGATATCGAGTACCAGCGTTATACTTGAACCCTGTGCGCCGTGCACTCAGAATTTTCCCATAAATATACTTCAGGCTGGACATCTATGCGGCGTAGGCGACACCCGACGTCGACAGCAGTTGCGTCGTCTTATTTTAATGATCGTTGCCGTTGCAACATTTTCCGTGCACCCACGCCAAACCTTGACGACGTTTCATTTTTCTCATACAAAATGTATGGGACGACGTATTTAATTTCATCAAGTGGCCGTTTGGTTTTTGAATCATGACGATTTTCTCGTCATCGCCGACGAGGGGAAAAAAGGTGGTGAGCTGTTTCGATCGGCGGATGATGGATGGTCTATAATCTACCAAACGGTAGGCGTGAAGATGCGAGATGGCACCACTCCCCGCAGCAGCAGGTAGATGGGTGAGAGAGATCGCGGGATGTCGTGAGGTGGATTTCCCGCATTTGCCCATACAATTTGTATGGAGATTTTCAAATGGAGATCTTTTTTTCGTTTTCCTCGGCAGCTCGCTCCTCCTCCATGTGGCAGCCATTCATGGGTCGGCATTCCTTTCCTTGTGCATGCATGCTCGCGTGCGTGTAGAGTAGTAGAGTTGGCGTACTTTCCGCTTTGGGCGTTATTTACATTATTTACTCTCTTCGCTCTCTTTTCTTTCCATGTGCGTTTATTCTTCTCATCACCAAAAGCAACAAGCAAACAAACAACTTCAACACACAACCAAAACATCAAAACTACTTTCCTTTAGGCCTCACCTCTTAAAAGAAATAAACTCAACAAGCAAACATGCGCGAAGTCATCAGCATTCACATCGGACAAGCCGGAGTACAAGTGGGTAACGCCTGCTGGGAGCTCTACTGCCTCGAGCACGGCATTCAGCCGGATGGCGTGATGCCCGCAGGCTCTGAGCACACCAACGGCGACGATGCCTTTAACACCTTCTTTTCGGAGACTGGTGCTGGGAAACACGTTCCAAGGGCTGTTCTCGTCGACCTCGAGCCCACCGTATGCGATGAAGTCCGCACGGGAACGTACCGCCAGTTGTACCACCCCGAGCAGATCATCACCGGCAAGGAGGATGCTGCCAACAACTACGCCCGCGGCCACTACACCGTAGGCAAGGAAATTGTTGACCTCGTCCTCGACCGCATTCGCAAGCTTGCGGATAACTGCACTGGTCTTCAGGGATTCATGTGCTTCAACGCCGTCGGTGGAGGTACCGGATCTGGCCTCGGATCGCTTCTCCTCGAGCGCCTCTCTGTGGACTACGGCCGCAAGTCGAAGCTTGGCTTCTGCGTGTACCCATCTCCTCAGGTGTCCACGGCTGTCGTCGAGCCCTACAACTGCGTGCTTTCCACGCACTCGCTCCTCGAGCACACTGATGTTGCCGTCATGCTCGACAACGAGGCGCTCTACGACGTGTGCCGCCGCTCCCTCGACATTGAGCGTCCCACGTACACCAACCTGAACAGGCTCGTCGCTCAGGTCATCTCGTCTCTCACGGCATCCCTTCGCTTCGATGGCGCGCTGAATGTCGATGTTACCGAGTTCCAGACCAACTTGGTGCCGTACCCCCGCATCCACTTTATGCTCTCCTCGTACGCTCCCGTCATCAGCGCGGAGAAGGCGTACCACGAGCAGCTCTCCGTTGCGGAGATCACCAACGCTGCCTTTGAGCCTGCGTCTATGATGTCCAAGTGCGATCCCCGCCACGGCAAGTACATGGCGTGCTGCCTTATGTACCGTGGTGACGTCGTCCCCAAGGACGTCAACGCGGCCGTTGCCACGATCAAGACGAAGAGGACCATCCAATTCGTTGACTGGTGCCCCACTGGTTTCAAGTGCGGAATCAACTACCAGCCGCCCACCGTCGTTCCGGGAGGCGATCTTGCCAAGGTGCAGCGCGCCGTGTGCATGATCTCCAACTCCACGGCTATCGCCGAGGTGTTTTCGCGCGTCGACCACAAGTTCGATCTCATGTACGCAAAGCGTGCGTTCGTTCACTGGTACGTTGGCGAAGGCATGGAGGAAGGAGAGTTCTCGGAGGCCCGCGAGGACCTTGCGGCCCTCGAGAAGGACTACGAGGAGGTTGGCGCGGAAACCGCCGACGATCTCGGAGAGGATGACTACGGCGAGGAGTACTAAACGTAGTACGCGGGTCGAATGACTAATCAGCATGTTTACTTTTATTTTTTTATATTAAACTGTAAATAATAAAGAATAAACTATGTGCACTCATCCATCTAATCTTTTTGTTGTGTACACTATGTTAAGTATATGTTGTGTTGAAAATATCATCTAATCGAGCATGTTGTGCGGATTGGCGAGCAGCTTGCGCACAAACGTGCTGTCTGAAGGCGGCTCGTGGGCGAAGTTTTGCCGGCCTAGGGTGGGGATGAAGCGATGATGCGGCGAGTATGAGAGGAAGTTTTCGACTCGGGAGCAGTAGACGTCAGCGTAGCGATCCACGGAAGCTGCAAAGAGAGATTTTCTCAGCCCCGACGTAAAAACCGAGCCAAAGTTTTTGTTGTACATCGCGTCTATGTCGCGCAGCATATCGGCGCGCTCAACTTGGAGCTCGTCGAGAATGCGCGCGTCTGTCTCGGCATCGAATGGAGCCGATCCTTCTTGAATATCACGCATCAGCTCCTCGATCATCTCCGTCTTCCAGTGAAGTTTGCGAAATTCGGCTCGGTTGTGCTGCGCGACCTCGTGCTCTATCTCACGAATTATAGCGCCGGTGTACCAGCCTAGCTTCTTCGTAGGCTCCACTAAATCGGCGTACAGATGGTCCCCAAAATACAGCACTCGTTTGCCATGCAAGCTGAGCATCTGGACCAGATCGCGGAGGTTTCCCCTAGAGTACGCGTGTCCCCTTCGAAGCGAGTGGACGGCGCGGAAGCTATCCTGCGCCTCGCCCGTGCGCTTGTTGCGGAGGATGGCTCTAAACGGCGCCGTGCCGGAGTAAAAGGAGGGTTTGTTTGCCGTCGTCATCGTAGCGTCAAACATATCTTTCCACTCTTTGCCGGCGATGTACTCCATGCCCCTGTCGATGAATGGAAATCCCGAGTTGGAGAGGAGAAACAGGGTTTTCCCGCCCTCGCGAAAGCTCCGCAGCATTGACTTGAGCTCCGGAGAGGGGTGGATATACTTTTCCACGTCGGACATGACTTCTTGGTGCATATCACCGCTCATGTGCACGCCAGCGACGGCAGAGCGGACGTCTTCTCCAACGGCAGCGGGTGAAAACTTGCTTCGCGTTTCCCTCAGCGATTGGATGACGTCAGCGAGCAGCGTCGTTTCTGCGAGCGAAAATAAGTCGTACATGCCGCGCATGTGTCGTCCCATGTAATCCTTGCTGACGTGCCTGCTTCCTTCGCCGTACAGCGATATCACTTCTTCGCGGGAAATCCTGTCGCGTCCCCGAAACACGTGGTCGGCAGCGACTTCAAAAGATGCGTTGAGCTTGACAAGGAGGCCCTTGGAGGCGTCAAAGGTGAGTCCGCGGACTGCAAAGTCGGAATCGTACCCTCCCATCAGTTGCTTTCCAATTCGCCTCGGATACCCTTGCTCGTCTACCAGCCGCTTCAGCGCCTTGTCGTAAATCATCGACTGCAGCGCGTTTGTGTACGAAACGAGCGTGTAGTCGTAGTCGAAGCCTACTGCTTCGACGGCGCTCAAATTGAGTTCGTTGTTTGCAAACACTTCTTTGGGAGAGTTCCACTGTCCTTTTCCTAGTCGCGACAGAAATGGCGTGCCGTGATCAGGCGCAGACGAAGACTGCACATCAATTGGATGCTGCTCCCCCATTCGGGCGCACGCTTCGCGATACGCTTCGAGCATGTTGCGGCGCTCCACTTGAGCAATCCGGATAACATCGTCTCTCGCAAACGGGGAGTGTAATGTCTTTCTCCTCGTTGAAAAATGCCTCGCAAACCTAGCTGCGCGACGCATGCCGATTATTTACCTTTTTGCTGAATAAAAGAACGCTTCAAATAAAAAAAGCACCTATCTTGCACTAAATAGTAGGCTAGAATGCAACTCCGCAAAAAAAGAACGCCGTATGTACCCACTTCTTATCACGCTGCCGCACGCACATTTTTCTATCTTTATTTCTATCTTTATTTTTGCCTTTATTTTTGCCTTTTTGCCGCGCAAATCAATCAATAGAAATCATCAACGCAAACATCAAGCAAATAGGACGTTGTGCATCTTTATTAATAAAACATCATCATCATAGGATTGATTTCAAAAAGCAAAAATGTCGAACTTTTATTATTATTTATCTTTTCCTCATTTTGGGTTTCCCTTTCCTTCGCGTGTCCTATATAGCCGGTTTGTAATAAAATTCCCTCTATCTCTTCATTTTTTGTCATCGAAAATCCATTTTCTAACGCACAATAAGCAATAAGGTAAGGTAATAAAAATAAATCATAAAAAATAGATGATGATAAATAAATGAATAGTACGTAATAGTATTAAGAAGTAGTAGTATGTAGTATCGTATTACCCTAGCAGCATAGCATAGCTTGCAAACATTATTTATCATTATTTATGATGAACAATCAATAGGAAGGAGCCCTGAGGAATATTTACTGGTAAGAGTGCGATAATACTACTTCAACAAATGATGCTTTCTTTAGTTGCATGCTAAAACTCACTTGAATCAAATGAGCAGCTTAACTTTTATCCCTTTATACCAATTTTAATTCAACGCTACAGCGAGTGTATATTTAGAAGCTGCAAGCATAAGGGGGAAATGAGGCTGCTTTATGTTGTCACTATGACTGTCGTACTCGTTTGCGTGACGAGCGCCAACATGATTGCTACGGAGCATTCTTCTCTCAGGGCTTCCATTTTGAGCGAAGTAAGGTACAAAAACTGTTTAGATGCCGGCCTTTCGTTAGAAACGATTGTCGTGGACTGCAATGATCAACGGTTGCGTGTGGGTGGAGGTTCCGGTCTATGGCCCAATTTGGACGTAGCAATAAAACTCGGGGAAGGTTACTGCTTCTTGGACCATCGTACTAGACCATACAGTGCTATTTCAATCAGGAGACCCGAAGATCAGTGTCTCATAAGGAAGTACCCTATATGTAGAAGGGATGGCGATTGCCTTCGATACTTCCCTGACGGCGCAACTTGCGTCTTAAGGAGGCCTTCGGGCAGCGGAAGAAAAAGATGCCGACCAACGGTGGGCTTTGGGGATGGCTACAAATGCTTGCCCTGGAGCAAACAGTGCCGGCAAGGGCTGCGATGTTCCTTGTCGGGATATTGCGAACGTAAATAAATAACTACAGTACTATGACAAAACTTTTAAATAAATAATAATAAATACATAAATGAAATGATTCTAGTATATGTGGAATTCAAGCAGATGCTTCTTTCTTTTCCGCAAATCAATCAATGCAGTGCAATCGAAACGCCCGTCGCCATCATCCCGATTTGCCTGAAATGCAACGTCAACAGGCTCGCCATCCATGCGCAGCCTAATTTTTTCACACTCATGTTTACTGTTTGCAAGCGTAACGGGAACGAGACCGTTGGATCCGCGAGCTTTCGACATAACCTTGAAAGAAACAACACGTTCACTCCCAATTCGAATCCGAATAGGATACGCCCTCTCAAGGTGGTGTCCAGAACTTAACTGCAGCACACGAAAATCGTTTGCTATTGCTTCTTCGTGAATTATTCGCCACAGCGGCTCATTTTTCAAAAACGAGACAAAGGCGGCGTCCGTTCCTCTATAGTACTCAGGACGCTTGGGAGCAACGACCATTTCAAAGAATCCTCGTAATGGGGATGAAAGCGCATTTCGTATTGCTGCAATGAGCATCCATCCATTTGTGTACATAGATCGTCGCAAATGGAAGCGCAGAGCCTTAAACTTAACATTCGTGCTGCGGAGAATGAGTCCTCGAAAGGAGCGTACTTGAGTCGTCGAATGATAAAATAAGGATTCGCCGTCGAGTGCAAACCATATTGGAAGGACTGTGCTCTTTGGAAACGATATGCGTGCATTTTTCTTCATGATTCCTTTGAGATTTACGGAACCGAGGAGACCTCTTTTATCTCCATAATACACTGTTGATATCTCAAGCTCATTATACATACGAGTGCCCATTTCAAAAAGAGAAATGGTGTACTTTTTCCGTCGTTTTCCACTTTTCTTTTTCGCAGAGACAGCAAAAGAGAAAAAATGGCGAGCAAAGTCCTCAGTTTGGGTAGTGGAGATAGTCCGCATCAGCATGACGCCAGGGTGGCGGGACATTTTACCAATGTACGACACATTTGTCATAACAGGGCCCGTGTGCCTTTGTACCGACCGAATTTTAACTTCTTCAATTCTTCGCCTGAAACCTGCGTCGAGATATACGGCTAGCACATTCGCACCGCCGACGTTTTCAGTCCAGCCAGATAAACATGCGCCATCATCATTCGATGAAATACTACATGTATACACTGGTCTTATATCGTTGACAAGAGCATCGCGGTGATTACCATCAGGCTCGAATGTAATGGATTCCCCTCCGTCGCACCCATGTGCGACTTGTTCCCACAAGCCGCCCGATCTACCCCATCCTATTAAAGAAAGCTGCGCATGCGAAACGGCAGGCAGATTTCCAAAATTCCCATAGAGTAGCTGAATTTGAAATACTAAGCGCGACTTTGGTGGCATCTCCCAATATGTAACTGCCTCAAGAAGTTCAGTTTCAGCGTATAGGACTTGGGGATTGGTGTGCCAATTTTTCGACGTTTGGATAAAAATCCCGGTCTGAACGAATTTTCCCGACTGCGAATAGAGTATGAGGGGAACAACCGACACGATACCTAAACCACCTTTCCGCCGAATCAGGACAAGGCGGGCAACAGAATTGTAACTAGCTTCGTTTTCTATTGTAATGTTATACGTCGACAAATCGGGACGAGCAAAGCAAGCGTGCTGACCTGCCTCGGAAGGGAGGGGTGCTTCGACGTGCACTTCTAAGCTACGATGAGATGCAACTGACTCTGCACGCCCCGTGCCTACGTTGAAAGCATTCACCTTTACCCCAGAGTTATTGCTATGGATGCAAGCATGGAATGCATCGCTGGGCCCGTTTCCACTGGAAACAGCTATGCAATCCGGCCAAACCTTTAAATCAAAAGCCACTGTTTTTCCGCAACAAGTTGTAAAAAACACGAAGTGTACAGTGTATCTGCCGGCCCGAACAAGGCGTATAGGATAGTCAACATAATTCGTTGCATCATTGGCCCGAATCTCATACCCAGGAGGGGAACATTCGCATCCCCTATGCGCAACTGTCTTCGAAACGCCGAGTTCTGTGCTCGAGAGCCGGAGCCGCTCGAAGTCAAAGCTTGCTGAAAAGTACGTTGTTTCAAAATCAATTACGCGATTGTGAGTTTTTCCTTGAGTCCCGTAAAACTGACGCTTTAGACCTTTAGGGGGACCGTATCGCCAGCTATGACTCACTCTTACATCGTACCGAGACGCACCATATGGCTTTATATTCGTCAGCTCCCCCTGTGACCAAGAGATGAACAGTGGAAGTACGAAGAGCAAGAAACCACGCGCCATTTCACCGCTTGTTCCAACTTTTCTAAATCTATTCTTTATGATAATACCTACGCTTTGTAAATGTATTTTTGTGCTGCTATTTGTGCGAATCGTGATATGCAATGTTGTAATAATGATACCTTACTTTTTAATAAAAAAGGTAAAAATAATGACCCATAAGAATATATTTTATATTAATTTATCATTGTATTGTACTACTCGTACGTACACGATAAAAAATAAAAAATAAAAAAATAATCACTTCGGAAATATATTAACTATATACTCGTATGTCGTATGTTATTGGTTATTATATTGCTTTAGTCCAAAAATAATAACGTAAAAATTTTACATGCTAAATAAATATTTTAAAATAGAAAAAGGAGTACATACTACATAATAGTAGTACCACATATTCATTTTAACCCCCTCAGTAGTTCAGATTTGAAATGTCCGGATTTAATAATGGGTAAATAGGTACGTACAATAAATAAATAAATAAATATTACTTGGGCACCTGGTAACCGCTATATTTTCGGTTGAAAACAAACATATTTAATAACTGCTGAGAAGAGCTACTCGTATACTCGTATACCTTAGTAGTTATTATCATCTGTCGCGTGTTATATATTTTATTAGAGAGGAGGTACTCGTACGAGGTATATTATGAGGTACGAGTACGAGGTGAATGAATTTGTGGTTGTTGTTATTATGGTGCCGTCTTTTTATTTATTCTTTATTTTTTTACGATTGCTGTTGTAATTACTATATAATATATATTGTGGAGAAGCATGGGTATTATTAAATATGTATATTATATTATGCAGTATGGTGTTTTTGTTTTTTTAATTTGTTGGGAGAGCGCGCGGTTTGTTTGTTGATTTCTTTATTTTTTTTGATGCGACGTAGTATATTTGTTGGTGGATAGACAATATTGGCAGAAATGATACGTTCGTTGGGTAATTTCGGCGGCGCGTCGGCGTGCGCGCTCCGCGGGAGCGTGCGCGCAGCGGTTGGGGGCGATGCGAGAGCCGTCCTCGTGCGGGGAAAAAAGACGAAAGCGACGGGAGTGACTCAAAATAAGCAGGGTTCCGGCGTTCAAGGAAAGCGCCTCGGAATCAAGGTGCACTCCTATGCGCGGGTGAAGAAAGGGGATATTATCGTGCGGCAAAAGGGGCGCAAATACCACGAGGGCGAAGGCGTCGTTTGCGGAAGAGACTACACCCTGACGGCCCTCCGGCCGGGCTTTGTGCACTACCAAAAGGAGCTCAATCCGAGGTGGGATAAGACGCGCACGTGGAAAGCGAAGCACTACCTCACGAGGATATCTGTGGTACCCACGCATCCTAAGAATGGCGATATTCACATAGATATGGCCCCGCGGAGCTTGTACCACGTCAACGAGGACGTCGCGGGGATTCTCGAGAAGGAGTTTGGCGAGGATACGCTCCTTGAGCAGCCCGATCCGCCGAAAGGACGCGACCCCCTTCTGTTCGTCCCCCGATCGACGTGCGAGTACAGCGAACTTCAGCAAAAACTCCGCAACGTGACGAAGGAGGTGCGAAAGTTGGGAATTTCTCAAGTCACGTTTTATGCGCATCCGCCCCGCAAGGGCAGCGACGTGCTAGCCATTCGACATTCCAAGTACCTCGCGCCGCCGCCGCAGTAAAAATAAAATATTTATTTATGTATCATCTATTTATATTCTTCATTACATCATAATAAATAATATTGTCTTAGCAACTGTATAATGTACAGACGATGTTTGTCGTGCGAATCGTGCGGGGTCACTACTTTCTCAGCGCGCTCATAAAGTTGTTGTAACTATCCTCGAGGTCGAAAGTGAGCTGGCGAAGCTGATCCTCGTCGAGCTCCTCCGACGCGCGCATTGAGTTTAGTGTAATGAGCCAGTTTTGGAGCGTCGAGGGGTCAAACGCGCCCCTCGTCAGCATCGCCGTTTTATTCACCGTCTCCACCAGATCCTTCATAATGGGGTGTATCTCGTCGACAGCCCGCTGGTCGAGCTTGAGCGTATCGAGGGCGGTGATGAAAAACTGCGTCGCTTCCGCCACGAGAACCGTCGTGTCGCGACTCGAGTCCGTCGCTGCGTGCATGACCGTCGCGGGCACGCCGTGCTCGAGAAGCCGCGTCACGGCCAAAGGGCATTCGATGCGATATTGGCGAATAAACTTTTTCGTATCGGCAAAATCAAACTTGCTCTGCTTGAGTCCCTCCTCTGTGGTTTTAAACTGCGCGATGAGCTTCTGGCACTGCTCCGTGTAAGCATCCTCTGGTATGGACGACCGAATGTACGCCTTTTCCAAGTGCTGCGTCGCCATCAATATCGCAAACATGTCCGACATCGAATCGTAGTACGCGCGCTCTTTCGTACCACTCCACAGCTTCACACGCTCGTCGCGGTCGCTCGAGCTGCTGTACGCAGGAGGGGGCATATTATTCTGCATTGCTTCTTCCTCTTTGCATAAACTGTAAATACGACGCGCCAACGCTACCTTTAAAACGATTTCATGCCGAGCGTATCCAATCATCCGTATTCCGCGGGAAAATTATGTGCACACATTTTTTATGTAAAGTTAAATATTTATTTTAAAAAAAAAATAAAAAAAAGGATCTTTCTTTCTTCTTCTTTCTTTTCCACGTATAAATATCACCTTATTATTTTTTTTAGTATTATGAATCACATACTTCGTACGACTAAATATTTAACACCTGCAAACTCATAATAAGGTACCATAACATATGTTAGTTTTTTTTTCCAGTTTCCAGTTATTTTGTTGTTTTACGATTTATACGAGTACGCGTAGTTCTGTTATTACTCGCGCATCATGATGGTATATCATATTATTATTGCATTGTGCCGTGCGTGCGCCGCGCTCGCGAAACGCGCCATGTCCGCATTGTTTTGGGCGTCAATATTTGCAAAAAACACAATATCGATGCTCTATGGCCAGGATGGGGTTTCCTTCAGAACCCTTTTGCATTTGCCATCAATGCACCGCGCGCCAAATTTGCATTGGTCGTTCGCGCCGCATCGCGCCCCGTCCTCAAAGCCATTGAGCGGTTTGCACCTTTTTTGTTGAAGAGATATTCTTCGTACGCATTTCGATCCAGGCATCTTCCACTTTTTGTGACACTCATCGTCATTCTTGCATTTGGGGTACATATACATGAGACAATACGCCTTTTGGACGAGACTAAAGTACATGCACTTTGACCCGGTGCCTTTAATTTCCTGTAAAATTTGCGTTACTTGCGCTGTAATACGTGTTGTTTGAAAAACCATAAACTTACAATTATCTTTCCTTTTTGGTCATAATCACAGTCTCCCTTCTCGGTCTCAATACCAAGTAGTTGATGAGCATCTTCACATTTTGAGAAGCCTACTCTGTTCAAAGCTGACGCCCGAAGCAACGTTTGTTTCACGGCGTTCATGTCCGCGTTCGCCGTGCAGAGCAGTGCGACGAACGTTGCAATGCAAAACAATTTCATCTTTTCTTTTTGTGTGCGTGCTGTCCGTTTGATATTTTATGTTGTCCTGCTTGTGATAACCTATTTGGCATAGGAAACAAATAATTAAGCAAGGCGTTCAATGGCTTACAGAATGAAGACGCGCAAAAGAGTACAAAAATATTGTGTAATAAACTTCAACGTAGTTGGGCTTGTGAAGAAATGCGTACAGTATACATCAATGCTTAAATATGTACGAGTAAATATTAAATATATTTATTTACCTTGCAAGATATTAAAATATGAATAAAACATGAAAACATCCTAAATAAGTACTTCATAATATAAATATAAATCGTGGGCCAACGAACGGCTGAGAAAGGCGGATATGTAGTAGATATTTCAATCTCTTCATTTTTTTAAAAAATATATTTGTACTGTAAACTGTAAGTAATTTAA
>JACLAC010010554.1_pt1 | contig 21905 bp, 16 predicted proteins | sample 8027881 | NCBI WGS metagenome assembly JACLAC01 (sample SAMN15725517, study PRJNA655200) | protist metagenome | isolation source: fluorescence activated cell sorting (FACS) single amplified genomes of... | place: Spain: Blaines Bay Microbial Observatory, Mediterranean Sea | collected 2016-01-19 | reverse complement strand
GCCGTAAATGCACGTTTTCCTCCTGTTCTTGCATGCGCAATTGAGCGACAAAGGCAAAGCGATTTAGGGCAAAGGTCAAAGTAGTGACTTTGCCGCCTGGCAAATCCACCTCCAATTGTTGGGTCTGTCCACCATAGCGAATTTCAACCCAATGTCGGCCAGCCGGTAAATTGTGGAACAGTAGTCCTTGGCGGCCCCGCTTAAACAACTCGAGCGAATAACGGCCATCCAAGCGAATCGTGATATCCTGCATAATCTCGCTGCCGATGGGGGCTTGCACCAGCGCCAACGAAGCATCTAGATCAGAAAACAACTCTTTGGTGTCTGTATCATAGGCCGCGGATCCACGCTCGCGTTTGGGTTCCTGCAGAGCGGCGGTGGGTTTTTGCTCCTGCATCCAAGCAGGTGGCGGCAACTTAGGCGTCATACCACTGTCGCGCATGAGTGCATAGACCACGATATTGGTGCCGGCCATCAGCGCATAGGTCACTGGCTCGGTTCCATCGCTCTCAGAGTTAAGACTGGCCATCCAGTTCTGCTGTAAACCCAGATCACTGAGCACGGCCACCATATCGCCGTCGAGTTCGACGCCCCACAACCCCTGCGGCGGCGGCACCTCCTGCTGCCCCGCCTCGATAGCCTCGGGGTTGAATGAAACATCCAATTGCGCGGCGAGCAGATCATCCCGGTTTGACAACGGATAATACCAGGTCGGATTGCTGCCCACGTCAGGGATTTGGGCTTTGTCCTCGCCAGGAAAACCGCCACCAAACTCGTAAAAGGAGTGGTAGACCATATGTGAAGTCGGAATAGGGGCCAGATTCGCCTCTGCCCCCAGAATCGCACGCAACTGAGCGGCCATTTCGCGCAAATAACGGTTGTTGCCTTCGATAAAGAGAAAACCACCTTCGCGCAGATAGCGACCCAAAAGCGCCTTCTCCTCTGGGCTGAACATCGTCAGCACTTCATCGCGATAGGGAACCAGACCGCCGCCTTGAAAAAGAAAATGCATCGGGTCCCTGAGCAGTTTTTCCGAAAGAAAATGCTCGTAGGTCTCGTCGCGAACTCGTGCCAAAAGTCGCGTGTGGTCACGCAGGTAACGACTGATCGCGTCGAGGCCACCGCGACCAGATCCGGCGCCGTAAACGCGCACCTGTGTGAAGTTGACGTACCCGGCCAGGTCTCGGCGACTGCCCGGGTCGCGGATCACAGCGGCGTGCTCCTTGTTTGCCCGCGCCAGATCGACCATCCGCAGCAAGTCCATCGAGGCGATCCCCATGCTGTCGGCCAACCCCAACGCCGAGGGCGAGATCATCTTCACCCGCTCGAAAACTGGCTCCTCCTGCTTGGCCCCGCTGGCGATATTGCGCAGGACCAATGGCGCTTCCTGTACATCTACTGTAGGCGCGGTCGTCTCAAGGCGAAGATCCTGCTCGCGCATCTCTGCCGCCTGCTCCTCTGGCCGCTGTAAATACTCCATCTCGACCTTCGGCACTTCAATGTCTTGCTTTGTTAAAGCGCTCAGTCGGCGGGGCTTAAACTGCGGCGGAATCAAGGTGATTCGGGCCCGAAAGGACTCGGCATCTAGTTCGCTCAGCCACAGACTGCGCGTAAGATAGAGCCCCGCCAGATGCAAAAACACGGACAACAGCAAGCACGTCCAGATAATTCTATTGTTCAACAAAGTAGCAGTCTTTCCACAGTGCCGCCCGTCGAGACGACTGTCGTTGCAATCTGTCTTCTGACGACTGCACCAGCACTCAAGTTCCGTATTGGTGATGCACCAAACCAGTAAAAAGATAGCGATTTATGTGCTTCGACCCCAGCTATCATAACTGGCTTAACCAAAATGTCTTTTTGCCAAGAAAACACGTGCATACTATCTTCTGATGACCGTCTGACCAGTGCTTATTACGCCTGTAAAACGGCCGACACAAAGGAATTATGCCAGCGATGAGCGATAGCGAAGACCTAAAAGCCGAAGTACACGAGTGGATCGAATCCCTTGATTATGTACTGGCGAATAGAACGCCCGAGCAAGTCAACGACCTTTTGCAAAAACTTCAGTCTCGTATTTCTGCCGCCGGCATCGACTTGCCCTTTAGCGCCAATACACCCTATCTCAACACCATAAATCGCGCGCAACAGCCCCCTTATCCGGGCAGCCGCGAGATCGAGCGCCGCATTAAGAATATCGTGCGCTGGAACGCCATGGCGATGGTCACGCGCGCCAATCGCGATAAGGCCCAACCAGGCGGACATATCTCCACCTACGCCTCTTCGGCCACGCTGTATGAGGTCGGCTACAATCACTTCTTCCGCGCGCCCACCGAGGAGCATCCCGGCGACCAGATCTATTTTCAAGGACACGCGGCACCCGGCATGTATGCCCGGGCCTTCGTTGAGGGTCGCCTGTCCGAACGCCATCTCGAAAACTTTCGCCGCGAGTTACAAGAAGACGCTGGGCTGTCGTCCTACCCGCATCCATGGTTGATGCCCGACTTCTGGCAGTTCCCCACTGTCTCGATGGGCCTGGGGCCGATTCTATCGATCTACCAAGCGCGCTTTAACCGCTATCTCGAACACCGCGGCCTCAAACCCGCCGACGACGGCAGAGTTTGGGCCTTTTTGGGTGACGGCGAAACCGATGAACCCGAGAGCCTAGGTGCCATCACTCTGGCCTCGCGCGAGAATCTTGACAACCTCACCTGGGTCGTGAACTGCAACTTACAACGCCTAGACGGCCCAGTCCGAGGTAATGGCAAGATCATCCAGGAACTCGAAGCCGCCTTCCGCGGCGCCAACTGGAATGTCATAAAAGTGGTTTGGGGCGACGACTGGGATCCGCTGCTCGAAAAGGACACCGATGGCCGCCTTGCCCAGCGTATGAACGAAATCGTCGACGGACAATACCAGAAATACTCCGTCTCAGACGGCGACTTTATCCGCAGTGACTTCTTCGGCGCCGACCCGCAACTGGCCAAAATGGTCGAAAGCTACACCGACGATCAGTTGCAAAAGATGCGTCGCGGCGGCCACGACCCCGAAAAAGTGTATGCCGCTTTTCAACAAGCAGTAACACACAAGGGTACCCCCACCGTCATCCTCGCCAAGACGATTAAAGGCTACGGCCTCGGCGAAGCCGGCGAGGGCAAAAACGTGGCCCACAACCAGAAGAAACTCAACGAAGACGAGATCCGCATCTTCCGTACCCGTTTCGGCATCCCCATTTCCGACGACGAAATCGCCGAGACGCCCTTCTACCGGCCAGACGACGACAGCCCAGAGATGCAATACGTCCGCGAGCAACGCGAAAAGCTCGGTGGCTACGTGCCCTCCCGACAGGTCCAGGCAGCTCCGTTAGCCATGCCGCCGGAAGAAATGTGGGAAGAATTTAAAAAGTCCTCGGGTGAGCGCGAGTTCGCCACCACCATGGCCTTTGTATCGGTAATGCGCAAATTAATGCAGGACAAAGAATTAGGGAAGCTGGTCGTGCCGATCATCCCCGACGAATCACGCACCTTCGGCATGGACCCGCTCTTCCGCCAGTTCGGCATCTATTCGAGCAGGGGCCAGTTATACGAACCGGTCGACAAAGACGTCATCGCCTACTATAAAGAGGCTATCGACGGTCAAATGCTTGAAGAGGGCATTACTGAAGCTGGTTCGATGTCCTCTTTTATCGCCGCCGGCTCCGCTTACGCGACACACGGTATCAACACCATCCCCTTCTTCATCTACTATTCGATGTTCGGCATGCAGCGCATAGGTGATCTGGTCTGGCTGGCCGGCGACATGCGCGTCAAGGGGTTTATGATCGGGGGCACCGCCGGGCGTACCACGCTCAACGGCGAGGGCCTGCAACACGAAGACGGTCACAGCCATTTATTGGCCTATCCCGTGCCCAATCTCGAAGCCTACGACCCAGCCTTCGGTTATGAGATCGCCGTCATCATCCGCGAGGGTATCCGCCGGATGTATGTTGAACAGGAAGACATCTTTTACTATATGACGGTCGAAAACGATCCCTACCCAATGCCGGCTATGCCCGATGGAGTCGAAGAAGGCATTCTCAAGGGCATGTATAAGTACCAAGCCTCGACCAAAAAACGCGCCAAGCTCAAGGCCCACCTCTTCGGCAGCGGCGCCATCATGAACAGCGCCCTGAAGGCCCAGCAGATCCTCGAAGAAGACTACAAGGTCAGCGCCGACGTCTGGAGCATCACCAGCTACAAGGCATTGCACCGCGACTGCCTCGACACCGAGCGTTGGAATCGCATGCATCCCGGCGCGGAAAACCAGCGCAGCTATGTCGAGCAATGCCTCGAAAAAGAGACCGGGGTTTACGTCATGGCCTCGGACTATGTCAAAGCACTACCAGAGTCCATCGCCCGGTGGTTTCCAAATCCCCCCATCGCCTTGGGCACCGACGGTTTCGGGCGCAGCGAAAGCCGCGAAGCCCTACGGGACCACTTTGAGGTAGACGCTCGCTTTATCGTGCTCGGGGCCTTAAGCGCCCTCGCTCGCGAAGGACAGATAGAATACTCGGTAGTAAAGAAAGCCATGAAGGACCTCGAGATCGATCCAGAGAAAGCCGATCCAGCCTATGTATAAGCTACTCAAGTGTTCCGTCCGTGACACTCATGTAGACTAGCCCTAAAGAGATTGCCTACGCTATGCCGATAGAATTCGCACTGCCCGACCTGGGCGAGAACATCGAAAACGGCGACGTCGTCAGCGTGCTCGTCGCCGTCGGTGATACGCTCGCCGAAGACCAGCCCGTCATCGAACTCGAAACAGACAAGGCCGTCATTGAGGTCCCCTCCTCCGTCAGCGGCACCGTCAGCGAAATCCTCGTCCAGCAGGGCGACACCGTCGCCGTCGGACAGACCATTATCAAAGTCGAAACCGGCGCCATAACAGCTTCGGCTCCGATTCCGGCACCGGAGCCGGCCGCCCCAACATCGGCTCCAGCACCGGTTGCCGAAGCGCCCGCACCGACACCGACGACAAGTGCGGGGCCGGTCGAATTTGCGCTTCCCGATCTGGGTGAAAATATCGAGAACGGCGACGTCGTCAGCGTGCTGGTGGCCGTCGGTGATACACTCGCCGAAGACCAGCCCGTCATCGAACTGGAGACAGACAAGGCCGTCATCGAGGTCCCCTCCTCCGTCAGCGGCACCGTCAGCGAAATCCTCGTCCAACAGGGCGACACGGTCACCGTTGGGCAGGTCATCATTAAAGTCGAAACTGGCACAGCAGCGGCTTCGGCGCGCACTCCCGAAACGCCCGCACCGACCATGGCTCCCGCTCCGGCTGCCGAAGCACCTTCGCCCGCTCCTACAAAGCAGACGCCCGCAAAGCAGGCTCCGGCAACCCCGATAGCTCCAGCAGCACCAGCGGCGACAAAAGCCGGCAAATTGGTCCCGGCCGCGCCATCAACCCGTCGCATGGCGCGCGAGATCGGCGTCGACATCAGCCGGGTACAGGGTACTGGTCCCGCAGGCCGCATCTCCATCGACGATGTTAAAGCCCACTCGAAGAAGCTGCACGAAACAAAGAGCACAGCCCCGACAACCGGACAGCCCGCACCGTTACCCGACTTCGGCCAGTGGGGCGAAATCGAACGCCAACCGATGAGTAAGGTTCGGCAGATAACTGCTGAACGCCTCGTGCAGGCATGGTCGACGATCCCGATGGTTACTCAGTTCGACAAGACCGACACTACCGACCTGGAGAAGTGGCGAAAGGAATACGGCAAAAAAGCTGAAGCCGCCGGCGGCAAACTGACGCCAACCGCAATTATCATCAAAGTATTGGGCGCCGCACTGAAAGCCTTTCCTCAATTCAATGCCAGTATCGACATCGCCAGCCAAGAGATCATCTACAAGAAATATTGTAATATCGGCATTGCCGTCGACACCCCGCACGGCCTGCTGGTGCCAGTAGTGCGCGACGTCGACCAGAAGAATATTATCGAACTCTCCGTCGAACTCGGCGAAATGGCGCAGAAGACTCGCGACCGCAAAGTCGGTCCCGCCGACATGCAGGGCGGATCGATCACTATTAGCAATGTCGGCTCGATGGGCGGCACTGCCTTTACGCCCATCGTCAATCCGCCCGAGGTGGCGATACTGGGTGTGGCACGCTCAAGCATCGAACCTACCTATGTAGACGGCGAGCTACGACCGCGCACCATCCTGCCGCTGTCGCTCAGCTACGACCATCGCCTGATTGACGGCGCCGACGGCGCGCGCTTTTTACGTTGGATCTGCGCAGCCCTTGAAAACCCTTTCGTCGTGCTTTTGGAAGGCTGAAATCTCTATGGACAAAACCAAACTGGCCGTTATCGGCGGCGGCCCTGGCGGCTACGTTGCCGCCTTCAAAGCCGCAGACCTTGGCCTAGACGTCACCCTGATCGACGAAGAGGTCAACCCCGGCGGGGTCTGTCTCTATCGCGGTTGTATCCCCTCTAAAGCCTTGCTGCACATCGCCAAGCTACTCAATGAATCGAGGGAGGCAGAAAAATGGGGTATCAAATTCGCCAAACCCGAAATTGATCTGGATCGCTTGCGGGAATGGAAGAATGAAGTCGTCGCCAAGATGACCGGTGGGCTGGGCCAATTGGTCAAAGCGCGCAAACTCAATTACCTGCGTGGACGCGCCCGCTTTGTAGATGGTCATACCATAAATATCGACATGGCCGACGGCAGCCAGACCCAACTGCCATTCGAACACGCGATCCTCGCCACCGGCTCGCGTCCGGCGGTGCCCGGCATCTTCCGCATCGAAACAGAGCGCATAATGGATTCGACCAACGCGCTTGAACTCAGCGACATACCCTCCTCGATGCTCGTCGTCGGCGGCGGCATTATCGGCATGGAACTCGGCCAGGTCTATGCGGCGTTGGGAAGCAAAGTGTCCGTCGTCGAAATGCTGCCAGGGCTCATCCCCCCAGCCGATCGCGATTTGGTCAAACCCCTGCAAAACAAGGTGGCTAAATGCTTTGCAGAAGTTATGCTCAACACCCAGGTCACTCAACTCGAAGAAGGCCCCGACGGACTGACCGTCCACTTGCAAGGTCCCGACGGCGAGACAACGGCCAAAACCTACGACAAGATCCTGCTCTCCGTCGGCCGCGTCCCCAATAGCGGAGATATAGGCCTGGAGACAACGGGCATTGCTTTAGACGAACGCAATTACGTGCAAGTCGACGGCCAGTTGCGCACGGCCGAGCCGTCGATATTCGCCATTGGTGATCTCGTCGGTGCCGGCCTCGCCCATACCGCCTCGAGCCAGGGAGCGATGGTCGCCGAAATTGTCGCCGGGCACGATAAGCTGGTCTACGAGCCCCAGGCGATCCCCAGCGTCGTCTACACCGATCCGGAAATCGCCTGGTGTGGCCTCACCGAGGAAGAAGCCCGAAAGACCGGCCGACAGATCAAAACGGCGCGCTTCCCATGGGCCGCGTCCGGCCGGGCGACGACTCAGGACACCAATGACGGGTTGACCAAGCTATTGATCGACCCCGAGACGGACCGCGTATTGGGCGTCGGCATAGCCGGCGCCGGCGCCGGCGAGCTTATCGCCGAGGGCGTATTAGCCGTCGAAATGGCCGCACTAGCCTCCGATATACAACTCGCTATCCACCCGCATCCTACACTTTCGGAAACGGTGATGGAGGCATCCGAAGTCTATTATGGGCAGAGTCCACACCTCTACTCGCCCAAACGCCGTTAGCCCGAGCCCATCCCGCCCAGTGTCAGACGATCCCCATTGCTATGGATAAAGCCGATGCGATGGGCTACGGATTAGACGACAGCGCCCCGCTCAAACCGACCGTCAATATATTCTGCATACAATCGACATTCTCAATTTCCAAATCTGATACGGGATAACCACCACATTCGATCCTAATTGCGTGTATCCCATTAGCGCTAGAGATGCTACAAACGAGAATAATCGGGTCTTAGCAGTATTATATCTGCGGGCAAAGTTTTCTCGGATATCATTGATTAGAGGAAATTATTTCCAATTACCGATGCAAACAATTATAACATAAACCATTTATTAACAATATATTATAAAATTACATATCTTGGGCACGGACTTTGCAATACACCTGGCACCACCCATTGCAAACTACGCAAAAACAATGAATAATACTCCCCTATCTCCTCAATTTGGCCCGCGCCTGAAGAAGCTGGATCGAGAAATCCAGCACAGCCTCAGCGAAGTGCGCCGCCATATCCAAGAGTTAGAGCAGGCTGAAAAAAATGCGGGCAACAGCCCCGCTTTTGCCGACTTGCTCAAAGCGTCGGTTGACGAGCAAAATACTAAAAAGTCTTCCTGATCAACGACCGAAATCCAGTGTACTGGGATTTTTCGCTTGGCTCTTTACGGACCTCTAGTGTATTTTTGAGGTTCGGCGTCGATATACTATTTCTGACCTTAGGTCCCAAATCAAATGACCCATCAGGCCAAACTAGCGGGCAAAACACTAGGCCTTAGCCTACTGGTACTATTGCCTTTCGCGGCCCATCTCTATTTTTCAGGGGTCAGCGAGTACCGCGCTCCGACCGCCGGCGTTATCGCCGAACTTATCGCCCAAGAACGCTATGCCTTAGCCTATCGCCAACTAGTGCGGCTAGACCAGAGTGACCTATCGCCTGAAGCCCGAACCCGTATTGAGTTGCAGATGGCGATTTGCGAGCGCCAACTCAAGAAACCGGATCGCGCCTACGCCCGACTGCACGACTTACCCAACAACCTGCCAGTTTTGCAAGAATACCGCCGCTTCTGGATGGCCCGCTCACTGGAAGATATGGGCGAGACACGCGGCGCGGCGGCGGCCTATCAGGACTTCCTGATCACCGCGCAAAACTCGATCCTGCTGCACTCCGCTCGCCTGCATCTGGCCACCCTCTACCGTGCCGACAAGCAACCGGCCAAGGCAATCGCTCTGTACGAAGAACAACTCGCTGCAACCCCGAATCAAGCGCCGCAATTGCTCTTTTTACTCGCCGCCACCAGCGACGAGTTGAAAGATCGCGAGCAAGCACAGAAATGGCGCCTGCAACTCATAGAAAATCACCCCAAATCGCACCAAGGGCTCAGCAGCCTCAGCAAGTTACCGCCATCGCCCAAAGCACGCACGACCTATGCCGCTTCGCAGGTCCACTACAGCCATGCGCAATTCGACAAAGCGGTTAAGGGCTTTGAGCGCATCATTCGCTCACATCCGCGCGACCAACGAGTCGCCGAAGCTCGCTTTATGCTCGGTCGGGCCTATCTCGCCGCGGGCAACTACGACCAGGCTGAAAAAACCTTCGGCGAAGTCTACAAAAAATACGATCGCCCATCGGCCCTCTACCGGATCGCCGGAATTCAAGTACGCCGCAACCGCGAAGAAGAGGCCATTGCCACCTACGAGCGCTTCGTCAATCGTTTCCCCCGGCACGACCTAGCCGACGACGCGCTGTGGCAATCGGCCAAGGCCCGCGAACGCAATAACCAGTTCGACAAAGCAGAAAAATACTATCGCCGCTTGGCCGAGGATTACCCCGAAAGCAAATACCGCGACGAGGCAGGCTGGAGCATCGGCTTTACATTCTTCTGTCGAGAGGAATATCGCAAGGCATTGGTGGTCTTTGAGCGTCTGAGTAAACTCGCACGCGAGGAACATATCATCGACCAATGCCTCTACTGGGCCGGGAAGAGCGCCGAGCAATTAGGGAAGGCCCAAAAGGCGACCGCGCTCTACCGACGAGCCGCCGCCGGTTTTCCGCGCTCCTACTATTCGGCCCGTGCCGTCAAATTGGGCTACATCGACCGGGTCCAAGTCAAGAGCCGTCCCCAGGTGGCGATACGCCCGCGACCAGAGGACGAAACCGGTCTTACCGGCGACGCCTATCTGCAGCGCGCCGGGGCGCTCTACAAATTGGGCCTCCGGAGTCTGTCCAAAGCCGAAATGCTACAGGCCACCCGGGCCAACAGGGGCAATACTGCCGCTTTGAAAGTCATCCGCGACCGCTACGAGTCGCTTGGTTTTCTCGAACGGGCCCTACGGCTGTCGATGCGGATCTTCGTCCATGGCCAAGAGCCCGACGAACTGCCGCGCATCTACCCAGATTATTACTGGGATCAGATCGTCGCAGCCTCCGCCGAGGCCAAAATCGACCCCTTCTTGGTACTCTCGGTCATCCGCCAGGAAAGCACCTTTAACGAAAGCGCCGTATCGCGGGCGGGCGCACTGGGCTTGATGCAGATCATGCCGCACACTGGGCAAACCTTGGCCAACACGTTGGGCATACCCCGCTTCGAACGTCGTTCGCTCTTCGACCCAGCCGTTTCCATTCGCCTGGGCAGTTATTTTCTCGGCGACCAAGTGCGCCAATTCACCGAAGGACCTGCGGCCGAAATGGGGTTTGAGCTTGGACTCGCCGCCTATAATGCGGGCCCCCACAACGCCCGCAAATGGCTCGACCGCTTCCCCATTGCAGATGTCGATGCCTTCGTCGAACGCATTCCCTACAAGGAGACGCGTCTCTACGTTAAGCTGGTCCTCAAAAACTACGCTATCTACAAGGCCCTATCCAATGACGCCTAAGCAAGATTCAAATTTAGAAAAAAAGAGCAAGCTCATCGAAGATATTTTTACTTTGCTTTGCATCGTCAGCCTCTGGCCTGTGGTACTGGGTTGGACTGAAGCGATTTACCAATATCTGCTCTACGCCGCCCTAGCCGGCTTGGTCTATATTTTTGTTCGGCGGATCCGCCGATTCCATGCCGCTCGCGACGCGATGAGTGAAAACTCTGATACCGGACCACAAATTGAAGCCGTGCCCGGTCCCGACAACCGGGACAACTAAATCAATTTTAGTTACAAAAAGCCGGTGCATCCAAGGACGCACCGGCTTTTTGTAAGTTTGTTTTGGCTACCCGAACTAATTCTTCGTACGACCCAACCGCTCTAGCACTAATACCAACACCGCACCCACAACCATCAAACCAAAACTCAACAGAACCTCGCTGTTGTACTCTTGCGGCCAAATACACTCGTCCCGCAATACCCGCACCTTGCTGCCGATCTGCTTTTCCTCCAGCACGTTGCGGAATGGCCAAACTTTGCGCAGAGACCCCAGCATCAACCCAACCAAAAAAGCCATAGTCTCGGCATGAAAGCGAGCCAACAAGCGCTTGAGCAAACGTGAAAAACCCAGCAGCCCGATAATGGCCCCAACGCCGAAAAGCGCGATAATCGCGAAGTCGCGTTCGTGTACTGCGCCAAAAACCTGCTGGTATTTGCCCATCACCACTAATAGGAATGAGCCACTGATCCCCGGCAGAATCATCGCGCAAATGGCGACCATTCCCGCGAGCACGAATTTATAACTTTCGGTACCCGTTTCGACCGGCACCAAATTCGTTACCAAATAACCGACGACCGCCCCGAGCACGGTCAAACCCCATTGCGGCAGGGTCCACCCTTCGACCTGCCGCGCGACAAAAAGCGCACTGGCCAAAATCAAACCAGTAAATAAACCCCACACTGGCTGTGGATGCATCGCCAGCAAATAAGTGATTAGCTTGGCTAACGAGACAATCGCCAGGCCGATGCCAAAAAGCAGCGGCAGCAGAAATGCGGCATTAATCAGCTGAAAAACTTGCATGATCCGTCCACGCAATAACGCACTTACGACCCGTTGATCGATCGAAGCAATGGTACTGACAAGCTCGTCGTAGATCCCCATAATCAGGGCGACAGTTCCGCCCGAAACGCCGGGAATCACATCAGCCGTGCCCATGCAAATACCGCGCAATATGAGACCGGGGCCGCGACGCTTGCCCTTGGCCATCAAGTTATCATCATTTTCCATTATCGACTCCTTCAGCGAACAACTCCATTTGCCGACCGTGTTGCCGCAAAAAATCAACTATCAGGCGATCTGCCCGCGGCAGGGCAAACTGGTCCAACTGTTCCGGCGCGATCCACTTCCAATCTGCACAACCCAGCGTTTGCGGCTCACCGCTGACATAGCGCGCGGCCATCGCATGCAAGGTAATGCTAAAATGAGAAAAGGCGTGCTCGACGCTGGTCAAGCGCTCGACCACCTCGATCTCAATGCCCAATTCTTCGCGGATCTCGCGTACGATACATTCTTCTAAAGTCTCGCCCTCTTCCTGCTTACCTCCGGGAAACTCCCACAAACCGCCGAGCATCCCCTTTGCCGGGCGCTGCGCGATCAACAATTGATTCCCTTTGCTGATGATTCCGGCAGCAACTTGATAGTGCGGCTTATGTTTTTTAGGCACCTTACAGGGCAATGAGGTCGGATCATCGAGTTCAGCCCGAGCGCGACATGAGTTGCCGACCGGACAGGCCAGACATGACGGTTTTTTTGGCGTGCAGACCCTCGCGCCCAGTTCCATCATCGCCTGATTAAAATCGCCCGCCTGCCCCCGCAGTAAAAGTGCCTCACCCGCTGCAATCAACTCGGTCTTGGTCTGCACGCGACGCGGATCGGCTTCAATCCGCAGTAAACGACAGAGCACGCGGATGACATTGCCATCGAGCACTGGATGATCGCGATCGAAGGCAATGCTGCTGACCGCCGCCGCCGTATATTCACCGACACCGGGCAAATCGATTAGCCCATCATAGGTATCCGGAATTTGTCCTGCCAACTCGAAAGTAATGCGCTTAGCCGCCTTGTGCATATTCCGTGCACGGGCATAGTAGCCCAACCCTTCCCAGACCTTGAGTACTTCGTCGCCAGAAGCTGCGGCCAGCGATTCCACCGTAGGGAAAGCGGCAACAAAACGCTCGAAATAGGCCCCCATCTGATCGACGCGGGTCTGCTGCAACATGATTTCTGAGATCCAGATATGATAGGGATCGCTGCTATCCCGCCAAAGTGTCTGCCGCTTGTGATCGCGATACCAGTTGAGCAGGCCAGTGCGAAAATCGGCTATGGCCACTGGGTCTTCCAATAACATTCTTACTTGACTTCCCGCTGTAACGCGCGCTTGGCCTCTGGCCAACCCGCCTGCGACAAAGCCCTAAGTCGCCCGCCGGCGCCCGTGGCCAACAAGGCATCGAGAACCGCCTCCTCGGCGGCGCAAGCGGCTGAGGCGAAAAGCGGATAGAGCTCTTCCTCTGCGACCGACAACACATCGGTCGTTGGACGCTCGTTGTCTTGCTGTAGGATGCCCGTCGTCGAAAAAGCCAGTAGCAGGCCTTCGCGCGTATAGGGACCCCACAGACCTGCCGCAGCCAGTCCCAATGCCGCACGCGCTGCAAGACGGTCGAGTTGGCGCGGAATCAGCGGCGCATCGGTCGCGATCACTGCCGCAAAGTTTTCGGGCCCTTCGGCCTCGCTTCCTGAGGGCAATGCATAACCCCCGATCCGCAACGTGCCCGCACGACCGCCATTGACCGCTAACAGAATTCCCGTCGTATAATCGCCGACCAGACGCGAAGCCGTACCGAGCCCGCCCTGGTAACCAAAGGCCTGCAATCCGCTGCCAATGCCCACATCACCAATGCCCATTTTACCCGTGCGAGCATCGTCTAACGCTTGCTGCGCATGAGCCTGGGTCAACTGCCCGTAGGTCGCAGCGACATCGTTGTGCAGCGTATCATCGACTCCAACGACCACCGGCGGCCACCCCGTCTCCGTGCCGAGTCCAGGATCGCGTTCTAAACCATAGCGTATCATAGCCTCGTAGACTCGGCCGACTACCGGGGCCGGAGCAAGGACGATCGGCGAGGAAAAGGTGCCAAAATCCTCGGCGACACCCAGCCCGCTCATTGCGTCACCGCTATCGACGGCAAAACGACCAATAAAATATTTGCGCTCAGCAATGTCGTTGGGATAAGGTATAACAGCAGTGATACCGGTATTCACATCTGCCGAGCGAACATCGGCATGGCCAACGCTAACCCCCTCTACATCTACAATCGCATTCTGCAGCCCGGGAGAAAAATCGCCTATAGTAATGCCCATCTCGCGCAGGCGGCTCATTTGAGCCTACCGTGCGCTCGCATGACCTCGACCAACCGTTCGAGCGGCAACGCATGGATAGTTTTGCCGTCGCGCCCGACCATGGTTTCGGCCATTGTCAGTGAATTTAGAATAGCCTCCTCAGTCGCTTCGACCACGCCCTTGTAAAGGGTCGAAAGATAGCCATCGCCAAGCATCCCGACAGAATGGGCTGCAGGCACATCGTCGGTCCGCAGCCGATTACCGTTGGTAAAGGCCAACACCAGGTCGCCGCTGCCCGAAGTCGATATCGCGCCGGTGCGCGCCATGCCCAATGCGACGCGCTTGCACACCCGCTGAAGCTGGCTGGGGATCAGCGGCGCGTCGGTAGCAACGACTGCGAGCATCGATTTGGTCTTGCCGCTCTCCGGCAACAACTCGGTGATCTCCCTACCCACCTGTACACCATCGACTAGCAACTGAGGCCGACGACCAAAATTGGCCTGGACTAGCACCCCCACTGTGTACACCTGATCGTCACAGGGCACCTGGCGCGACGCCGTACCAATGCCGGCCTTGAAACTGTAGGCCCGCATACCGGTTCCCCCACCCACACAACCTTCGGTCACCGGCCCACCAGAAGCCGTGTCAAGGGCCTGTACTGCGTGCTCAGGGCGAACATGACGACCGGTCGTATCGTGCAGAAACTTCGCCCAGGTTTCGCCGACGACTGGCTCAGGGCGCAGACCGGTCTTGAAGAGATCCGGATTTCGCTGCAACATCCAGCCCATCGCTCCGTCATAGACCGCACCAACGCTGGAAGTATTGGTGAAAAGAACTGGAGCGCCCAACAGACCCGAGCGCCGCACCGCGCCCATACCGGTCAACTCGCCGTTACCGTTAAGCGTAAAATCAGCCGCGAAAACCGGGAATCGCGAGAGATCGCCGCCGTGCGGCAAGATCGCCGTCACCCCAGTGCGCACCGGGCCCTCGCCCACCACCAGCGCCCCCTCACCCCTGACCAAGGTTACGTGCCCGACTTTCACTCCAACAACATCGGTAATCGCGTTATTCTGGCCCGGCGACATATCGCCGATGAAAATGCCCAACTCTCGCAAACGCACTCGGCGCTCGACTGGCACTGCCCCGACCCGACTGCCCCATCCCAACATTGGCATCAGCGCCGCGCCCAAACCCGTGCCGAGGAAGGTCCGCCGATCCATTTCAAAGCGCCTGGACAATTTTATCTCCCAATTCGGCCGTAGTCATTTCACCGCCCAAGTCCGGCGTGCCCACTCCATCCGCAATCACCGCGCGCACCGCCGACTCGATACGATGAGCACCATCACTCACCGCCTGATCGTCGTGGCGATCACCCAACCACCGCAACATCAATGCCGCTGATAGAATCGTCGCCACCGGATTAGCCAGCCCCTGCCCGGCGATATCCGGCGCAGTCCCGTGCGAGGGCTGAAAAACGGCCGACTCCTCGCCGATATCGCCTGAGGGCGCCATGCCTAAACCACCGACCAAACCAGCCGCTAGATCAGAGATAATATCCCCGTACATATTCTCGGCGACCATCACATCGTAGCTGCCCGGACGCTGCACCAGATACATACTCAAGGCGTCGACATAAGCGTAATCGCGCTCGATTTCAGGATAGGCTTCGGCGACCTCGTCGAAGATGCGACGGAAAAAAGCCATCGACTTAAAGACATTAGCCTTGTCGACACAGGTCACTTTCATCGGATCGTTGCCCCGCTGCCTAGCCAACTCAAAGGCATAACGCACCACTCGCTCAGTGCCCGAACGGGTAATTACCATCGAATCAACAGCGACCTCCCCGCGCAACTCGATCCCACCATTCATAGAAGCGAACAATCCCTCGACATTCTCGCGCACAATAACAAAATCGATATCACCTGCCGCCAAACCCTTCAGCGGTGAATGCTCGGCCGCATACAAATAAATTGGCCGCACACCCGCGTACAGATCCAACTCGATTCGCAAATCAATCTGAGGCCGCATCTCCGTCCCATCTGGCCAACGCACATGCGGCAGACCCATCGCCCCCAACAACACCGCATCCGCGCGCCGACAAGCCTGCACCGTCTCCTTCGGCAACGGATCCCCATGCTCCAAATAACACCCTGCCCCGCAGGGCGATTCGGTAAAATTGAAGTCCGGGGTGCGCAAAGCCTCCAACACCTTCAGTGTCTCGTCGACGACTTCCGGCCCGATCCCATCGCCCTTGAGCACGGCGATGTCGTAGGTTTTACCGATCATATCCACCTTCAACTCTTTTTTACTTTACAGGAGACTTACTTACTTGGGGAATGGCCGACTTTGCAGCACAGCAAATACAGCCACCCCTCTCAGAATCCGACAGGAGTCGAGCGAGGATCAGCGAGGGGAAACCCGCCAAAATCTCGCCCATCTACTTACTCACCCCGTCTATCCACAACCAATCAATCCCACAACAGATCAACTCCACAACCTATCGTGCGCCCGCTCATTGTCCCAAGCTTCCGTAGAAGCAAAAACCTCCGGATTATCCGGATCGGCAAACTCGCGCAGCACTTCTTCATTCAATCCGCTAAAACCCAACCCCGGCCCCTCGGGCACCGCAATATGCCCATCCTCGATCAACGGCAACGGCAGCCCCTCGACCAAACTGCTCCACTGCTCTAATTGGTCAACCGAATGATTTTCCAACACCATAAAATTTTCAGTTGCTGCCGCGCAGTGCACCGAAGCCAGCGCTGCAATCGGCGACATCGCCATATGCAGCGCCATCGCCACTCCATGCTCTTGCGCCAAATCGCCGATTTTCTTGGTCTCCAATATCCCACCGGACGAAGCCAGATCCGGATGGCACACGGCGATGGCGCGATTTTCGAAAAGAGGAAGAAAATCTTCCTTGAGATAGATATCTTCGCCTGTGCAAACAGGCGTGTCGACCGCGTCGGCCAAACGCTTCCACTGATCGGGAAACTGCCAGGGAATCATGTCCTCGTACCAGGCCAGGCTAAACTGGTCCAACGCCTTGCCCAAGCGAATACAGGACTCAACTCCGATATGGCCAAAATGGTCAACAGCCAGGGGCACTTCATAACCGATCTCCTCGCGCACCTGCGCTACATATTCACAGAGAATATCAATGCCCTTGTTGCTAATCTGAATCCCTGTAAACTGGTGCATGACGTGATTGGTTTCCAACATGCCGGGCGGCGAGATCAGTGCATCGTCAATGCCTTTGAGCAAACCGATACCAACGTCCATTTTGAGGAAGCCGAAACCGTCCTGCATCCGCTCTTTGAGCAGCGCGCCCATCTCTTTGCCATCGCGGCGGGTCGGCGTGTCGCAATAGCAGAGGATCTTATCGCGGAACTTACCGCCAGCCAGTTGGTAGGCCGGCACGCCATAGGCCTTGCCGGCTAAATCCATCAGTGCCATCTCAACGCCACAGACTCCGCCGGCCTGGCGCGCATGGTGGCCAAATTGTTTTATTTTGCGGAAGATCTTGTCGACATTGCAGGGATTTTCGCCGATGAGCCGGCTTTTGAGGATCAGCGCGTAGGTCTCACTACCACCGTCGCGAACCTCTCCATACCCGGAGATGCCCTGGTTGGTATCGATGCGAATAACGGTCGAACGGAACGGTGCACCGCGCAGGTTGGCGACGCGCATGTCGGTGATCCGCAATTGCGAGGGTCGCGATCTCGCGCTGATATTTGCTTCGACGCTCTTTGTCATCCTTGCCCCCATGCATGGTTTAATTATATTCGTGAATCGCCTCCAAAGAATATTCTCCCGCCATTTTCCCGTCAACTCTTCCACCTAAACAGCCGACCGATATGAAACTGAAGAACAAAGTTGCCCTGATCACTGGTGGCAGCAGCGGCATCGGCCGGGCTACGGCCGTGGCCATGGCCCGCGAGGGTGCTAAAATCGCATTGACCGCGCGTCGCGCCGAGCGCTGCCAGGAAGCCGTCGAAGAAATCGAAGGCATGGGTGGCGAAGCATTGGCTCTACCGGGCGACGTAGCTAACGCCGATCACGTAGCAACACTGGTCGGCGCTACCGTAGAGCGCTGGGGTCACCTGGATATTGTAGTGCCCAATGCCGGCATTAACGGCGTCTTCGCGCCAATTGAGGACATCACCCCGGAGGAGTGGGACCAAACCCACAATATCAACGTGCGCGGCACTTTCCTCACCGTCAAATATGCCATCCCGCACTTGCGCGCAGCCGGCGGTGGCAGCATAGTCGTCGTTTCATCTGTCAACGGCAACCGCATCTTCTCCAACTTCGGCTTCACTTCCTACTCTTGTTCGAAAGCCGCCCAGGTGACCTTCGCCAAAATGGCCGCGGTCGAATTGGCACAGTGGGATATTCGCATCAATGTGGTCTGTCCTGGCTGGACCAAGACCAGCATCGGCGAGAACACTTTCGCGCGCGACATCGACAAAATCGAGATTCCCCGCGAATATCCCGATGGCATGATCCCGCTGCAACAGCGCCCCGCTAGTTCAGAAGAAATTGCCAATGCCATTCTCTTTTTGGCATCTGACGAAGCCAGTTATGTCACCGGCACCGAAATGTACGTGGACGGAGCGCTGTCGTTATTTCAAGGATAGGTACGGAGACGGACGAGCCCCTAGTCGGCATCGGAACGTCTAATATAGACCACGAGCATCAAAAAGCCGACGGTCGTCCCTGCGCTCCATCCACCGGAATCATCGCGCCATTTATCCAATGCGCCCGCTGTGAAACCAAAAACGCCACCACATCAGCCACTTCTTCGGGCGCCCCAAGCCGCCCCGCGGGCAACTCCCGCTCTTCGAAGTGAGTAAACGCTTCGGGATGCTCCTCCTTAAACGTTTGCCAGCCACCGCCGGGGAAGAAAATCGAACCGGGCGCGATCGCATTCACTCGCACATTGTATTCGGCCAATTCTAATGCCAGCGCACTAGCGAGAAAGATCTCCGCCGCCTTCGCACTGCCATATTGAGACTTCGGCCCCGGTTTCCAACCCGAAATCGACGAGACGATCACCACTGACCCGCCGCCGTTCTCGCGCATAGACGGCAACACCGCCCGGGTCGCACGCACGGCGTGAAACAGATTCAGGTCGAAAGTCTCCGCCCAATCCTCGTCGGTTGAATCGAGCAAGCTCGCCCCACCCGCAGAGCCACCGACATTATTTATTAGAATATCGACGCCGCCCAACTCCACGACACAGCGATCTACCACAGCCTCTATTTGCTGCGGTGACCGCACATCAGCGACGGCGGCAATGGCTTCGACACCCCTGGCCCTTATCTCGGCCAACGCTTGGGCGAGCTGCTCTTCGCCACGAGCACATATCGCCACCTTGCAGCCCTCGTCGGCCAACGTCAACCCAATCGCACGACCGATCCCGCGGCTGCCACCGGTGACTAGAGCAACCTTATCCGCCAATCCTAAATCCATTCGACTCTCCTTATGCGAAACGTCCCAAACGCAGGAATTCGATCGGTTGCCGAGTATCGCCGTCCAGGGCCAGTTCGGCGAGGATTTCGCCGACCACTGTAGCGAACTTGAAACCGTGGCCGGAAAAACCTGCTGCCAAGACCACTGCAGGGCATTCGGGGTGAATATCCAAGACAAAATGTTCGTCAGGGGTCAACGTATACATGCAAGCGGCGTATTTGTTTAGTTGCGGCTCCAACGCGGGAAAGAACCGCGACAGAAAATCCAAAACGGGAGTTTGATCACCAGCGACCAGTTCCCGCTTGAGCTCGAGCGGATCGCCTACCACATCGTGCGAAATATTGTGTTCGGCTAATTTCAACCCCCACGGCTCCTGTGCGGGAAAACCGTAAAAATAATTTTCGCCGTCTGCTACAAAAAAACAGGGAAATTCTCCATGCCGGTATCGCTCGACGCCCCGTCCACCATACCACAACTGCACTTTGCGCACCACCCGGGCGTCGACCCCCAACCGACGCAACTCGGGCGCAGCCCAGGCGCCCGCAGCAAGTATTAGGCGATCGGCGTATAAGTGCCGCCGTTCGGTTTCAACAACCACCCCCGTTCCTTCGCTCTGCCACGAGCGCATCACTTCGCCCTCGTAAATCACCGCGCCATGTGCCCTGGCCAACTCGGCGTGGCGCCGGACGCAGTCTTCCACTCGCAGCAAGCCACCCAGCGGATCGTAGAAGGCATCCCAATTCTCCGGCAAGGAAAAATCGGGATAACGAGCGGCTACGGCAGCGGCGTTGAGCGTCTCATGCGGCAAATCGTATTCGCGATAACTGGCCGCTTGCCCGCGCATCGCGTCGGTTTCGGGATCCCCAGCTAACAATAGGCCGACGGGGGCGAAAAGCTCTTCCGTACTCTCGGCCTGTAATTGTCCCCATAACTCATAAGCCCTATGCAATAGGGGCACGTACCCTGGATGCTCCAGATAGGCCTTGCGAATAATACGCGTATCCCCGTGCGAAGACCCTCTGTCGTGCGCTATCGTAAAACGCTCTACGGCGCATGCACGAATTCCGCGACGGGCTAGATGATAAATTGCGGCACTGCCCATGCCACCCGCACCAGCGACAATCGCATCGTATTTTTCCGCATTCATCGACTCGGCTCCTTTCAGTGGTCCAGTTATCGCAGTGGCTAAAGATTCGGATGCCCTCTGGCGTCTGTCAAGATACCAATATCTGAAGTATCGGCCTAACAAATAGATCGGCCGACAGCTATGCAGGTAGTTATTTCTACAGGATTTTTCGCAAATTATCTCTAAGCAATCATCGGAAATCCGATGCGAAGATCGCTTCCTGAGCACCCATCCGCTGTTCCGGTTATCGATGCCTTGACGCGGCCGCAAGCGTCGGTGTATACTTTGCACTCCGCCAACGCATCTCAACCCTATACGAATCTCAACAGGAACTATCCGTGCGCATTGTCACCGGCACTTTTCGCGGTCGGCGAATACCCTCGGGCAATCGCCTCGGCGATATTCGCCTCACGTCCACCCGCCTTAAAGAAGCCGTATTCTCCATGCTCGGCACCGACTTGGACGGCCAGAACTTTCTCGATCTATGCGCCGGTTCCGGCCAGATCGGCCTCGAGGCGTTGAGCCGCGGCGCCACCGTCGAGCTCAACGAACCGGACCGCCGCCGTCTGGGCCAGATCCGCTCATTGCTCTACGATTGGCGAGCCGGCGTTGCCGCCCTCCACCCCGCCAAAGCCCAGGCCCTAGTCCCCAACCTCGCAGCCAAAGGCCGCCGATTCGACATCATCTACGCCGATCCACCCTACCACGCCCTATACTGCGGCGCACCGCTGCTACTGGGCCTACTCGAAGCCCTGGGCGAGTCCACCCTACTCAGCGACAACGGCCTATTCTTCGCGCAACACCAGACCGAACTGAGCTTGCCGCAGTCCAGTGGCTGCCTGCAACGCATCCAACAGCGCGCCTACGGCAACACCGCCCTAGCCATCTACCAACCGACTTGACCTCGTTAATCTACCCGACTTAATTTCCCCCTATGAAAATTACCAAAATTGAAGCCATTCCCGTCCGCGTGCCCAGACCGCAGGCCTTTAAGAGCAGCCTCGGCGTACAAGCGTCCTCGGAAAACGCCGTCGTCCTCGTTCACACTGACGAAGGCCTAGTCGGCATCGGCGAGGCCTCAAGCATCTGGGATCGCCGGGGCCGCGGCGAGAGCGAGACCATCAACGACTTCCTCGCACAAACGCTTATCGGCCGCGACCCGTTGCGGATACGCGATATCACCAACCACATGGACCAGGTCCTGCACCGCTCTTATCCGGCTAAAGCCGGCATCGAGATGGCGCTCTACGATTTGGTCGGCAAAGCTCATGACATACCCGTTTACCAGCTTCTCGGCGGCCAAGTTCGCGACCGCG
>JACLAC010004794.1_pt1 | contig 21909 bp, 13 predicted proteins | sample 8027881 | NCBI WGS metagenome assembly JACLAC01 (sample SAMN15725517, study PRJNA655200) | protist metagenome | isolation source: fluorescence activated cell sorting (FACS) single amplified genomes of... | place: Spain: Blaines Bay Microbial Observatory, Mediterranean Sea | collected 2016-01-19 | reverse complement strand
CGACTGCACGATCGCCTGCACGCACTCCTCGTGGCAGGTACCAACGAAGACCAGGCCGAGGGAAAGGGCGGCAAACGCCACGACGTCCATGGGAATGGACTCGTCCGTGATGATGGGGACGAGGAGCTCTTGCACCTCTTCTTTCTGGCAACCAGCGTACGCGAGACCAAGGCCCATGATAGCACCTATGCGCACCGAGGAGTCCTCCTTGCTCACGCTCTCATACAGTAGACCGTACGCCGGGTCGCAATCGTTGCGCACGTTCACGTTGATGAGGCCAACGGCAAGCAAACCTCCGGCAACAACCTGCTGCTCCATGCTGTACAGGTAGTTGTCGACACGAGGCAGACCGTCCTCGACGTCCCAAAGAAGAATCGAACCAAGACTCGCGGCTGCGGACATCTTTCCATGATCCTTATTCTTGAAGATCCAGCTCACGTTAGAGCCCGCGCCGGCGGACGCGTCACCCTCCGTACCCTCAGCACCCTCGGACGTCGTGAGAAGCTTGTCTTGACCGAATCCGGCATTGACAAACGCGTTGACAAACGTCGAAGCCAAGTTCGCACGAGCGCTGTCGACGGCAGCACCAGCGGGTGCGCGGCCTTCCATCAGGTGCGTCTTGTAGATATCTTCAGGAAGCTTAGCCTCCATCACGTCAAGATCGCGTGCGAGGGTCAGATAGTTCGCGCTCAGGTTGGAGTTGCTCATGATGGTCTGCAGCTCCTCAAGCTCATCTGCGTCCGTCACTTCGCAAGGACCCTCATCGAGCTTGAGAGGATGACCGTGTCTCGCGAGCATGTAGCACATCTGACGTCTCACGAGCTTATCCTCAGCGGCGTTGAAAGTCTCTTCCATCGTCTCCTGCACGCCAAGACGGCACGCCACGCGCATGGCTTCGGTGTACTTCTCCACCTTCATGAAAATGGCGTGCGCCACCTTGAGCACCTCCGCATCCTCGGGCTCGGGCAGATAGCTCGAGCAGCTGAAGAGGTACAGGCACGTGCGCGCGTGGTTAGCTTCAGTAACGTGACCGGCAAGAATGTCCAGTCTCTCGACCTCAATGAGCAGATCCACCGCTTCAGGTTCGGCGTTGTGCTTCATGTGGAAAGGGATGATCTCGTCCACGAGCCCCATCAGATCTGAGTTATCCACCTCCATGCCGTCGGGACCGGCTTCCTCCTGGCGACGATGATACTCCGTACCGATCTCAGAAGCGAGGTTGCGAACGTACTGCGGGAAGAAGAAGGGAAAGGGCGGTTAGCTCGGTGCGCCACATACCAGAAAACGTTTCGCGACATCTGGGCAAAGTCAAAGCGGCGCGCTAGATCTGGCTTCAAGGGAAGGATTCGGGTTCGCGTCATTGCTTACCTCGTGACCCCAGGTTCCGATATCCTCGCCGGAGCCCAACAGGCGGTATTTCAACGACTCAGGCATGACGTTTTCGACAGGAGCGTCGGTCATGGCCAGCAGAGAGATGATGTCCGCCAAAAGTTTCTTGTTCTCAGCAGGCTTTTTCATCTTGGCGAACGTGTCCTTGAGGGTTTGAAGATGCGGGCGAAGGAACTTGAGCGGCTTGGGGACGCTTGTCATGGAACTGTGGAGGACAGAAGAGGGCGGGGTTATGTAAGCATGGTTGCCCTCGCATGATTCGATCGACCGCGCGCACGCTCGAAGAGGAAATCCGTCCGCGAGCGTCAGATCGCGACACGCGTCCTTCGACGTTAGATCCGGGTTTCGTTAGGCACACTGACCTGGTGGCAGATTTGATCTCGCTCCTCATCGTCTCCATGGCCAGCTTAGCGACGCCGGCCTTGGAGTCCGAGCTCCGTGTGACCATGAGCTCAAGGTTCTCCTTCAACGCGAGATCCTCATCCGAAAGCTCGACCTCCTTCTTCTCCTCTTTCTTCTTGCCTTTAGTGTCTTCCTTCGACGGTTCGCCTTTCTTTCCGTCCTCCTTGGGGGAAGCTTTCTCAGCGGCCATGACGTGCGGCAGGTGGGCTCTTCCTGGCCTCGCCGCCTGTCGTCCGTCGCCGAAGCCTCGCCTCGATCAGTGAGAGGCGCTCGCCTCTGTTCCAACCGACGACCACGCGTCCGGGACGCGCTGACGTGTATGTGAAGACGCGATCGGGCGAGGTAACCTTGCGTCGTCTCAACGGGTTCGTTTCAAACGTCGGTTTCTGCAATATTTGCAGAAAAAACAAACCGTGAATCGGGGTTTAAAATTTAGCTTCTTTTTGCACCCATCGGCCTTAACCTGTGCTGGCACGAGAAAAACGTAACTTGTATTGACATCGGAACCGCCTCGCTATCTCTCCTTCATCGCCTTTTCCACGAGCTCGTCTATTTTCCTGAATTGCCAAGGCCATCTCACGTTATATAAGAACGGACGAAGGTCGAAGCGGTTGTCCTCGGGTGAGTAATTCTCGGCGTGATACGACGGCGTGAGCGTCGTCATCTTGTGCCGATTCGCCGAATAAAAGAAGAAGAAACGCTTCACCTTCACGGCGATCTCCGCCGGAGTTCCTCGATCTTTCCATTCGTGCAGAAGCCGCTTGAACATCTCCACGGGTCCGAGACGGGCGATTTTACGCAATCTGCCGTACACACCGAGCTCATCGTACGTCATGCCCATATCCTCCTCGTCAGTTTGCACGTAATCTTCGCGGATGGGCTCAAGCTCCGCGGTGGGCGGCGCCTCTTCGACAGATGCGAGAGAGGGAAACCCGAGGTGTTTCGCCCCCCAGCGCAGGAATGAACGTAGATCTGCTTTGCTGATACCTCCGATGGGGTTGATATCAGCGGAAGAGCAGTCGTACTTGGTCATGTACCCGCGCAGACCCTCGTCGACGTTCGCGCTCCCGAGCACGAGAAAGAAACCGTTTCTTCCGTTCACCCAAGGCATGAGCTGCGCTAGAACAAACGAAAGCACCATCCTGACGCGCGCTTGAATGTTCTGCAACGCGAGATTTTCCACGTTGCTGCCGCCATCCACCTTGAATTTCGGTGTTCTGCGCGTGATCGTCACGAAAAACGCGATAATCGCGGCGACCACCGCGTCAATTTTGACGTCAAGGTGCGAAGACCCTACCTCATCAGCCAAGGTTTTGGAGCGACCACGGGTCTCGTTGCTGCTGTTCTCCGAGCTGAGATACACTGTAGTAAGTACTCGCGCCGCGAGCTCTTTTGCCGATGGGACGGATGCGTTATCGTCCAACTGCGCTATTCGCTTGATGTCCGCAACCGCGCATGCGTCGCCGGCGGCGGCAGCCTTCGTCGCGAGCTGACACATCGAGCCCACAAGAGCAGCAGTGGAAGAGCTGTCCGCACCACCCGAGAGAGGTAACAAATATCCACTCGCACCAGATCGTCGGAGATAATCCCAAAGCCAACATGCGGGTCCCATTGCAATCTCCTCTTCGGGCGAGTGGTACCTCACCGGCATGGGTTTGGAAACCGCGGCTCCGAGCGCGTCGCCGACACACAACAAAAACGGCACCTCAATCATCGGTTGCTTTTCGCTTGCGGCTGCTTGCACGGACATGCTCTGAAACGCCCCTCTGAAACCCACGACAGTATCCAAGTCAACGACAGCGGTCACAACTTCAACTTCCTGCACAGCGAACTGTTCGCCCTGCGCGACGATTTCACCGTTCACGGCGATGCACGCGCACCCGTCGTAATACAGTCGACCGCCGTCGCATCCTCGCTGATTCGCATATAGATACACACCACCGCCTTTTGCGGTCGCTGACTGGATGAGCTCAACGCGCTGATTGAGTTTTCGAAGCTGATGATGGCTCCCGCTTCCGTTACTGATAACCTCGACGCCGCTCAGCGCGAGCTGAATGTGCGGCGCGTTCGGGGTAAACAACTCTTCGCAGGTCTCACTGCCGAGACTTCCATCCTTGAACTCCAGAGCGGCATCACCGAACGGCACGTGTGTCTGCTTTGTCACGTCGGAGACGAGCGACGGAAGCTTGAATTTTTCCACTTTCTTCGGGTGTTGCCACGCTGTGAACCAGCGCGTTTCCCTGTAGTTGCCATCATTCGCCAAACATAGTTTCGGTCGGATGAGAAGGATCTCGCGGTTCAGGACGAATATCCTGCAGTTGTACCGCACCCCACCGTGAATTACGGGCATGCCGACATCACACAAGATATCGTCGGTGTCGTCCCCAGCAAGGAGCTGCGCGAGGCACTCCCATGAGTGCTCAATCGTGTCGACCTCGAGGAAATGATCCTCACAACCGTATCCGGGAAGCTCCAACTCCGGACCGACACGATATCGAGCGCCCTTCGCCTTTGCTTGCCAAATCGACGCCTTGACTCGAGCAAGGTTCCCCTCAAAGTCCAGCGCCCACTGGTTGAGCGCACATGTCGCCAAGCACGTAACCCGCATGATGCGGCAGGCCGCGCCTCCGCTAATGCCGGATGCCGGAAATTGCGAGACGCTGTTTTATCACCGGCACGAGACAGCTTAGACTGTGGCGCATTTTTCTGTTTTGTCTTACAACTGTTTTGTCGCAGAATGGTTTCGGCTAGGTCTCCAGAGCAAAGAAAACGCAACCCCCATCACCTTCTCCTTCGGTGACAGCACAAGCTCTCCGGTATCCGCTTCATACTTCACGCCTCGGACGAGAGTCTTGCCAACGTAGTCGTCGCGGTTCGCCGCTTTTACAAAGTGCGACACAGTTCGTGGAACGTTGGTGAAGTTGAAAACGGCAACAGCTTCGTATTCCAAAGTCGAAGAAACGTTCTGTGCGGTGATGTTCTGCCCATACGTTTCAAACTCCAGGAACGCCTGCACGGTGGCGTTTAATAGCTCTCCTTGGGTTTCGGCCGACGCGGACACGTCACAGGTATACTGGAGGAAATAGGTACGGCGCGTTTAGCGTGGAGACGGAAAAGAGACGAGACAGGAGCACTTTGGAAGTCGGGGACGTACCGAGAGATTGCCCTGCGAGGGGGAGAAACGTCGTAAACCTGGGAACCGTGATGATGCCTTCAGAGCGTCATCGCCGAACATGGGAAGACTCACGAGGGTGTCCACCAGCTCCCATGACGGAGTGTCACACAGCGCTTCAACAAGTTCAAGTGTTTTTGTGTCAAGAGACACTACAAGTAGTGGCGCGAACAACAACGTGAAGGTGAGAGTAGCCTTCACACACAGTACCTTTCGTCCGAGTCTTCTTGATAGCAGCAGCATCTGTCGCTTATCGGCTCGACGCGCCGCCATCGTGTGCTGCGAGCTAAGGGAGTGAGTCCCCTCCAGCTCGTTTTTCATAGGACTTCTTCGGTCTCCCCGAGACTGCGAGACCTCGACGAGACAAAACTTTACCTTCCTTTCCCCTTCAACGAGCCCCGAGGGTTTCACAACTCCCTGCGCTCCCGACCAGAAGCGAACTCCAGGTCGGTTGGAGCTATGCCGCATGAGCTTCCAGCATTCCTGAAGGCCCGGCTGAAGGCCCGGGGCATCAAAGTCGACGATGAGGCGAACAACAGGGGTGGTTCGGCGGAGAATCCGAATGAAGACTCTTCTCTTCCTGCCGGGTGGACCGAGACCGTGGACGAGAAGTATGGACACGCGTACTATTACAACGCTAGCCTTGGGAAGAGTTCTTGGACTCGACCGACGAACGGAGACGCACACATAATTGGGGTGATGGTGGCTAATCCGGCGCCGAAGACACTTCCGCCGGGGTGGAAGTCGGCGATTGATCCGAAGACGAATCGGACATACTACTGCGATGCGTCCACGAAGGTGACGACATGGGAGCCCCCGTTGCCACTGCAGCAGAAGCAGCATATGAAGCGCACAGTCGTGATAGTTCCAGCTGATAACACCGTGTCTGCACGAGCAGCACCAGTAGCGCCAGTAGCGACTAACAGAAAAAGACAGCGTGCGGCACCACCAGGTATTGATCCCATGGACCCAGCGAGTTACAGCGACGCACCGGTGGGGGGCTGGGGCGCTGGCCTCGCTTCGCAAAAAGAGTCAGAGGGGGGATCGAGCGGGCGCCCGCTCCCGAGCCCGGGCGACGTGTTGCGCCAGAACGCGCAATCTCAGCAGCCAACCGAACCTTACGACTTACAAAAGAGTGGTCTGGGTGAAGCAGATTGAGTGCGATGGATAGCCATTTGCTCACAACGAGTGTTAGCTAGTCACCGTCTAGAAATAGGAAACCACTCGAGAAAAGGTCGTGTACGAGCGCCACACCGTCGTCGTCTATTTCGTGGCGATTCCCGACAGAAAGGCCTTGCCAATTCTCAGCCATAATCTCATCGTTGTTCGCGATGTGTCGAGCAAGCTGAATACTGCTAGCTGACTTCAGCTGCCACACCTCGCCGCCCGCGAAAAACAAGCATCCTTCAAGACTACCGTCAGCGACCTCGTGTATGAAAGCAAACTTGACGTGTGCGCGACGAATCAACGCACCCTCTTCCGCCCAAACATCTTGCAACTCGTCGGGAGAGAGTTTTTCCTCGGGTACAGCCTGCTCTCCGTCGAATCCCAAGTTACCAGTCACGTGGCAACCGAACCATCTCGCAATATCAGCCTCCGTTTTTGGCATCGAGTCACGGATGATGTCTCCCGCTCGCTTCACGGCAGCTTGCGATATTTGTCCAACTTCTGCTTGGGGCTCTAACCACGGATCACTCCAGCGCTCCGTCACTGCGTTCCGTGTATCCACTGCCGACTGCGCGTATGACAATATCAAGTCATCGTGTGTCGGCGCAAGAAACCCAACACTATACGTCACGCAGACTGCGTCGCAACCCTCGGCGATGCCGTGGTGTGCCACCCTCGGTGGTAAGTACAGCACGTCTCCTGGCTCCAGAAGGCTGCGAGCCTTTGGCTGAAAGTCCTTCAGCACTCGCACGTCGATGTTCTCAAAGAAAGACTCCTCCTTCTCAGGTGCGTACTCTGGATCATCCGATATGGACCACCGTTTCCGACCTTCGCCTTGCATCAGGAATACATCGAACTGGTCTGAGTGCGCTCCGACACCCCCACCCTCTCCTGACAGGCTGGCCTGCACGTCTGCCACGCGCCAACGCGGAAAATTGTCAAAGACGTTGAGGAGTTTCGTCGCCTCAGGGATGTGTTTCTCTAAGTCGTTTACCACGACACACCACGATCCGTCCGACGGAAGTGATTGGAGTTCTTCTTCCGTGAAAGGTCCAAGGTCAAGGGACCAGTCAGAAGGGCCATTAGATCCTTTCTTGAGGATGCGAGGCTGAAATTCGGACTCGCACGCCAAACCAGCCAGTTCGCTGGAGTCGATCGGCATGGACGCCTCCCCGGGCTCGAGAGCACCACGGATGACCACGGGTCGCTTCTGCCAGTACTCTTTCATGAAGTTGTCCCACTGTTCGCGGCTCAAGGGGAACGACGCATGTAATTCTTCGATTTCCCCGACATCGTCAACGCTTTGTGCAGCCGCGCACCTCGAAGCATACCTGCCACGAGTGGCTTTCACAACCCCAAAACGCCCGCCGACCTTCTTTGAGCGCGTCGCTCCCGAGCTCGACAGGACCGGGTTTACATGCACCGCGCGGGCACTCATGCGTGCAAATGACGCTGGTCCTTGGTGACGCGTCGTTGTTCGCACGGACTCCTCTGCTGGTGCCGACACCGTGGCACCAACGCGCGCTGCGCTTTCTGCAGTGTAGGGATCGCTTTTGCACTTTATGGACGACTTGTTTTTTCGTGTTGAAGGTTTGCAGTACCCGCGAGGTGTGTATGTGGTTAGCAATCTTATGCTTTCTGCAAACTAAAGATGAACGAACAAAGCAAATGGTCCTAGCTATTCCGCGACTTCTTCTCCCTTGTCGGCGAGAGTCATCGCCCTATGTGCCGCCTGAGACGAAGTTGACTTCATAAGCTCCCTGATTACCATGGTCGCATATGAACTGGTCGGGAGAGCAAAACTCAGACGAAGTGCAAGAAACTTTCCATCCTTGTCTTCACCTGAGGCTTGCACTGAATCATCACCAGCCTCGACGCGCATCAGGTCAGTTGCTGTCAGATCAGTCTTGGGATCGGAATACCTCGCGAACGAGTATTCGATTTTATCAGGCTTAATCACGAGTTTCCTGTATGCACCAGGAAGGAACCCAAATGAATATTCCTTCACCGTGTGCGCGAAACCAGTGAGCTGCACCCCGTCTTTCTTGCAAATCTCTTCGTACAGCGATTTCAGACTCTCAGAGTATATTACCCTGCTCCCCGGCAGAGGCAAGACGACGTCCGTGATTTTGAATGCTCCAGATGCCGCCTCCTTCGCTGTCACTTCACGGACTCTCGAGAAAATGTCGCCGTCATCCTCTCCAGCATATTGCAACATGCTTTCGTCGACGATCAAGTCTCCAGCCACGGGGCGGCTCAAGCCGTGGCGCCTGACGCGCTCGCTCGCAGCCTTGTTCCACATGTAGCTCTGATACGCATGCACGTACATTTTACGCGTTGTGCGAGGAATACCGCTCAGTGGGTTGACTAGATCGTTCTTGCCGCATCGACCCAACGCTTCGAGGAGTCCTCTCTCAGCATTGCAATACCGCGGCATTCGCTTCAGAGCAGCAGCGGCGTCACCGGTTTCCTTGTAGATGGCGCGAGCAGCAGCGGCATCTTCGTTGTCCCCATCTCGCGGTCTGAGGATGAGATCGTGCACTTCCGCCCAAGCTCCACGCAATAAAGCCGCGCCAATTTCATGCGTGCCTATGGCATGCGTCCCAAACCTCTGTAAACCAAAGTAGTTTATGACGCCGCTCAACTTGAGCTCGTTCACTGCACGCGTGACAGTGTCTTCAGTTCCCCCTTCGACGCCGCGCAGGGTAAGCGTAAAAAGGTTACCTTTGAGATCACCAAGGCCAAGCTCGCGGTCAACGTATTTGAAGTTACCAACCTTCATTTGAAACAGCTTCAGCTTCGCCAATCGCGAGGCGCGTACCTTGTGTAGAGTCATTCGTTGACTGGTCACACCGCGTCTATCCTTTGTTCCGGCAAAGCCAAAGTCCCTGGGTTTGGTGTGGAGGATGCGCGATATCACTCCCATCGCGTCTTGCGTCTCCTTGTTCTCCTTACACAGGGTAAACTCAAGGTATTGAGGCAAGTCCACGGGCCATCTTTTATGTCCCTTCCAGTTATCGTTTCCCCCATCGCCGCGCCCACGTTTCTTATCACCCCCGCCTTTGTTTCTCTTTGCGTGCTTGGGGTGCACCCTTATGCACAGATGTGGTTTCTTCGAGTCCTTCTTCGTCACAACGCTTCCTTCGCCTCCAGCGGCTGGCTCCACCGAGTCTGTGGTAAGTTGAAAATGCGAGTTAAAGAACACGTGCAAACTTGTTCGATACGCCTTATCGTTGCTCGATCCAAGAACAAGAGCTGAAGGTGCTTCGGATCCTTCTGGCGCTGGCGAGAGCACGCCCGGCTGCTCAAGAAACGTTTTCAGTCGGGCTGCCTCTTCCGCCCCGGCGAGCTTGGTGAACTCGATAACCGCAGCCTCTATCTTTTCGTTTAGCAGAGCGTTGGTCTCCGCTGAGACGATCTCAGGAGCTGGTGTAACATTGGGCGTTGGTGTAGGTTCACTAGAAACATTCCTCTGCTCGGGTTTATCACCCTCAGCCCTCTCGACAGCAGGCGAAGCAAACTTTTGTCGCTTTTGTTGCTCCATCTCGTCGATTTCGTCGTCGATAGACGCATCGAGGGTCGTAAGGTGCACCACCTGTCCATTCTGATCGATCTCATTCACCACAAAGTCGGTGTATCTCTCCTTGAGGATCGCCCGAAAGCCCTCCGCCGAGTTGGCATTACACTCTATGCCCACTGATGCTTCTTCCGCGGCCATCGTTGGCGGCGGCGGTGGTGGCGAAAGTGAGGAGGCGGTTCAGCAGCGCCCCGAGAAAATTGGAAACGCGCTCGCCGAAAACCACAACTCGCCAAAATAAATAATCAAACTGCATGCCCAAAAAAACGCCTCTTCCCCTCCCGGATCTCGCGAAAGGGATCCGCGTCCTGTTGCGCGGATCATAGCGTCGCACGTTCTGCGTCGCGGATCAGCATGACGTCTGATGGAAGATTCTCGGGCGATGAAGAGTTCTGGTAAGCGCATCTTCGAGTGGTTTCTTCTACGTCCTCACGTTCTCTTCTGGATGGGAGAAGTGGGACAGTCTCGACGAGCGAACGTTTCTGTTTGAGATGACTGCAGCCCATCTATCTAACGAGAGTTCTCTTCCTCCTAACACAGGATTATGAAGATGGGTTACGTCAAGACTCAGGCAGATAACGCACTGAAGTCTGGCAACTACAAGGACGCATACACCAAGTGCGTGATGACCCTTCTTGCCGGCTCTACTTTCCCGGCTTCCTTCCTTTGTCTGTCTCCGTTTAAGAAAAAACAAAAAAGTGCCGCGTGTCTGACTGACCTCTTCCGAGTGCATGCAGGTACTCTGACTGTTTAGACATCCTCCCACCAGGTCACAAAGAATCACTCGCGTTGTACACAAATCGTTCGTTAGCATACGCCAAGGTGAGCGTTCTTCGAGTCATTCATGCTTTCGACGTAGGTTCGACAACAGGTCATCAACTGACGCGACATGATGATTGATGTCTTCTTTCGCAGGCAAACAAGTTTGCCGAGGCACTGCAAGATGCTGAGCGCGCTTGCGAGTTGAACGGTGGATGGGCGAAGGCTTGGTGGAGAAAAGCTACGGCCCTCCGAGGACTGCAGCACTATGGTCAGGCGCTCGACGCACTCAGCCAGTCATACAAACTGGTCGAGGACAAAGCGAAGGCGCACAACGAGTACCAACGTGCCGTTTCTGAGATAGCGAGTCGAATGACCCGAGAGCAGCTCGCAGATTTCGTCATCGCGATCCTCCACGACTACGAGGCGAAAGGTATCATAGCAAAGCCATCAAGACAAACCGTATCGCCGCAGGAAAAGCGAGAATCAATGTTTCTGCAGATAAAATCGTGGCAGAGCAGTACAAAAAAGACCAAAACTGACTACGAATCCTGCGTTGCAAGTTGGACCCTTGCTCCCATGAGCGCAACCATGGCATATGTGCAGGTGAGTAAATTCTTGTCAATAAATTCAATGCGACTGCAACAGAGGAACTGACTTTACGATTCAATTACAGCGCGCATGCATGTACAAATTTGCATTATGTTTCAAACAGGTCGTCGCAGATACACGAGCAGCGCTGAGACTGATTTCCGATGATGCGAACAACAACGAGATCATGATTAAGACCGTCTTGAAAGCGCCCGGAACGTCGACACCATGGGAGTAAGTGATTTTTACGCCCCTCATGAATTCTCCAGCTAACATTTGACTAACACATATATTTATGTAGACGAAGGGAGTACCCTCTCGACGCTTGGGCGTGGTTCCTTCAAGGAGAGGGGTTTAAATCACAAGACAAGAGCGACGGGGGTGACATCGTTAAGGCGGCAAGCTGCTTCCAGATAGCGAAGAAACTGGTACGTCCCTGTGTTGAAATCGTTCATCTCATTCACGTGCTAACTGTGTATCGAATGGCTATCGCAGGACCCTGACAACGAAGACTACGCTACAGAGGTTGAGGAAGTCATCAAGAAGCTCACGCATGCGCAATCGAGTGCGGTCCTGAGCGTTGTTAACGAGCAGCAACTTGCAGTTGAGCATGGACTTACGATTGACGCAGACAAAATTGCTGAGAACATTTTCTTTGTGAAGGGTTCACTGCGATATGACTGTGGTAAGCTCGGCTGTTTCGGTGCAGAAGCTCGACGATCTATGAAAGAAACATTCGCGCGAGGGTGCGACATCAGCTTCAAGGATGTACTCATCGAGCGCGTTTCACTCTGCTCCGAACGAAAGCTGAAGGTGAGTTCTTACTTGATTTCTCGTTTCATAAATTGCATTTATTGAATTTCTCTTGTGCGCGCAGATTGAATACAAGTTCCAAATTGAAAGCAGACAGCGCGGTGAGGTAAGTGCACATCGGTATACTTTTGAATTTTTCCTTTTCTCACCTTTGTGTTACGTTTGCAGGCCTGCGTATCTGTGTTGAAGAACATCGGCGATGAATTTACTTTCGTGAAAGCGCTGGGTCCATGCATTGCGCATGATTGTCTCGTGGAAGAGGTTCATCTCAATGACGCAAAGGCGAGTTTTCAGGAGCGCATGATCGCCGATGACACTTCCACTGCGCTCGTGGAGGTGTCCCGTCCGTCCTTAGCCATGGATTTGCCGTATCAGTCTTACTCTATCACTCGCGCCAATGGTGATCCTGTTGAGCGTGTTGACAAACACGCGTTTTGCATGGCTCGCGTGCACTATGACCGCTCTGAAATAGACCAGGACGTTTGGTTCTCTCCGTCACACGGTAAGTGTAGATGGCGTCAGAGTGCATCCGAAATCTGCGTTCTCGTCCTTGGCATTCAGCGTGGCACTTCCGGCTCTTCTCTCGACGTCGACATCTCAGCCACGCACATTTGCGTGCGTGACCGAAACGGTGACCGAGTGTACCTTTCTGGGGATCTGGATGATCGTGTAGTTCCCGATATGTGTGCTTGGGACATCGACGATGACGGTGTTGTCACCTTATTCTTGCACAAGACGAACTTAGCGCTTTATGCTTCTCCCCACGAACACTCGAGTTCGGAATGGAAGCGCTTATTTCGTGATGACGGTTATGAAATCAAGTTCGACGACACCTCGAAGGATTACTCTGACCTCCCCGCACCGATCATGAGAGAGCATCGTGTGAGTTCAGCTGAAGATCAACAACGTCGCCATCTGGAGTGGAAGGAAACGAAATGTCGAGACAGAGATTCCGAACAGGATGACCTCAGACGACGCAACCGTCAGACTCGTCTCGCCGTACTCCGCGGAAAACCTTTCAAGAGCTGGGTGCAGCTTGACCGAGAGAGCATCCCGTCGCAATGATAATTTTAGTCAGTTACGTACGTAAAATGAACAATACAAAGCAAGCTACCATGCTTGACTATCGGTGGGCTCAAGTAGTAGCCTATCGGAGCACCGTATGTACACACAGAGTTTAATTAAACGCTTCTTCGAGTCAGAGCGTCCACATGTCCAGATCTGGGTCACTGCACCTGGGGTGAGCGTACGACAAGACCGTACCGGTGATTCCTGTAGGATCCAGGATGGCTATGATGTTTGCGAGACTTTCGACTACCCTCTCCGGAGCACAATCCGGATTGCATTCTCCTTCTTCCATAGTTTCACCGCCCATATCTTCGACGCGTATATTTGGTTCAAATCGCGAGGTAAGGCTAGTCTTTGCTGTTAATTTGTTGTTGTTTAGCAGGTCGTTGACCAAAAATCTGTTGGTCTCCCTGTTTCGAAGTTGAAAAGCGTCGTCATCTGACACAAGTTTCACTTGGAACTGGCATTTTGTATCAGATCTATGTCCGCCTTCTATTACTTTCCATGGGTTCGTAGGATCGATGCATACATACTTTCTTGAATTCTGGTTGCGCAGTACAACATCTCCGGGCGTGCCAGTTGCAAAATCATCTTCATTCACGACGGAAACAAAATACTTTTCGTCGTCGGTTAGATAACCAACGCGATGGTTGAGTTTAGGGCCGCTGCCGCCTGCGACACTGATATATTTGGACGAACTAAACTTTAAGGCAATTGCATCGAATCGCTGGATTGATTCAGCCGCCGTGCACCACCTTTCAATACATCTTTTTGGTTGATCACCAGTAACGACGCACGAATTTTTTCCGATGTTTCTCACATGGACTTCGAGCGCTTGTTGTTCAGAAAGCCACTCTCCGCCATTCAAAGCGCAGTCACATGACCCTGTACAGACATCATCGTTGCTGCCGCCGCCGCCTCTTCCAGCTCCTGCTCCTAGAGCAGTGGTAACCTCAGAGTTGAATCCAACCGGTTTGATCATGCAGTAGCTCGAAGAGCAGCGCGATATTTGGTCTAAAGTTGCTGCTTCCGTGCCCAGATCCTGAGCGTCAAGTATTTGTGTCCACTCTGTCGCCTTGTCAAATAACGGCAGAACTTTGGCAACGAGACCCGCAGGAGATGCAAGCGCAACCAGGGAAGCCATAGTCGTAATAGTTGAAATGGCCTGGTCTGCGATCACTTCGTTGCACGTCCCAGTACTTCCAGCCATTCCCAATCCGCAATGTTTCCATTTATACCCTTCATGAGTGAATTCTTTAGTCGTGCACAGAGGTCCATCGCCTTCCAAGTTGTTGCCGCAATTCTCGTAACACAAGCCAAATGCGGTAGAAACAGGATGACTGCTAGGACATTTTTGGGCAGAAATTCCAGGGCTGTGTTTAATTTTTTTGGCGCATTGACCGAACGCACCCCACGAATAACCAGCACTGTCACAAGTTCGTTTACACTTTCGACAGTCGGGAAAAATAGCTTCGTAGCCGGACCGGCATCTTTTGTAACAGCACCCAAAAAGTTCACCGCACTGAGATGGTCTGGATGACGGGCAGCTCCCGAACCATTTTGTTTTTCCACTACCGCGATCATACGACGAGTCATCACCCAACGCACAAAATAACCCAGTGTCGGTGTCACCCTGCTTGCACTCCTGATGACAATCAACCCCGAATCTTTTGTACCCACTTGGGCACTTGTCGTAGCATAAGGCTCCAATTTGTTCTTTGTTGTCCGCACAACCTTGACCAAAAGTCATACCTCGGAAAGATACATCTTTCCAGCAAAAGCCAGGGATTGGAGAATCGCGATCGCACACTCCATCCTTTTTCGGATCCGGTTTGTTGGATCCCCCTCCGCCGCCATTTCCTCTATTTCTGTTTCTTCCGCCTCTTCCGAGTTCAGCGGCGGAGTCAGTCATATTGAATGGCAGTCCGAGTCTAGAGTTTGGTATCCATAAGTACCCATTTGCCTTGCAATTACCCCGGTGGTCGTTCTTGTCACCAGTTGCTGTGCCGCCCCCTCCTCTTCCAGCTCCGCCGATAGGAGCAACAAGGGCCGGATCATTTATCTGCACAAAGTTAGGCATCTGCTCGGAGGCGAGGCCTTCAAGGGCGGACGACGCCTTGATGGTGTTCTCCTCGCCGAGCGACGCGCTTCGCGTCGCCGACGGCGCGTCAATCGCGGTCGCCGCCGCCACGACAAGCATGGCACCGACGCACGCGGCGATGACGCCGTACTTCATCCTGCGCGACGTCGCGCCGGTATCGCGGGTTTCGCCGAGCACCAGCGGCGTGGACTCGTCCGCGGACGAAGCGCGTGTCGGCATCGCAAGCGTCGAAGTATGGTACCCTAGTACGAAAAAGTGACGATCGAGATTCGATAGCGCAGCCTATCGTTCGACGCGCCACGCGAAAGCGTCGACGAGGGCACGCCTCCGCGGACGAGGCGTGTCGCGCTCGGTTCGGGGGCTCGCGCGCGGTGCGAGTCCGGGGCAGAAACAAGACGGACGCGTAGTCGCGCGAACGTTTGTGTCTCTTCGTCACGGGGTGTTGAGAAGAAACAGTCCATCGACTATCGCGTAGTCGACCGACTCGGTGTGACCGACTCGGCGTGACCGACTCGGAATTACCGACTTTTTTTATGTAATAAAAAACGCTTCGCGAGCCAATCAGACGAGCGCTTTTTCGCGCGAATCCGAAAAAAAGCGCGAAGCGTCGCGATTTAGATTCACTTTTTGAGATTTCCAAAATCGAAGCTACCGTACATACCTCTACAAACTACATCATCAGTTCACTAGACCCAATCTTCGCGAGGAACTCACTCTTCGCTGAGGAGGACCAACCAAATGCACCTGCGATCTGATTAACCAACGCTACTCTCTGTGCGTGGGAGTACTCAGCGTGTGTCATGCACCAGTACTCAAGTTGGTCCGCGGCGATATAAAACGCCTTCACGTACTCGAGCGCATACCCGAATTCGAGTTTTGAGCCCTTAGGAGCTAGGTGTCTGATGTTTCCATAAAGTACCTGCAAATCCAGAGCCATAAGTGCACGCCCCTCGGACGAGCATTTTTTAACACGAGCGAAACCTGCTACTATCACAGACGCGGTCTGTGCAATCGCGTAGTTCCAAAGCATTATGAGCGCCTCTGCGGTGACATCTGCGATCGCGAGCTTCGCGCCGAACTGCGTGAGTTCTGTGGAAAGATCGTTCACCCACTTGTTGTGCTCTGTGCTCACGGTGGACTTTGCGTACTTGCCCGTCTTGAGCGCATCACTCAGCTTTTCGCTATCGCCGATGACCTCAGGAACCCAAGACAGATCCAGAAGCAATCTGGCGACATGCCCGTAAACGTGCTCACGAACATCCTCCACGCTCACGATCGTCTGTCCAAAGAATCTCTCCAACTTGGAATCTTCACTAGAAGGCAAGGTCTGCTTGAGTCCCGCTTTCAGGCGCTTGAACTCTTCCGCGAGACAAGCGAGGGACTCGAGCGCAACAACACGCTCACGCAAACCGTACAAATTCCCTGAGGAGTTCACCATTTTCGACGCACCCGAACCCATTCCACCGCTCTGGTTCATAATCGTGCTCAGCGACGTGCCATTCAGCAGACGAACCAACGTGTTCCGAAGTCTCGGCGTGATAAGATCAGAGCGCGGATCCAGCGCTTCGTGTTGGCCAAACGCGGCAAATATGCGGACGAGTGTTGTCTCAAAAAGCGAGCACAAACCTTGAAAGATAACTGGCATGGAAGGAGTGAGCACCCGCATCAAGCGCAGGTACTCAGCAACGCCCTGGATCAGGTAAAGGGATGACGCCGTGAGTGTTGCGTTGCGAGCGTCAAGTCCCTTCGAATCACCTTGTCTGCTCGTGGCAGCGTCCGCAGCAGCGACAGCAGCACGCGCCTCGCGGCGGGCTTGCCGCATTTCGGGGCTGAGCGTTTCATCATCATCATCTTCTTCGTCAATAAATGCTGCCGACACAGCTGCATCCTCGTCGTCATCCTCCTCCCCTGTCGTGATGGCCGCTTCAACAGTACCGTCCGACTCAGGTCGTTCTTCCTCTGCGTCAGCTGTCAAGGATCCCATACTCGCGCTTGTTCCTAAACTTTGCGCAAAGGGATTTCCCTTAGCTATCAGAACTTCGAACGCGCTTCCATCTGCAGCTGCACCGCCGAACGCAGCAACTCCAAAACCCGATGATACGTCCCGACCACCACGTGCTGCCGCTGCCCTTATGTCGCCGCGCGCCTGTTCAGCGGCTGCTTTCGGGAGCCGCGTCCACATCTCGCTCTCCAGCATCTCGCGCATCGCTTCAAGCCTCTGCAAGTGCAGCTGTTGAAAGTAGCGATCACCAGCACGTTCGAGATGGCCTCGCAATGTCGAAGCTTGTGTACCGCAAAACGCTTCCGCGGTCTCGATGAAAGTCTTAGCCCAATCCAAGACTGCTTTGAATTGTCCAGATGACGGAGCGGAGGATGCCTGCAGAAGAGCAGCAATGCGCGCCCCTGCCATATCCGCAATCGCGCGGCGGCTCCGCACAAGTGCTCCAATAACAGCTTTGTACACCTCCACACGCGCTTGATTTTCGCCTGCGTCGTCGCCTTTGTTCTCCATAGCTTCGATCTGTTCCTCGTGCCACCGAAGCATTCTATGATGGCTAGTGAGAAGTGCAAAGAGAACCTCTAAAGTCTTCTGGAAGCATGGAAAAAATTGCGTTGGTGAGAGCTGTTGGCAAAGCTCTTTATATGGCATCCGAGCCTTACGCGCCGCAGCGGCGTCGTCATTCTCGGTGACACCTGCACGCGTCATGGAGTGTAACCGAAGCATCCCTTCAGTTTGCCTTTCAACCGATCGCAGGAACAGCTCTTGCACTTTGTCGCCGAGAGGCTTGACCTCACTTCCAAATTGCATGTACGCGTCGAAAAGAGGGCTGTACTCCTCCGGCTTGAAATCTCCACACACCTTGAAGAGTACCGCTTCAACGCTGTTCATTAGATCCCACAATAACGCACGAAGGTCTTGACCCAGAGTCTCCGCGCATGTCAGTCCATCGAGCGATTTCAATATGTTCATCGCTTGCGCATACTCCACCACGGCGTCAACAAAGCACGATGCCTCGAGGCTTGAGCGTATTCGCGCCTCCAAACTTTGGCATTCTCGCACTCGGACGAGCATGTCGAGTGCGGCCATAAGGGACTTTTTCCGCGTGTGTGACTCTGCAACTCTCATCGCACGGCCCACGCTTTCTCGTGCAAAGGAGATGTTTCTCCGTCCATTGTTCACGATCACAAAGCTCTGCTCTAAACCATCAGTGAGCTCAGTGATGTTCCGCATGCCCTGCACGAAGTCCTCGTAGTGCTCGTTCACGTCTTTCGCAATTTTCGTCGACACGGCTTCCACCTGGTTTGACAAGCGCTCTTCTTGTTTATGAAGTACGTCCGTAGTAATATCTTGGTCTGCTTTCGATAAACCCTCCAAAACGTACCTTAAGGGATCGAAGTCTCCCTCGGGAAGAAAAAAGTCTTCGTGAAGGGTCTTGACGATTTCCTCCGCAGCGGTGGCACCCGCTCCCGCCCGCCGGCTCACCTTGGCGACGTCGTCGCGCGGACCGGCGTCTGTGGTTTCTCGTCTCGACGCATCAGAATCTTCGAGGTCGTCATCTACCAGCTCATATGGCTCAGATCCAATCTTCGCAAATGTTTCTCGCAATGCCTCAGCGTCCAAAGCTGCTCCTGAAAAGGCGCCAAGTCGCGCCGCCGTGCTGCTCCCGCCGACTGGGTTTACCGCTTGCGCAAAACTTTCGCGAGCCTTGTCGACGCCGGTGAACACCTCTACGTTCTCCCGGAGTTTCCTTCCTTTCTCAGACGCGTCGTTGAATCTCTGCTTCGCTTTATCCTTGAGCTCTGCCGCGCGCTCCGTCGCCTCGCTGAGCCTCTGCTTCGTCTTCTCTCTGAGTGCCTTGAACATCCTAAACCCGCCTTTTCAGCACGATCTCTGAAGAGAGTGGTAGAAGATCACCCCTTCGACGACGAAGCCTCTTCCAACCTGTTCAATATCTTCTCGGTGAAATCACGAAACGCAGGATCTTCGCACGCGGCGTCCAAAGCTTGCTCAGCACGTGCGGTACTGTCGATGCGGGCGACGGTGTTGACGAGCCTCTCGTCTTTCAGGCACTCTCGAATTTCTTCGCTCGTAGCGACCGCGACCAGGTGCTTACGACGGAGTCTCGCTCCGTCTTCGTCCTCTGTGTCCTCCTCGAACGAGCGCTTAGGTCGTGGAGCGGGTGCCTCGGTGTCCACCGACGGGTCTTCCGTCGAAGGCTTTTCTTCGGGCTCTGTCTTCGGCGCGCAAGAGTTCTCTGAAGGGAGAGGGACGACGGATGGTTCAGTGGGTGCCCTAAAACTGAGAATTACGCAAGCAGAAGTGAGATCGGACACGCACCCTTGTGCTCCCGGCAACAGGCGACCGAACAGTAGGGCAAGCGGCACGCTGGGCACTTGTACTTGCTCCCCTTAGCTTTACACGTCACGCACTCCGTACGATCAGGAGCACCCATAGAAGGTGGTGTGCAACGCCCAATGAAATTTCTCTTCTTCGTCGCGTCGACTTTCTCTTCTTTTTGTCGAGTGTGAAGCTCGGCAAGTGTACCGGTACACAGGAACACAGACACGCGCACGTTTGATAAAACCGAATTTTGGCAGAAAGGAAGCTCAAGGGATATCAAAATGAGTTTGCGTTGTTACTCCGACACGCGCGGCAGCTCGAGTGACACTCATCCGATGGTCGAGATAGCCCCCCACCCCGAAGACTCACAGACTGTTGTCAGTGACCTTTCCACAGATGCGTTGCGCCGAGAGGTGGCCCGCCTGAAATCGCTCCTCGAAGCGGACGACGACGACTCCAAAGTCATCTCATCCGCCGTTTCGCCTCCCACGGATGGAGCGGAGCCCGGCGAGGACAACGAGTTCCACGACCTCGCACACGGGAGCGATCACCAGTCAATGCCGATGCTTCCTCCTGATTACACTCCCGAAGTCACCTTGAAGTATACCAACGGTGACGAGTACAAGGGCGAGGCGGTGGAGCGCATCAGACACGGCCGAGGTCTTCATCAGTGCTCGAACGGTGACTTTTACGACGGCGGGTGGAAGGAAGATAAACGACACGGCGAGGGCACCATGACGTACACCAGCGGTTTGCGGTACGAAGGATCCTGGATCGAAGACAAGACCGAGGGGCGAGGCGTTTGCCGTTACCCCAACGGAGACATGTACGAAGGCGAGTGGCGGAACGACCACCGCTGGGGCTGGGGAACGCTTCGGTTCGCGAGCGGCGACGTGTACGAGGGCGAGTGGGTGGACGACTTCGTGGACGGCCGCGGGCGATACTCGTACGCAGACAAGAGCTTTTACCAAGGGACGTTCGATCGAGGCATGCGCGAGAAAGGCAAGTTCTCGTCCGGTGACGGCGGGATGGAGTACGACGGTCAGTGGAAGCAGGACCTCAGGCACGGCGTCGGGACGTTTCACTTGTCCGGCGCGTACAAGTACGACGGCGAGTGGAAAGACGACTCCCGGTACGGACGGGGGAAGTGCGTGTACGCGGATGGAACTTCCTACGAAGGCGAATGGAAGGAGGACTCGCGCCATGGCGAGGGCAAGTACGTTTCTATGGACGAGACGTACGAGGGCACATGGAGTGGCAATCTCCGGCACGGCTCTGGGTCTGCGAAATACGCCGACGGTGGGCGTTACCAAGGCGAGTGGAGAAACGATTTGCCCGAGGGCGTCGGCAAGCGCTTGTACCCCGATGGCTCCGCTTACGAAGGACAGTGGGTGAAGGGGAAACGTCATGGGAAGGGGAAGATGACGAACGCAACCAGCCGCGAAGTGTACCAGGGTGACTGGGAAAACGATACGCGACACGGATACGGTGCCTGCTCGTATGCGGACGGCTCGGTGTTTCGCGGCGAGTGGGAAGAGGACTGCTGGTTGCAGAGCACGGCGGATCCAACCTTCACAAAAGTTTTGGGTCTGGGGCTGAGCCGCGGTGTCGCCGGCGAAGACACCGTGTTCACCATCGCGGCGCGCGACGAGGTGAAGAACAAACGCCTGAACGGAGGCGACGACTTCTACGTGCGTTTCGAGAACAACGAGACGGGGGACGTCGCTTTTGCTGACGTCGTCGACTGCGACAACGGGACGTACTCGGTGAAATTTCGAACCACCATCGCCGGGGCGTACACGTGCTCTGTTTTGATCGGCGGCGACGAACACGTCGCGGACTCGCCGTACCCGGTAAAGATTCTGCCAGCGCGGCCTTTTCCGAAACGCTGCGAAGTCGACGGTGACGGCTTGCGAAAGTCTAAGGTCGGCGACGACACCGTCTTTTGCGTGCGCGGCGTTGACAGGCACGGGAACGCCGCGCAGGGAAAACTTTCGACGCATTTTCCCCTGGACGTTTCCATCGCCTCCGGCGACGCCGTCATCGACGACGTCGAGATCGCTGACGACGGCGATGGACAGTATCGCGTGTCATTCAAACCCTCGCGTAAAGGGTTTTATCGCGTCGAAATCACCTCTGGTGGAATGCCCATCGCCCAGAGCCCGTATTCTCTCCATGTGTACGAAGCTGACGTTTCAGGCGTGACCGCACGCGACGACGCCGTCGCGCCGCCCCCCGGAGACGTCGTCGCAGAGTGGGAAGACATCGCTCTGAAAGAGTACGCGTTCGACGGCGACGACGGCGGGTGGGCAAGCGACGAGTCGGACGAGGAGACGAACGACGAAAAGACACAGCGCGAGCACCCTGACGTACCTGTCATATCGAACCTCGAAGACTTGTACAAGATCCCCCGGCTGCAGCGAATCCAGCGGGAGCAAGAGCGCAAGAAGAAAAAGAAGAAGCTCGACGAGATGCGTAAACGTTTTCAGGCAGAAGACAAAGCTTCCAAGTTGGCGCTGCCGACGAGC
>JACLAC010008313.1_pt1 | contig 21917 bp, 19 predicted proteins | sample 8027881 | NCBI WGS metagenome assembly JACLAC01 (sample SAMN15725517, study PRJNA655200) | protist metagenome | isolation source: fluorescence activated cell sorting (FACS) single amplified genomes of... | place: Spain: Blaines Bay Microbial Observatory, Mediterranean Sea | collected 2016-01-19 | reverse complement strand
TCCATAAAGCTCGTTATTAAACATCGTTTCATAAGTACTATTGATAATTTCTTGTAGATCAGCTACGGATTCAATTGGTGGAACCACATAAGCACTAGTGTCATTTTTTAGATCGTTTAGCTCTAATTCTAGCTCAGACTCATCCACTTCTTCTAAACTTTTTGCCCATTCAAAAAAAGGTTCTTTAGGACAGATGGTTAGCATTGAAACATCTAAATCTGGTGGTAAATTAATTTCCAAGTTATTCTCCGAAAAAGATCAATGGTTATAATAGAGACTAATCTACTTTGCCACCCTACTTCTTGGTTAGTTTTAATCCAAAACCACAGTCTTCAGCATACCATCTCACATATGGGTGAGTTTCATGACGACAAACAGCGTCAATATTAGGATATAATTTTGGAATATGAGCAACGGCTTCAATTATTTTATACCTAAAGTTAAATGGGAATTTATCGAAGTCTTGAATAATTTTACTTAACCAAGACTCGATTTTAGTTTTGTTTTCTGGGGTATTTGTAGGATAACTTTTTCCTAAATTTGAAACCTGCCACATCCCAATTCTCATATCATCAGAAATAGAGCCTTGAAGTATTTCGTTCACTAATTCCGTGTTTGTTTCTCTTGCGGATTTATGGTATTTTAAAATTTTTATTTCGTAGGGAGGATCGGTTTCATTGTTTAAGTTTGTCCAGAAATTTATATTAGACATGAGTCCATGAAACCAAAAAGGGCTCATGATAATCGGGAAAATAAGTAGAGCCCATTTTTGTTTATATGAAATGAAGATCATTAATCTGTATAGGGTAAATAAGGCTCCACTCAGTATTAGGATTAATAAAGAAACAATGATGGAAGGTGAACTTATCATAAACCCAAGTCCTCTTTTGTGTCTAGAGAGAACAGTAGACTGACGCTCATTAAAGCCTTTGTCCTGGATATGGTCTTTGCGCAATAAAATGGGTGTTTCTTGAAATTGATAACCCCAACGAAAATACTTTTTCCCATAAAAATTCTGTGGGGTATAATAATTTTCACTAAGGTTTAACTTTTTCTTTAAGTTCGATTGGAAAAAAGAAAAACTACCTTTGGGCCATAGTTTAGAACGAGATTCTAATTTTGAATATAGTTGATCTCCAACGGCTAAAAAATCAATATGTTTTTTGTTAAGTAATTCGCGAAGATTATCAGAGTCACTTAATTTTAAAAATTTTATCCTTTGACCTCTACGACCTTTTAGAGAGGTAAAAAAGGAAGCGAACTTCCTGTTCCAAAGAACTTGATTAATTCCAATAGTACCTACCACCATAGGTTGGAATGTTGTGATCAGTTCCTTCTCCATAGCAATAGCTGTATGGTTGTAATACCAGCTATTGACCCAATTATGACCTTTCTCATTTAATAATAACCAATCTCTAACTAAAGCCATAGAGTCAATTTGACTGTATTCTTTAGAATTTACTGCAACATGTAAAACTGGATGAGTTAAAAAGTGACTGACGCAAAATAAAATAATTGCTGAAACGATCAAAACTCTTTTGATAGATGCATCACAACTGTGACGTTTAATAAAACACAATAATTTTGATAAATAAATTGTTAGGCCTAAACAAAGAATGGCTAAGAGGAGTCCCATAAAAAAAGAACCTGAAAAAGCTAATAGCACGTCACCTAAAGGTGAAAATAACCAAGCTAAACTGAGTATTCTAATGATCCATTTGATTTTATTTGATTGAAAACTGGAGGCAATTGATTCAGCTAATGCTAGAATTAATGCAAGAGGTAATGCATAAAACAAAAAGCCTAATAATGAACCTACTCCTAAAATATGAGACCAACTTAAGTTTCTAAAGATATCAATAGCAGGACTGGTTAAAACTTGATTGTTTTCTAAATAGTCTGCTTTAGATAAAATGTGATCTGATAAATCCCATACATAATACCCCCAAAGTGGTGAAAGTACGGCGAGTAAAATCCACCACAGAAAGAAAGTTAAACTGCCAAATTTTATGAAGAAATTAAAAAAAAGGCTCAAACCGACAGATTGCTTTTCATCGGTTTGAGCCATAAATTAAATTAGGCTTTAGTTAATTGATTAATACAAGAAATTAAAGCTTTAAATCCAGCTTGATTAATATTTGTGCCAAATCCAGCTCCTAAAACAGCAAGTTCTTCACCTTCTTTTTGAAGAGACATATAGGCTAAAGCTGATGCATCTGCTCCTTGTGTGAGAGCAATTTCTTGAAATTTCTGAAGCTTAAATTCAAAATTAAGCTCATTTCTAATGGCATTAGCAAAGGCTGATATAGGACCATTCCCAGAACCGTGAACCTCTTTCGACTGACCATCAATTTTTAGGTGAACTTCAGCTTCAATTTGCTCAGGTTCACTATCATCAGGCCTAGGAAAACATTTGTCTAACTCAAATTTACCCGTCGTGACACAATAGGTTTTTTGAAAAAGTTCATTTAGCTCTTCTGTTTTAAGTTCTCTTTCTAAATCATCGGCTAATTTTTGAACACGAGGAGCAAAGTCTAACAGTAAGTCTTTTGGCATAGAGATGCCAAACTCTTGTTCCATCACATACTTAATGCCACCTTTTCCTGATTGAGAGTTGATACGAACAAATTTATCAAAACTACGTCCAATGGTTCTTGGGTCGACATGAAGGTAAGGTATTTTCCATGTGCAATCAAAGTCTTTAGCAACTTCTTCTTGTCGTTCCATACATTTACCAATAGCATCTTGATGTGAGCCACTAAAAGCTGTAAACACTAAATCACCAGCATACGGATGACGGTAGTGAGGCTGCATATCAGTGATTCGAGCCACAACTTCAGTTATTTTAGGTAAATTACTGAAATCTAGACCTGTATCAATATTGCGAGATTGTAAATTTAACGCCATCGTTACTAAATCGACATTACCAGTACGTTCTCCATGCCCAAATAAAGTGCCTTCAACTCTATGAGCGCCTGCCATAAGAGCCATCTCAGTTGCTGCAACGGCACAGCCCTGGTCATTATGAGCATGTAAACTAACTACAGCATGATCTATATTTTTAAGCTCTTCACAAAAAACTTCAATCATATCCGCATAATGAGTGGGAGGACGACGTTCAACTGTTGCTGGTAAATTTAAGATAACTTTTTCACCTTCTCTAGGTTGCCAAGTATCGATCACTAAATCGCATAATTCTATGGATAGACCTAAATCTGTATCCGTGAATTCTTCGGGAGAAAACTCTAGCCCTAAAAAACCAGGAGCGTATTCGTCTCTTCTTGCTCGAATTTGTTCTACCGTTGCTTTAGCCGTTTCTATTAAGTTTGCTCGTTCTAAATTAAAAACGTGCTTGTAATGTAGTTCAGAGGTCGCTATATAGAAATGAATCACAGCCGATTTTGCTCCTTTCAAAGCATCGATTGTTTTTTCAACTAAATGAGGCCTTGCTTGAGTTAAAGCTGAAATAGTTACATCGTCGGGAATTAAGTCCTCTTCGATTAATTTACGAGTAAAGTCCCATTCATCTTTAGATGCAGATGGAAAACCTATTTCAATTTCTTTAAAACCCATGTCCAGTAGGAGTTGAAAATATTCCATCTTCTGATCAGGGGTCATGGGATTCGGCAGTGCCTGGTTCCCGTCCCTGAGGTCCACCGCACACCATTTTGGCGTGTTAACAATAGGTTGCATGGGCCATTTTTTAGGCTTGCTTCCTATCGGTTGGATGATGGGATATTGAGTGGTCATGATGGATTTAAAGTCTCCTTACTATTAAAAGTACCAAATGATACATCCACCTTGGTGTGGATGCCACCTCGAATCATAAAATCTCCCTCTACATGTAAATAACGAGGGTCTATTTGAGATTTTATGTGATCTGCAATTTCATTAACAACATTTTCATGAAAAATCCCTTTGTTCCTGAAGCTCCATAAATAAAACTTTAAGGATTTCAATTCAACACATGTCTCACCAGGAACGTAGTTAATGCGAATGGTCGCAAAGTCTGGTTGTCCTGTTAAAGGGCATACACAGGTAAATTCAGTACATGTGAATTGAATCAAATAATCCCTGTCAGGACTACGATTCGGAAACGTGTCTATACTATCTTGGGGTTGACCGGCCATTTATTGTAGATAACTTGAAATGAAGCAGAGGGCCTTATAAGGCCCCACTTAATTCTTCATCACCTTTAAAATAAAAACGACATCCATGGGAAGTGTAGTAAAAAAAAGACGCAAGAAAATCAACAAGCACAAACGTAGCAAAAAGAGATAGATTTATTACCATCCACGCTTGGATATTGGTAAGCTTTTTACCTGTATCCAAGTAGGATGATACCTTAATTACCTTTCGTAGGATCATCCCTTTTGCCAACCTTCGATTACGTCGCCTTAAAAATTGGGCAGAATGATCAAATAAAAGGTCGTATTGATGCCGATACGGAAAGAGATGCACGTCGTAAAATACGACAAAAAGGTGAAACGGCCGTCACAATTAAAGAAGTAAGAGTTGGCGGTGGTTCAGGATCGTTTCAAAACCTTTTTAAACCAAATCACACCAAAAGTGTTTTAGTTTTTACAACTCAACTTCAATATTTAATTCGTTCAGGTATCACTCTGACCGATGCTCTAAAAGTATTGGCAGATCAATCTGACAATAAAGACTTTTCAAATATCGTTAAAATTTTATACACTTCTGTCGTAGAAAAGGGTATGAGTTTTGCAGATGCTTTAAAAGAGTTCCCTTATTGCTTCTCGCATTTATATATTTCTATGGTTAACGCAGGGGAATCAACGGGTACATTGCCTGAAGTATTAATGCGTTTGGCTGGTTATGCGAAAAAGAAGGAAGAAGTAGAAAGTAAAGTACGTTCAGCACTTACCTACCCTGTTATAATGTTGGTTGTCGGTTTAGGGGTCGTTGCCTTTCTTCTAAGTTATTTAGTTCCTAAAATAACACCCATTCTTACAAAAAAGAATGAAGCTTTACCTAAGGCTACTGAAATTTTATTGGTTGTTTCCAATACCGTACAAAATTACTGGTGGGCCTTTCTATTTGGGTTTATTGCATTAGCTTTTCTATATAAAGCAATTGTTTCTACTAAAAAAGGAAAACGCTTTTTTGACTCATTTTATTTAAATGCTCCAATTTTTGGTGACCTTAATAGAAAAGCTGCTGTAAGTAGATTCTGTGTAACACTATCAAGTTTACTAAAAAGTGGTGTGAAAATTGAACGAGCCATGAAGATCGTAGAAGAGGTTGTGGGAAATGCCGTGGTAGCTGAAACAGTCCAAATTATTGGAGAAAGGATTCGTGAAGGTGAATCTATTGCTGGACCATTAGAAAGAAGCAAGCTTTTCCCTAAAGTTGTGACTTATATGATTTCTGTTGGAGAGAAAGCAGGTTCAGAGGAACTTCAAGAAATGTTGGATAGTATTTCAGATTCTTATGACATGGAAATTGAACAGAGTGCTTCCCGCTTAACCGACCTCTTAACACCTATTTTATTGTTGTTTATGGCTGGATTAGTCGTATTCATCTTACTAGCCGTCTTATTACCTATCATGAACTTGAGTAGCGTTAAATGACAACTGTGGGGTTCCATCCTGCGGTGGAGCTCCTCACTAGTTCAGTGGGCGGTTCTATTCATATCATAAAGTTTATTGATCTAGACTTTTTTCATTTATTTGTTCAAAAAAATATAAGAAGGCTTAAAAACTTTAAGGGGTTATCTTTAGAGTTTTGTTACTTATGTTCTGAAAATACTGAAGAAGAAGTACTTCTAGTTCATATTAGTAAACCAGAATTACATTTTCATGGTGGTGAAGCTAATGTAGAACATGTTTTTAATTTACTAAATCAGATACCTTATCAAAAAGAAGTAGAAATAAAAGAAACTCTCTCAAAAAAATGGATGACTGCATATCGAGAGGCACATGCTGATGAAAGTATTAATTATTTGCTTTCAATAAGAGAAAGAGCTTTAAGTAATGATTTAAGCTTAATGAATAATGAAGATCATTTTGAAATAGAAGGTTATGATTTTTTAAGGCCCGTAAAAATTATGTTGATGGGACCACCTAATGCTGGTAAATCAACCTTTTTTAATTATTTAGTTGGAGAACAGAGAGCCTTAATTTCTGAAATTGCTGGGACAACCAGAGATACACTTACTGCAACATTACAGTTTTCTGGTTATGAAGTAGAATTGATTGATACAGCTGGGTTAAGGGATAATGCCCTAAATGAAGGCCAATCATCTGAATATGATAGTATTCAAGGAAAAAGTGAACAGTTAGTTCAAAGTATATCAGAACAAACCGATATTTACTGTTTATTTAACACGGAAGAAATTCCAAAATGGATACCTGAAAGTAAAGTATTACATTTAAAATCTAAGTCAGACTTAGACCCTAAAGCTCACCCCTCTGCCATATCGTTTTCCATTCATCAAAACACTGGTTGTGAAGAAGTTATAGAGGCTATTTCTAAAAAAGTTACTTTTATAAAAAAAAGAACCCTATCAACTCGTTTCTTTAAAAGATAAAAATGAAATTGGTTCTTTTTGATGGGGAATGTAATTTATGTCAATTTTCTGTTCAATTCATTATTAAAAGAGACCCCTTAAAACAGTTTAAATTTGTTTCACTTCAATCTGAGAAAGGCAGAGAAGAACTTAGTAAATTTAATCTTTATCCTAAAGAAATGACAACCATTTACTTAATTGATCAAGATAAAGTTTATGACCGTAGTGATGCAGCTTTAAAAATATCTAAACACTTAACTGGTTTTTACTCCTTGTTTTCTGTTCTTATAGTAATACCTAAAATCATTAGAGACCCTTTTTATAAATTAATTTCTAAATTTAGGTATCAAATTTTTGGAAAAACTAAAGTGTGTTTGATAGATAAAGATGGCTTATCTGATAGGTTTTTATAATTATTTAAGCTATTCATCTTTATATGAAAGTTTTTTAGTGAATGAGTTTGAGACAAGTCTAAATTTATATTAACCCTATTTAGACATTTTGTTATAATACAAGATGGTTTTTATGGAGGGGTTAAAGCTTTATGACTTCAAGTCATTTAGTCGAATTACAAATGGACACCATTGTGGGTATGACCCATCACTATGGAGGTCATGCTATTGGTAACAATGCAAGCATTATAAATAAAGGCATAAAGTCGAACCCGATGCAAGCTGCTTTACAGGGGTTAGATAAAATGAAAAGAGTTTTTGAATTAGGGGTCCCTCAATTAATTCTACCCCCTCAGCAGAGACCTCATATTCCCACTCTTCGTTCTTTAGGTTTTAGGGGTGACTTACAAAAATGTTTAAATAAACTTTTTCAATTACGACCCCACCTTTTCAATAAGTTATGTTCTTCTGCATTTATATGGACAGCCAATGCAGCGACAGTCATACCTTCTGTGGATACAAAAAACAAAAAAGTACACATACGAGTAGCAAATTTAGCTTCACACTTTCATCGTAGCCTTGAAGCTGATGAAAGGTTTGATATTTTTAATGTTATTTTTAATAATGATAAATATTTTGAAGTATCTAAGCCATTGCCATCGTCGGAATTTACAGATGAAGGTGCTGCTAATCATACCAGATTAGAAGCTGGACAACATATTTTTGTTCATGGATATCAAGATATTGAAGAATGTATAAACAATAATTTACCACGACGTCAAAGTAAATTATCTCAAGAATTAATATCATATCAAACTTTAAACAATACTGAACATGCACTGTTTTTGAAACAATCTGATGAAGCCCTAAAGTTAGGAGTTTTTCATAATGATGTGATAGCAACAGGAATTGATCGTTTCTATTTATGTCATGAAAATTCTTATTCAGGAGGGTTAGCAGATCTAGAGAAGTTATCCACTTGGTATTCTAAGAATACAGGTCATTCTTTAGAGCTACATGTTATACCGAATAAAGAATTAGGCATTCGTGAATTAGTTGAAACTTATTTATTTAACTCTCAATGGATTAAAGATATGGATGGTAATATTCACATCATTGCTCCCATTCAATGTTTAACTAATCCTCGAGTTAACAGAGTCATTGAGCGATGGTTAGAGAGTCATCCAAATTGGTTTATTGAATATATCGATTTAAACCAAAGTATGAAAAATGGTGGCGGTCCGGCTTGCTTAAGATGTCGACTCCCATTGACGATAGAGGAATTAAATAGTATTCATCCAGGTGTCCTATATACTTCAAAGAAGGCTAGAGCGATAGAGAAAATAGTTCATGAATACTATCCAGAACAATTTGAGATGACAGATGTTTTAAGTTCAGAATTTCGTGAAAAACTTAACGAAGCGAATAGATTAATTAATAAAGAATTAAGCCTCCCCTACTTTGAATTAACTCATCATGTCTGAAAAATATAAATTAAAAAGTTATGATTTTATTGGCTCAGCTGAACAAGTTGGCAAAGCCCAAGGTGAAGAGTTCAAAGCTAGTTTAATAGAGCTAATGGAGGTAAGATTAGATAGTTTATCTAGTTATATGAAGTTATCTAAAAATGGATTGTTGGAGCAATTAAGTCATACTGCTGTCAACATGTGGTCTTTATTAAAAAAAATAGACTTACAGGCATATGAGATAGCTCAAAATATAGTTGAAGTTTGTAATGTTAACCCCAATGAATACTTGATTTGTGCTAATATGACAGATTTTAGAGATGAAGCACATGATCCAGAGGGGTGTACCTCTGCCATTATAAAAAATTGTCATGGCCATTTTCTGGGTGCTCAAACATGGGATTTAAATGAATCTAATTTACCCTATATTGCGATGATTTATGAAAAAATAGATAATAGTTTAGAACGTTGGACCTTGAACTGTAAAGGTTTTCCAGCATTAATGGGAATGAATGAGAAAGGGGTTGCTGTTGGAACGACGAATATTAAAACAAGTGATATTGGCCAAGGTTTAGGGTATTTACATCTTATAGATAAAGCATTAAAGTGTGAGTCAGCCCTCATGGCATCTCAATCTATTAATAGCACACCTAGGCTGGCCTCTCATACTTATTGGGTTGTAGATGCAGGAGAAGGAATCCAAATTGATACAGGCCATTCTTTCTATCAAAGTTTAAACTATATAGATGAACCAATCGTAAGAACGAATCACCCTATTCCCAAGTTTTTATCAGAGCATCAATTAGAACTTCCCTGTCTGTCCTCCTTAATGAGAAAAAAGCGAGCAGAAGATCTCTTTAGTGTGGAAACAGAATCTGTCGATGACATTAAGAATATTCTGGCTGATAGAGCTCATGGAGTAAATGCAATCAGTCGATTAAAAAGTGACCTTCAAGGTATTACAACAAATGCTTGTTTTATCGTTAATCCTGAAAAATTAAAACTATGGGCTTGTAGAGGGCCTTCCCAACAAGGTGAATGGGAAGAATTTAATTTTAATAAAACTAATTTATCTATGGAGTCAGCATCATGACACTAGCCAATCAGTTAAAAAATGACCCAAGAATTGCTCAAGCTAAAAAATTAATTCAAGATGCTATTTTAGAAAAGCAAAAGCAAGTTGTAGACATTAAAGCTTCTGACTCTTCTAAGATGGAAGCTTATCAGTTATTGATAGATCAATTAAATAAATCACGAGGTGGAAATATTTATTTTCCATATGTTTCTAGTGGCTTTGGACATGGTCCTTATGTCGAGTTAGAAGACGGTAGTATTAAATTAGATATGATAACTGGAATTGGGGTTCACTATTTTGGACATTTAACAGAACCCTATGTAAATGCTCATTTTGATTCTATTTTTTCATCAACCGTTATGCAGGGGCATTTACAACAGCAAAGTAATACGATCCAGCTATTGGACCTCGTTTTAAAAGCTGCTAATAAAAATGGAGCTAAATTAGAACATGGTGTAATAAGTAGCTCGGGGGCCATGGCAAATGAAAATGCGCTTAAAATTTGTTTTTCAAGTAAAGAAAATAGTAATAGAGTATTGGCATTCGAAAAATGTTTTCATGGTCGAACGATGAGTATGGCCAGCATAACAGATAAAGCAGCTTATAGAAATGGAATACCTTTAAGTATCAATGTGGATTATTTACCTTTTTATAACCCAGATCACCCTGAAAAATCAATGGATCGGTGTTTAAAAAAACTAACGACTTTATTAAATAGATACCCTAATAGTTATTCTACTTTTATCATGGAACTCATCCAGGGTGAAGGTGGTTTTAATGAAGCTCCAAGAGAGTTTTTTATACCCATTCTTGAAAAATTAAAAGAACATCAAATAAATATATGGTTTGATGAAATACAAACTTTGGGAAGAACAACAGAAATATTTGCATTTCAGGAGCTCAACTTAGATGAATATGTTGATGTTATGACATTTGGGAAAATGGCTCAAATATGTGGTACTTTATTTAAAACAGATTTAAAACCGAAACCAGGTCTTATTTCACAAACCTATACTTCTAGTTCTTCCGCCATACAAGCATCTATTAATACATTTGAGGAACTATTAAATGGAGACTTATTTGGTAAAGAAGGTAAAATTATAGAAAATAGGGATCATTTCTTGGCACATTTTAAGACTTTATCTAAAAAACACCCACAACATTTTTCTGGCCCCTTTGGACATGGAGGAATGATTTCATTTTGTTATGAAAATGGAGATCTTGCTGAAAGTCAGTTGTTTTTAAAGGCATTATTTAAAAATGGATTAATAGCTTTTATTGCTGGTAGCAACCCTGTCAAAGTTCGTTTTTTACCTCCTATGGGATGCCTGAATCAAGAACATATAAATCAAGCATGCCAAATATTAGATAAAACCATTACTGAAATGAAAGGTTAAATGAAATGATTCATTTAAGAAGATCAAGACTAGATGATTTAGAAGGTTTATTCGAACTTGCTAAAAAAGCTAAGGCAGGTCTCACTACGTTGCCCGCAGATCGAATCTTACTGCAAGAAAGATTGGTCGCTGTGGATAAAGCTTTTGAAAATAAATCTAATAAACCTGGAATGGATAGTTATCTATTTGTTTTAGAAGATTTATCTAAGGGTAAAATAATTGGAACCTCTGGTATTGCTTCAAAAATTGGAGGTTATGAACCTCATTGGACTTATGAGCTTAAAGAACAAAGTTTTAATTCTGAAACTTTGAGAACGGAAAAAATAGTCCGTTATTTAAAACTGAAGGCTAACCACAATGGTCCAAGTGAAATAGGGACATTATTCTTAGACCCTGATGAACGTGGCGGTCCATGGGGTCGCTTTTTAAGCTTATCTCGATTTTTGTTTATCAGTGCTTATAAAGAGTGTTTTGAAAGTGAAGTGATAGCAGAAATGAGAGGTGAAATTGATGATAATAAAAGTGTTTTTTGGGAATGTTTAGGTAAACACTTTTTTGAAATGGATTTTGAAAAAGCTGATCGATTATCGATGAGAGACAAACATTTCATTGCAGAACTCATGCCCACCCACCCTATTTATGTGCCATTACTTCCGATTCAAGCTCAAGAGGTTATTGGAAAAGTTCATTCAAATACTAAGCCTGCTTTAAGCTTATTAGAGAAAGAGGGTTTTAAATTCAATCAAGAGGTAGATATATTCGAAGCAGGTCCCGTTGTTAGCTGTCCTACTGATAAAATTAGGTCTGTAAGAGAAAGTGTTTTTAGTAAATGTATGGGTGTTTTTGAGCCAAACCAAGATGACAAACCTATGATGATAGCCAACCTATCTTCCTTTGAGTCTTTCTCTGTCACTTTGGGTAAAGTTAAAGAAGGTCATGAGCAAGTAGAGGTTTCACAAGACTGTTTTGAAAGTTTAAAATTTAATAAAGGTGATGATCTCCTTTATTGTCCACTTTACCCTAAGGAATGATTTATGAGTTGTTTTATAAATAATAAATGGGTTTTAGGAGATGGTACGAACTTTAATTCAATGGACCCCTTTGAATTGAATACCGTTTGGAAAGGAGAAGAGGCTAGTTTAGAACAATCAAAAGAAGCTGTCGATGCTGCTAGAGAAGCTTGGAAAACTTGGAGGAAGTTATCAGTCAATGAACGTCTGGTTTATTTAGAAAAATACACTGTTTTAGTAGAAAAAAATAAACAAGACTTAGCAGAATTAATTTCTAGAGAAATGGGGAAACCACTTTGGGAATCACTCACAGAGGTGCAGGCGATGATAGGTAAGTTAAAAATATCTTGCCAAGCTCATAACGAAAGGTGTTCTGATAAAGAAAGTATGATAGGTGATGCTAAAAGTAGAACTCGTTTTCATCCCATAGGGGTATGTTTAGTATTGGGCCCTTTTAATTTACCTGCACACTTACCTAATGGGCATATCGTGCCAGCATTGTTGGCGGGAAATACCATCATATTTAAACCAAGTGAAAAAACTCCAGCTGTAGGTGAATACATCGTAAAGTTACTTGATGAAGCAAATATCCCTAAAGGTGTGGTACAGCTATTGCAAGGTGGTTCTGACTTATCTCAAGAACTAGTTCACTTAAATGGAATTGATATTATAGCTTTTACAGGATCTAACAAAGCGGGTGTCGCAATTCATAAAAGTTGTGCTGGTAAACCAGAAAAAATGTTAGCTTTAGAAATGGGGGGTAATAACCCACTTGTTATATGGGAACCTGTTGATTTAAAAGCAGCTGCGTATCAAACAATCCTTTCATCCTTTATTACTTCTGGTCAAAGATGTGTTTGTGCTAGAAGACTCATTTTACCACAAGGAGAATTAGGGGATGGTTTATTAGAGGAGTTAAAACAACAAATTAAGTCAATCAAAGTTAAAGCATGGGATGACAAAGAAGAAGGGTTTATGGGACCACTTATTGATGCCTATGCAGGAGAATCAGTATTGCAAATACAGGAGAAATCAGTTCAGTCTGGTGCTATTTGTCATGTGAAAGCTCAAGCAATAAATGAGCATAAAGCATTTGTGACACCCTCCTTATTAGAATGGAAAGATATTGATAAGTATAACTCCATTATTGGAGATGAGGAGACATTTGGCCCTTTGCTACAAGTATTTAGATCTGATAATTTTGAAGAGGCTATATACTTAGCTAATCAAACAAAATATGGTTTATCTGCTGGTTTAATATCAAAAAATAAAGATTGTTGGGTTGAATTTCAGGAATCTATTAGAGCAGGTATTATTAATTGGAATCGTCAAATGACAGGTGCCTTTTCTGCAGCTCCTTTTGGTGGAGTAGGTAAAAGTGGTAATTATCGCCCTAGTGCATATCTTGCTGCAGATTATTGTTCGTACCCATCTTCTAGAATTGAAGTTGAAAACTTAACTTTTCCATCAACTCCTATGAAAGGTTTGGAGGACATTCAGCATGACTCATAATTCATTTCTTGACCATTGTTGGTTTAATTATATAGACCTTGCCCCTCAGGCTAAAAGCATATGGGACGATTTAAAGGAGTTAAATGAATCCATAGGAGTGGATCACATTGCACTGAGAACATTTAACCTCCCCGGTATTTCGATGGATGATATTTCAAAATGTTTAATCCATTTGGGGTATCACATAAAAGGAGATTATGAATTCAAGGAAAAGGGGTTGATAGCTCATCACTATGATGCTGGGGAAGATTATCCATTAATTTTTGTATCTCAATTTGATTTAGATTTTTTATGTCAATCCAATCAAACTATTATCATGGAAAATTTGAAACCAACACAATGGGAAGAGCTAAGTTTATCTAGATTGGCTCACCATAGACCTTGGGCACCTCCAACAAAAGAAGTTTTAGATAAGGTATGGGAAGAAAGTGAATATGCTGGCTGGGTACTTTGTCATGGTTTAAGAGTGAATCACTTTACGGTTGATGTTAACTCTTTAATAAAGTTTCAGCATTTAGAAAATTTAAATGAATGGTTATTAGAAAAACAATTTCTTATGAATGAAAGTGGAGGCTTAATTAAAGGTACTGAAAAAATAGGCTTGAAGCAATCTTCTACAATGTCTCCAAAAATTAATGTACATTTGGCTGATGGGACTTATAAGATACCTGGATGTTATGTAGAATTTTCAGAAAGATTTAAGGTAGATGGTCATCTATTTAGAGCCTTTTTAGGTAAAAGTGCTAATAACATCTTTGAGAGTACTAACAGGTAATAATAGTTGACTTTTGAAGAATCTCCCCTACTTTAGAGAGGTATTCGTTAGTTTACATATTTACTTCTAAGAGTTAGGAACTTCATGATTAAAAATTGTACATTTAGAGCAATTGATTCAGTTTTACTTTATTTAATTAGTAGCTCCTTTTTAAGTCATGCATCGTCCAAAAGACCTAATATCATTTTTTTACTAACGGATGATCAGAGTTTTTATAGTATGGGATGTTACGGAAACCCAGATGTACAAACACCTAATTTAGACCAATTAGCAAAAGATGGTTTAGCATTTGATAACCATTATGACACGACTGCTATATGTATGGCCAGTCGTGCAAATATTATGACTGGAAAATTAGAATATAAATCTGGGACTAATTTTGATCACGGTCATATGACGCAACAAATATGGGGAAAAACATATCCCATATTATTGCGCAAAGCTGGGTATACGACAGCATTTGCGGGTAAGTTTGGTTTTGAAGTGATTAAAAGTATGGGTGATAAAGGTGAGTTACCGGAAAATGATTTTGATGTCTGGGGAGGTGGACCAGGTCAAACAAGTTATGATACAAAGAAAAACAAGTCTATGCTAAAGTATGCTGATGAGTTCCCCCACTCCACTCTTTCTTATGCCGCATTTTCTAAAGACTTTATTGCTGATGTAGCAAATAAAGATAAACCATTCTGTCTATCCATCAGTTTCAAAGCAGCTCATAAACCTGCTACACCTGACCCTCGGTTTGATCATGTGTACAAAGATAAAGTTTTTACTAAACCAGCTAATTATGGTAGAGAACACTCTCATCATTTTTCAGAACAAAGCAAACAAGGCAGACAATATGAAAGATTTCATAGCTGGAATCATTCTGACGATTACGATAAAGTTATGGCTATTTATCATCAACAAGTTTATGGTGTAGATGTAGCTGTTGGTCGTATTAGAGAAGCCTTAAAAGAATATAATTGTGATCAAAATACAGTGATTATTTTTACCTCTGACAATGGTTTTTCCTGTGGCTCACACGGTTATGGATCTAAAGTTCTTCCTTATGAGGAGTCATCTAGAGTTCCTTTAATTATATATGATCCACGTCAAAAAAATAATGGTAAATCACGTCGATCTAGTTCGTTAACTGGAAATATAGACTTTGCTCCAACGATATTAGAACTGGCAGGACTTCCCATTCCTTCCGAAATGGATGGTAAAAGTTTATTGCCTATTTATCAAGACTCAAATAAAGATATAAGGGAAACCTTGCCACTCATTAATGTTTGGGGGGCCATCTGAAGCACATTCATTGGGGGTTATAACAAAAGACTTTAAATACATATTTTGGAATTACGGAGCCAATGGTTTTGAGCCAACTGAGGAGATTTTTCATATCTCTAAAGATCGTCTAGAGCTTAAAAATGAGATCGAAAACCCAGAATATAAAAAGTCATTAAATGAAATGAGAAAACATTATGACCAAGCTGTTTCTAAATGGAAAAATGAAGCTGTTAAATTTAATGATTATGAAAGGTTTGCGACTATTTTTGATAGAAATACGAGTTGGTCAGAGAAATCCCATTTAGTGAAGGGTGCTAAATCAGTAGAAAGTAAGAAAAAGAAAAAAAAGAAGTAGATATATAACAAAAATAATAGTACCTTCGAAGCATAAATTTAGCTAAAAGACATTAATGGTTTAATGGTGTTTCTGATACTTTAGACTTTGATCGTATTGATTCATTAACTCCATCCCAAAATTTCAGCCTTGCTCTTAAGGCTGAAACGACGGCCTGTTTAGATTCTTCAATTTTAAGGGAGTCACCTTTACATAAACCTTCTAATAACTTAATGGATAAGGGTGCATGAGAGTCACCATCCAATTCTATATGACGTTTTAAATAGTAATGAAAAATGGGTGCATTTAGTTCATTGATATTGCTCTTTTGTAGTATTTTCTGAAACATTTTAGGAATAATATGCTCTCTTCCTAAAGCTAATGATGCTGCAGCAGTATGTACTTTGCCGTGAGATATTGTATTAAAGGTACTGATACAAAACTCTTTTGACGGATGAGGAATACTCGAAGTAAATATCGCTTCTGAAACACCTAAATGTTTTACATTTTCAATGAATGTCATGGATGCAGTAGAGTCAGCCCCAATTTCCTTCATAGCGGTTTGATAAAATTCAAAATGGCTAAGATATTGACCTTTAATATGTGTTTCGTCTGATTCTTCTTCCATCACTAATTCATTAATAAACCTTCTCACACTTGGGTCAGATTTTGGTACCCAAGGGGTCGTTGTTGGTGCTATTTCTGACTGAACAAACTTTATTAAAGACATATAATCCCAAACTGAATATATATGGTGTTCCATGAAACATTTTAAATCGTCTAAAGTTTGCACTGATTGGTAGACGGGGTGATTCTCCAAAACTGAATTTAATTGTAAAATTTCTTCGTTATGAAACGTTTTCATGATGTTTTAATTTTGTAGCTAAAAATGAATCGAATATTAATTGAATAAAATGTAAGGTGATGCACATAATAAGTGCATCACTTGTTGTGTTATTGAAGGTAGATAAGACTGCAATCGATATTGGTAATGTTTTTTGGGAACCACAAATTAAATAAGCGATAGATTCAGTTCTGGATGTCTTAAACATTTTATTAGAAGCATGTATCAAGATCATTAAAGAGAAATGCAAACACATCGAAGCTATAGATATTAGCAAAAACGATGAGAGAGTTGTTTCTAATAAAATTTGATTTGATTTAGATGCTGAAGAGTAGACGACTAAAATAACGATAGAACTAGGTATATAATTCCCTACTGTATAGGATGTTTTCAAGACTTTTTTTATTACTAATCCTAATAAAAAAGGTAATAAAACAGTACAACACAAATCGTACATCATGCTGAAAGATTGAATTGAAAGGTTTTCATTATATTGAAGTAAAAAACCTAAACTAAATGGAAGAATAAAAACGCCTAAAAAACTCATGACTAACGTCAAAATAACAGCCGTGTTTTTATCACCTTTAGCTTCAGAAGTAATCACTATCCCTGAAGATAACGTTGTTGGGACACAAGCCATAACATAGAAACCTAGCATCCAACCAAAAGATAACTGAAAAATATTTGCAATAAAATAGGCTAAGGCAGGAGCTACGGCAAGGGATATAAAAGAAAAATAGAAAACTTTTAATAGTTTGTCTTTTGTGAAACTCCAATCTTTAGTTTTAAAGTCAAACCCGTTTAATAAAAAAATAATAGAAACTAGATAGCTATAACAATTTTGATTAGAAACCCATTTGCCAAAACTAGGTATAAGTAAAGAACTTAAGATAGCTAGGCATAAACCTAAAGGCAAAAATAATGTTTTGAAAAGATTCATCTTCTAAACAGCCTACACATAATCATTTATCATCAATTTAGCATACAAAATACATAGTTTTAGACATAATTTCACGACCATCTAGCAGTTATTAATTACTTTTTAAACTGCCCAACTCAAAAAGTAGGAGTTAATTAAATTGAGTAAGCCATATAGATCAAAAACAACGACAGAAGGCCGTATTATGGCTGGAGCTAGATCACTTTGGCGAGCTACAGGTATGCAAGAAGACGACTTTAAAAAGCCGATCATTGCTATCGCTAACTCCTTTACTCAATTTGTTCCAGGTCACACACACTTACACAGCGTCGGACAATTAGTCAAAGAAGCGGTGGCTGAAGCTGGTGGTTATGGGTGTGAATTTAATACGATTGCTGTAGACGATGGCATTGCAATGGGCCATGATGGCATGTTATATTCATTGCCGTCACGTGATATCATTGCTGACAGTGTTGAATATATGGTCAATGCCCATGTTGCCGACGCTTTAGTTTGTATTTCAAACTGTGATAAAATAACTCCAGGCATGCTCATGGCGGCTATGAGATTAAATATCCCCGTCATTTTTGTTTCCGGTGGTCCTATGGAAGCGGGAAAAATTGTCCTAGAAGATGGTAAAGTACAAAGCTTAGACTTAATCGACTCTATGATGAAAGCTGGAGATGATACCGTAGATGATGAAACTGTTGAAAAACTTGAAAGAAGCGCCTGCCCGACTTGTGGTTCATGTTCAGGTATGTTCACTGCAAACTCTATGAACTGTTTAACAGAAGCTTTAGGCTTGTCTTTACCAGGTAATGGTAGTATTTTGGCCACGCATGGTCTAAGAAAAGAGCTCTTTATTGATGCAGCTAAAAGAATTGTTGATTTATCTAAAAAATATTATGTAGATAAAGACGAATCTATTTTACCAAGAAATATTGCTAACAAAGCTGCTTTTGAAAATGCCATGAGACTAGACATTGCTATGGGTGGTTCGACGAATACTGTTTTACACCTGCTAGCTGCTGCTCAAGAAGGTGGTATTGATTTCTCCATGGAAGATATTGACCGTCTTTCTCGTGACACCCCTACTCTATGTAAGGTCGCACCAAATTCAGATTATCATATGGAAGATGTTTCTAGAGCGGGAGGTGTTTTCTCTATTTTAGCTGAAATGGAGAAAGCTGGCTTAATCAATGGTGAGCCAGCAACTGTGCACGCCGAAACAATGACAAAAGCCATTTCTTACAATGACTTAGCTAGTGATAATGCGAGTGAATGGGCAAAAGAACGTGGTTATTCAGCTCCTGGAGGTGTTAGAACTGTTGTACCATTCTCAACAAACCGCAAATGGGATTCGTTAGACACGGACCGTAAAGAAGGCTGTATTAGAAGTGTAGAGCACGCTTACTCTAAAGATGGTGGGTTATGTGTTCTTTATGGAAATATTGCTCAAGAAGGTTGTATTGTTAAAACTGCTGGAGTGGATGACTCTTGCTTAGTTTTTAACGGAAAAGCCAGAATATTTAACTCCCAAGATGCGGCATGCGACGCTGTTTTAACAAATCAGGTTAAATCTGGCGATTGTGTTGTGATTCGATATGAAGGCCCTAAAGGTGGACCTGGTATGCAGGAAATGCTTTACCCAACCACTTATATTAAGTCTAAGCACTTAGGAAAAGAATGTGCTCTCATTACAGATGGGCGTTTTTCTGGTGGAACTTCAGGCTTAAGCATTGGTCATATCTCCCCAGAAGCAGCTGAAGGTGGCAATATCGCTTTAATTGAAGAAGGTGACATCATCATGATTGATATCCCAAATAGAAGTATCAACGTCGATTTAGACGAAGCTACATTATCTGAAAGAAGAGCTAAAATGGAAGCAGATCCTGAAGGATTCAAACCAGGCCCAAGAGAAAGAGTTGTCAGTAAAGCTTTAAAAGCTTATGCGATGTTCACAACTTCAGCTGCGAAAGGTGCAGTAAGAGATTTAGATCAAGTCATCAGAAGATAACTCCTAATTTAAGTCATAAGCTTAGTTTTAAGTCAAATAAAACTAAGTTTATGACTTAATCATACAAATTATATGACAAAAACATTTCTTTTGAGGTCTTATAGTGACTTTTATAATGATTTATTCATTATGGGGGCATAAGAAATTTGATTGAGGAGGGTCTAGTTGCTAGCTTAAAAAATAATAAGCGTGCTTTTACGATCTATAATTTATTTAAAACTCAACTTTGTCTTAAAGAATTTACTGAAGAGCAAAAAACAGCTTTTCTATTAGTTCCCTGCTTTTTACACACTGCAACGCCTAGATATTTTGGTGAAATAGATGGAGTAAGGGCTCCAGCCGGAATTTACAATTTTATTTGGAATGATCGAACATCAAAATTGATGTCGGAGTACTTTCCAAAAGAACATTTTAATTTAACAACCGTACAACATCCCTCCCCTATTGAGTTTTTATCATTAATGGGGTCTGTTGGGTCAATTGCTTATACAGATAAATCAGATTTTGATTTTTGGGTTTGTATCCGCCATGATATTGAAGAACGTGATAAAGAGTTGCTTCAAAAAAAACTGATTTTAATAGAAAAATGGTGTGAAGAGGTGTTAAACGTGGAAGTTCACTTTTTCATGACCTCTTCTGAAGATTTAAAAAAACAATAATTTTGGGTCAGTATCTACTGAATCTTGTGGTTCAGCTTTAGGTAAACTTTTAAAAGAAGAGTATTATCGTGGTTCGCTATTAATAGCTGGCAAAACTCCATTGTGGTGGGGATTACCGGTGGGTGTAAATGATCAAGATTACCAGAAAATTTCTGAAGAACTACTCGAAAACAGAGATGATTATAACGATACTTATATTGATATTGGTAATATTCATGCTATTCCTGAGGGGGAATTTTTAGGAGGAGGTTTATGGCAATTAAATAAGTCTGTTGGGTCACCTTTTAAATCAGTTTTGAAAATGGCCTTATTGATGGAGTATTCTGACGCTAAATCTAATAAAAATTTAGTCGCGACTCAAGTAAAAGAAATGATCTTTAATAACCCTAGTGCTATGAGTTATTTAGACCCTTATCAGAATATGTTAGACCGAATTTTAGGATATTATGAAAGTAATGGTTCAGCTGAAGAACTACACTTAATGCGCCAGTGTTTCTTCTTAAAAATAGCACCAAAAGTTGAGAGGTGGATGAGTAGTCCTCAAAAAGCACCAAGAAATGTGGATGCAATTATGGTCGACTATTGCCGAGACTGGCAATGGAAATCGGAAGATATAAAAAAGTGTGAAGATTTTAAGCATTTAGGTTTAGCTGAATCAATAGATTTAAAAAATAGATGTGAACACTTTATGCAAAAGAGTCTACACAAATTGGAGTCTTTAACCAATTCTAATCAAATTAACTTATCGATGTCAGATCTGGATCGTACAAAAATGATCAATCGATTACATTCTGTTTATGATGATAGTCGACAAAAGTCAGATATTATTTTTCCTCCATTTAAAAACTTTATACATGATGACTCATATACCTTAAAGCCTAAAGAGGGTAAAGACTCTACCAAAGAATGGCATTTATTTAAAGGTGAGCAAGCCGTAAAATCAACGAATGAGAGGCTCGAAGAAAAAGGTTTACTGCATCAGTCGCATAACTTTTCTGATCTATTGCTATGGCTAGCTAGCAACGGGGTCGTGAATGAAAAAACTAATCTAAAAAGTTCTCTGACTCAAAGTGATCACTTTCAAAGAAACTTAAGGCATTTATGTAATGAAAAAGGGAGCTTTTTTCGCCAAGCTCAAACCCCCAGTTTTGATGAAGCAGATTTTTCTCAACCAGCCTACCCTAAGCAATGGTTAATATGTGTTGATATCGTACCAAAAGAATTAGGAGAAAATTCAGAAATAAAACCTTTCTTAACGGAACTTCAAATCAAAAAAAACAAACATGCTTCATTGTCAGAAGTTCTTAACAAAATTTCTTTAGAAGATGAAACACTAAGTGTAGATAAACGACAAGGAGAGGTCATTAAAATAAACACCTTTCTTCCAAAGCGCCATGATACTTTCGATTCATCTGAACTTAGACGTTATCGATTGAGAAAATTAAGAACGAGTGATGACCCTCTGAATGCTTGGGAGCCCAAGTATTGTTTACTTCAAAATGCTATATTACTTGAAAAAAATAGCTGGGGAGAATATAGTGCACACGACTATCATGATGTGGATTGGTTAGCAAGGCTCTTAACGAGAATTTTAACCCATGCTCATGGGTGTGAATATTTTAACGACCAAAATTAACGTAGCTTACCCGTAAAGCATCTAAACTTTCCTTCCAGCAGTTCGCTGAATGAAGATATAATCTAAGCCATCGAATC
>JACLAC010015831.1_pt1 | contig 21920 bp, 11 predicted proteins | sample 8027881 | NCBI WGS metagenome assembly JACLAC01 (sample SAMN15725517, study PRJNA655200) | protist metagenome | isolation source: fluorescence activated cell sorting (FACS) single amplified genomes of... | place: Spain: Blaines Bay Microbial Observatory, Mediterranean Sea | collected 2016-01-19 | reverse complement strand
CACTGAGGCGCGGCGTCAGACGCCGTTCGTAATTCGTATTGGGGTGCGCTTCGTTCTAAGGGCAGCAAAATTTGGTTTATTGGTAGTAAAATGCTTGGTGAAAGGAGGACCTTTTGGGTGCTCGCGTCTCTCCCAGCAGTGGCACTTATTTTACTGGGAGGGTATGAACCGCTCATGGATATCGCCATTCAAAGTATATGGTATGATTCTACGGAAATGCGCGGCGCGAGGGTGTTCGTGGGAGGTGCGTCGACGGGTATTGGGAGGGAGATGGCCTACGAGTACGCGAAGTTAGGCGCGCACGTTGCGCTGCTCGCGCGACGCGAAAGCGTTCTAGAAGAAGTAGCTGCCAAGTGCAGAGAAATAGGCGCCGCAAGCACCGTAATTATTGCTGAAGATGTTTCTACCGCCGAGGCCTCCGAAAGAGCCGCACGCAAGGCTATTGTCGCGTTTGGGGGCAAGCTCGACGTGTTGGTCCTCAACCACATCATCGGCTACTGGAACTGGTGGCTGCCTGAGGGTAAGGACCAATTCCCCTTTCTTGAAAAAATATTCCGCGTCAACGTTTTTTCGTACGTTTACCTAGCTACACTGTTTATGCCCCATCTCATTGAGAGCTCCGGTCGCCTCGTTGTTGTTTCTTCAGGTGCTGGAAAAATGGGACTTCCGAAGGTGGCGCCGTATTCTGCAACAAAGCACGCGCTCCACGGATTCTTCGAATCCCTCCGCATTGAAATCGACTACCAAAATTTACCGGTTAGCCTCACAATGGCGATTCTAGGAAACATTGATACCGAAAATAATCGCAAGAATACGAAAGGGGATCTCAAGCTTATAAAGAGAGCCCCAGCAGACGAGTGCGCTCGCGCCATCATTCGGGGCTCTGGAGCGAGGCAGCGACAAATATTTTATCCCCACTCACAGGGCCTTCACGTAATGTTAAAGCTTCGGCCGTGGGCGATGCAGATCGTCGATCGCATTTTGATGGTATTTGCCGTGTAAATCAAAACCAAATGTTCTGAGGCTACTGTAATGTTCTTATTCTTGGTGTTGTGCTGTAAGTTTTTGAACGAAAAATAGAGGGTACGAGTAACTATATATATATATTTATTTATTTATTTATTATGTACACACGTACATCTCAATGTTATTTATTTTCATCCATTATACGACGATGTCGAGGAAAAATCTTGAAAGAGCGCGCCTAGCTGTTTTACACGCACTTGCGACTTGGTGCGCTCCTCGTCAAGGAGGGCGACGACGACACGCATTTCAGCCTCAGTGGTAGCACGCTTTGCCTTTTCAGATCGGAGTTCGTCCCTCAAACCGCCAACGACGACCTCAAGTTCGCTCGCGCGCTCCAACGTTTTCGCGTGCGAATCCTCCGCAGCAACAAGTTTATCTTTGATATCGCCCATTTCTTCTTCGGTCTGCTCGCGTACTTTGCAGCACCCGTCGTACCGCTCTTTCAGCTGCTTGATCTCCTTTTCCGCGCGCGCGAGTGATTCTCCCTTGTCATCGTTAAGACGTCGAAATTCTTGCCGGAATTCTTCAAGTTCCTTCTCAACCAGCGCAACAGCCTCGTCCTTGCGCAAAAGATCCGACTTGAGAGCAGTTATCTCTTCTTTAGCGTCGGCTAGCATTTCCTCAAGATTATCCAAAAGCCGCTCCTGCGACTCTGAAGCAGCCTCGAGCTCCTCGCGTGCAGCCATTTCTTCTGCAATTCGACCCTCTGCATATTCAAGTTTCTCCTTCAGCTCCACATCACCAACCTGATTTTCGATCTTCAGCTTCAATGCAGCAATCGTCTGGTTTTGATCTTCAAGCATCGCATTCTTTACGCTGAGCGCAGCTTTTTTGTCGGCAAGCTGGCGCGACAGCTTTTCTGCACGCGCAGCAGCATCTGCAGCTGCATTCGACGCGTCGTGCTCGAGGCCACTTATGTACGACTTGAGCTTCAGCAGCTCGGCTTCGGCAGGGTCGAGACGACTACGAAGCGCTCGCACCTCATCTGCTCGAGTCGACTCCGCGTTAGTAAGTTTACTGCTGACCTCTTCCAACTTTTCGTTCGCCGCATCGAGCTGACGCGCTGTATCTGACTGCCTTGCGATGAGTATTTCGCCTTGAAGCTCCAGTTCCGAGCGGAGATCATCTATGCGTTGCCTCTGCCTCGATACCACCCGCGCGAGATCCTCGCGCTCTGCATCGGTTTTTGAATATTTTGCCCTCATGGCATCCAAGGAGCGCTTCGACTCAGAAAGCTGTGACGATGCATCATTGAATGCAGACTTGACTTTTGAAAGTTTTTCTTCTGCATCAGTGCTCGATTCGCGAAGTGCTTTCTCAAAAGCAGCCTCCAATTCCTTTTCGCGCGCCTTGCGGTGCATCAGCCTTTCGCGAAACGCAGCGTTTTCGGCCTGCAAATGTACGATCTCCTTTCCCATGCGTTCCGCAGCAGCTGAAGCGGCGTCCTTTTTCGTGGCTACATCTTCGCTCTCTTGACGTGCTGCTGCTGCTTCGTGCTTGAGAATTTCCATCAGCCGTCGAAGCTCCTCCGCCTCACTGCGCTCCCGACAGAGTTCGGCTTCAAGGTCGGCAGATCGGAGGGACAGTTGCGTCTGCGTCGCCCGTGAAGCAGCCTCGCTCTCTTCCAATCGCCGCTGCATTGCATCCCGAGCCTTCACAGCCTTTTGCTTTTCTTTTCGACATACGTCCATCTCTTGCTCAAAGTGCACAAAGGCATTGCGCACCTCGCGCAGCTGCTCATCTGCGCGCCTGAATTTGGCTCGATATTCATCAAGGGCATCTCTCGCTGCACGCTCAGCGTCTCGAAGAATGCGCATCTCCACAGCTGCTTTGGTTCGGCTTGCCGTAAACTCGAGCGCAACTTCCATCTCAGAATCAATTTCTCTTTGCCTGCTCTCCTCAACTTCCCTCTTTTCTTTTTTGGCAAGTTCGAGGTCGCCAATCGCGGCAGCAAGGCGCGACTGTAGCACTGCCACCTCGACTTTTAGATCGATCTCCTCTTTGCTCGTTTGCGCCAGGGTTTGCGTTTGGGCCTGCAGCGTCACCTTTTCTTCTTTTTTATCCGTCTGCGCAAGGGCAGAACGCATAGGAGGAGGATCACACTGGGTTCCAGATGTCGTCAAAGGCGAATGCGCCCTTTCGCGCTCAGCCTCAAGCTCCTTGCGCAAACGTTTTACTTGTGACTGCAGCAACGCCACGAGTTTCGACGCATCCATCTTTGCGCCCGCACGCTGCTTCCGTTCCCTAACAATCCTCGTGTGAATGAACGTCTTTTTACTTTGATTTTGTTGGTGTTCGGGTGCCCATGGATTGTCAACACGCGCATCCCCTGCGCGCCCCCGATCCCCGTCTTTGCTATTCTCACCTTTTTCACCCCGAACAGGGTGCTCTACAACATCGCCAGCGCGCTGCCTCTTTTCGATCTCTGTCTGCAGAATGGCTACCTTGTTCTCAAGCTCCTCAAAGCGCATTTCTCTTTCTACGGACGCCAGCCGCCTCCCAAATCGCTCTCTGGCCTTTTCAAAGTGAGGCAGTGCTACGGCACCACCGTCGCGATTAGGCGTTGGCCGTGGAGGCGGTCCACCCGCTAGTTCGATAGCGGGAACCAGGAAGGGTTTCCCGTCTAGCTGCTCCAACCACGGCGCCGCGCGGTGCACGGCCACTGCGTAATCATCCGATGCGCATGCCTCGTTGGGATGATCCCCCATTGGAGATTGCATCCACAGACTCTGCAGGGATTTGGGGAGCGTCCCTACGTGCTCGACTTCAGCGAGGCGGTTGCCTCTCAAATCGAGTCGCGCGAGGCGCACGAGTCCCTCAAGTCCCGCAATCCGATTTATCTTGTTGTATGCTAGATTAATCGATACAAGTTTTGGCAGGTGCGAATTGCCAAAGTCGACTATTCTTAGACTATTTGTTGCAAGATTGAGAGACTCGATCGAAGAGGGAAGCTGCCTCGCAGCGTCCACTTCCTTGATGTCGTTTGCCGATGCGTTCAGAGTCTTGAGGTTAGGCAGCTCCCTTGCACCTTCTACTGACGCAAGAGCATTTCCATGTAGTATAAGCGACGTCACATTCTTTTCAACCAGGCCCGAGGAGGGCCCTCTCGAGGAAACCTCGTATGCTCGGATGGCGGCGTAAACAGAGTCCACGTCAGGGCGGTGGAGAACGCTGATTTCGACCATTATGACAATCACCTTATTTCCTAAACCATTCGACGCGATTTTTACTGAGAACAATGCGTGCAACGTTGTTAAAGGACAAAGCGAACGGAGTAGACGCTATGGTGCGTATTTTTGGAAACGAGAGAAAGATAAAGATTATTAAAAAAAAATAAGGTAAAATAAATACCTTATCACTGTATTTAAAAAAAATAAAAATAAAATTTCAATTGTACCTTACCTTATTGTACGAGTACGTACGAGTAGTTACGTATTTCAAAATAATGGAAATGCGGAGGTGAATTCTCAACGACTTTTTTTAACCATCTTCAATATAATATGAATAATTTATATACTTCTACGCTCGTCATATGCATTTTATATTTTGAGTAAGCGTTCAAAAATTTAAATTGTGCGGCTGTAATTCGACATAAAATATTTAATTACTCGTGGCTCGTGGCATGTGCGCTGCCTGCTGCTACGCCACGCTACGACGCGCAATGGTTTTAATCGTTTCTCGACGACCACTTAAACGAAGTATCTAGTACCACAGTGCGTTCGACGCAACTCATCAAATCAAAGCACGGGAGGTTTAAAAAGTTTCTTTTTGCGATTGTTGACGCATGCATTAAACAAAGATACTGGTCGGTCTTTCGTTCACACACGTGTGCACAAGTATATATATATATAGTAATTTAAGTAATTAAGCAAAAAGGAAGTATGATGGGTTGCATGCAAGTCCCCACGTTCGTTTCTGTACTTGTGCTATTAAATCTACATCGGTGCAAGGCGCGTATGTTCCCTGCTTCTGCGACTTTGAGAGGAGGCTCGTGTCGCGCGCTTCGCTTACTTAGTTTCAGACCAATATCAACTGGACCGCCTTTGCTAAGGACTCGCGCACCGACGCTTCCCCCCTTTTTACCGACATCGGCTTGTCCGACAAGACCCATTGGAGGCTTGCTGCATACTTCATGTTATCACTTGGAGTGCCCAGAGTCGCGAGAAGCGATTTCATTTCCAAGTGGCCCCGCATTTATGGTGCTTGCAGGCACTTCAGGAGAAGATTGGGCAAATACAATAGGTCAAACGGGCGCATACGCAATGCCCAATACAGAAATTGCAACTAGCGATGCATCTGAGGCAGAAGTTCAGTGGCTCCAAAGCCGGGGTATTGACAGAGTAAAACTGCCGTATGGGCAATACAATAGACATTACTATAGTGCTCGACATGCAATCAAGCTTCTCAACTTTGAAACGATGCCCGAAGCGTTTGACTGGGCAACACGTACAGTAGAGGCATTGAAGGCGCGCTCCGATGACGTTGCACAGTTGGAATGTTCAGCTGATTGGCTCTTTTTACAAACTGAAGTAGCCAAAGAAGACTTTAGCGAAGAAAGGTGGCTCGTTGGTGAATTTCGAATCCCTTGTGCACGACTGATCACTAACCTCGTACATGCAGTAGTGCGAATGAGTAGCAGCGAGCTAGAAGCCGCTTCTGCCGTCATCCCCCCAGCAAATGTAGAAAGGATATTGGACTGCAGCGGTGATAGCGGTGACGACGAAGGAAGTGCAGCTTTGACCACGCCATCAGCAGCAGTTTTCAATCCGTGCGACGACATCGTGGGTATGAGCGTCGGCTTTCGATCCGAAGAGGAGATCGTGCTTTTCAATCCCAGCGACGTTCTTCTCACCGACAGGGTTGTCAAGGTGACAATAGGAAGCCAACTTTGGGATCTCTTTACATGAAACATTTTTTAACCCTAAGTAAACGAAATAAAATAAAAAGAGTAAATTATATTCCATAGACGAAGATTGTTTTGAAAACTATTTTGCCATAGCCTGCAATGATTTTCTTTACCATATTGGCTTTCCTCGCGTGGTCGCTCACAACTTTTGCGCTGGATGCCCGAGAAAAGGCGTTTGAAGATGCTGTTGCTCGCGCCCTAGAAGGCTTCGACGGGGATGCAACTGATGCGACAAGCGTTGCTATGCATGGGCTGAGTTTGTTTCGCTCCCCCGAAAAGCTGCTGGATGCCGTTCCTTTGCTAGAGCACTCACTTCGGCTGAGCGGCGAAGAGAGCAACGATTTTGTGGCAATGAATTATCTAGCCGGGGCATACCATATGCTTGCACGCAAGCGCTACGCTCAGGGTTTCGATGACGAGTCGCTCTTGCAGCGCGCCGTTTACTATTTTACGCAAGCACATAGAAAAAGAGGTGATCTGACCGCAGCCGCAGATGTAGATGCGCTTTCCCCGGAGGCGTATCCGCAATTAAAGTACGCCAAACCGAAACAGCTAACGTTTCGTGCGTGGGGCGATAGTCTCGCGTGGCTGGGTCATAATGCAGAGGCGCATCTTATTTTTAAGTTTGGCAAAACGTCCGGGGTATGGAGAGATATGTGGTGCCGCCCTCAAATGCGCCTTCCGCTTCAAATATTCGCACTTCAAGCTGCAAAACCATACGTTTTCCCCGCTGAAGACTTTCCGCACGTTCATCGCCCTGTTTCCGAAGCGCTCCCCCGGGCACTTGAAGAGTACAGAGCGATTGAAGCAACCTCGATCACGGGAGCAAATGCATGGGCGCTTGAACAAAGTGGTTTGCATGCCACAAAATCATGGCGCACGCTGCCTCTTATCATCGATGGAAAGAGGCAAGTTCCAGGGTGCGAGATGATGCCTGACACGTGCGACGCGTTGCTCAAAATTCCTTCAATCAAATGGCTTAAAGTAGGGCAGGTCAAAGTAAGCGTGATGGGCGGAGGGACGACAATTCGACCTCACGCAGGCCCTACGAGCGCGCGTTTGCGGATGGTATGCACGCTAAAGCTTCCCGAGTGGCCCTCAAATCGCGCTGGGTGGATTAGAGTGGGAGATCCTGATCTCGCGCCAAAGCTGCACTTCAAAAGTTTTCCATCCTGTTTTGTGTTTCGCGAAGCTTGCCAGCACGAAGTCCACATAAGTCGCAAAGCAACAACGCCTCGCGCGGTGCTTCTCGTCGATTTCTTGAATCCCTTTTTGTTTGATTCGGCATTTGTCGATCAAATCGGACGCAACGGCAGCGAGCCGATTGCTCCGGAAGTTTTTGACATGATAATGGACGAGTACTCCACGTTTGCGGGCGCCCAAAAGGAGAAACAGCGCCCAAAGGATGATTTGTAGATATAAAAAATGCGTAAATTGTACGCAGAGTATGGACGTTTTAGATATAATAATATATGTGCTCTATATAGAAAAAATGAAAAATTATTGATTCAAATATCGCTTCATCAAGCGCGTCGTCGATGCGTTGAAGCCGTCGATAGGCTCCTTGCGCTTACGCGCGCCCTCGATTGACGACCGGGCAACTTTGGCAAGCACCTTGCCGAGTTCAACGCCCCATTGATCGAAGCTAGGAAGACCCCACACAAAACCTTGGACTGCAGTCCTGTGCTCGTAGAGAGCGAGGAGCTGCCCCACTCCCCGCGCATCGAATCGACGAAAGAGTAGGGATAACGAAGGTCGATTTCCCGGAAACTCTTTGTGGTCCAGCAGCTCCTCGGGGACCCCTTGGGCAAGCAGTTCTTCGCGTGTGCGCCCATTTGCCAGTGCGTCCGGTTGCGCAAAAAAATTGCACATAAGCTCATCATGATTCGACACGGGCTCTCCATCGAGCACGATGGGCGCCTGGCTCTCAATAGAGGCGATAAATTCACAGGGAACAACCCTCCCTTGATGAATGAGCTGGTAGAAGCTGTGCTGCCCATTCGTGCCTGGCTCCCCAAAGTTAATCTCGCCCGTCTGAAAAGGTAGCACATCTCCATTAACGCTCACGCGTTTTCCATTGCTTTCCATATCGACTTGCTGCACGTGCGCTGGAAAACGGAGCAGCGCCTGTGAGTAGGGAAGAATCGCCCTCGCCCCGCGTCCCAAAAAGGTGGAATTCCACACCCCAATTAGCCCCATTAGGACGGGAATATTCTCCTCAAACGGGGCGTTCGCAAAGTGGAGATCTATTTCGTGCGCACCCGAAAGAAAGGATTCAACTACATCTTGGCCGTACTGCAAGCTGAGGGGCACAACGCCTACAGCGGAGCACACAGAATAGCGTCCACCCACCCAGTCCCAGAAGCCAAACACGTTGGCCGAGTCGATGCCAAATGAGGCTGCCTTTTCGACATTTGCGCTTACCGCAATCATGTGCCTGGCGATAATGTCGGATTCGGAGCAGCCCCCGATGCCTTTCAGCAGCCACCCGCGAAGTGATCGCGCATTTAGCATAGTCTCAGCCGTTGTAAACGTTTTCGACACTACTACGACGAGCGTCTCTTCCGGATCCAGGCCCTCTGTGGCGCGCTTCACATCCACAGGATCTACGTTGGCGAGGAATCGCAGGGAGCGTCCCTCCGCCGCTGCTGCGCCTTTCGGGTCGCAGCGAAGCGCCTCAAATACAAACTCGGGGCCCAGATAGCTCCCTCCGATACCAACGCTGACGACGTTGATCAGTCGCTTTCCTGTCGCCCCCATCCACTTTCCGCTTCTCACAGCCGAAGCGAACGCGTACGCGCGCTTTCTGACGTCCACGACTTCTCCAACGACATTCTTTCCGCCCACGTTGTAAGACACAGATCCATCCAGAGGAGCGCGTAATGCTGGATGCATCACTGCCCTGTTCTCAGTCACGTTTACTTTACTACCGTTCATCATAGCCGCGATTTTGTTTTTCAAGTCCACTTCAGGCGACCTCGCCAAGTCTAAGATAAGCTTCCTCGTCTTGCTCGTCATATTTTGCCGCGTGTAGTCGAGCATGATGGACGCATCGCTTCCATCAGCGGGTGAAAACTCTGCGCACAGTTCATTGGAGCGAGCGTTCGACTTGAGGAGGTCTCTCAGATGAAGAGGCTTCACCTCGTTGTTCCCGTGCGTAAGGAGGTCCCGCCACGCGGAGGACTCCCATGGTGTTTTGGACATTTTTCAAACCAAATGAATAAATTTATTACGGAAAAGATATATATTATGAATACATACGATGTAAAGTGATGATTCATAGGATTTCTCCTCATTTCTTTAAAAAAAATGCTTCGTTCGTGAGGGTATCTGCTTCTTAATAATTATCTGGTTGCCGCTTAATAATAACAAATTTATTATGTCCTAAAATCTAAAATAAAATCTTCATATAATAATAAAAATTGTTACTCGTACATAATAGTTAAATATATATACAGTACCCTAAGGTACTAAATAAATAACTAATAATACTAAATAAATAATAATAAATACTCGTATATATACGAGTAAATATAATAGTTATTTACCTTACCTTACCCTATGTTATATTGTAAATACTCGTACTAGTACTGATATATTATTTACTCGTACAATGAGGATGGGGCCGATCGCCAAAATCTGCCAAACGTTCCCAAAATATTTCAATATGTAGAAGTATGACTATATTCACCATACAAATAATATGGTTACAACTGGGTATATTTCATATTTCCATAGTAACTATATGGTGACGATATAACTTTCTTGAAGTCCCGTGCGCACCACTGCGTTTCTGAAAACTGTCACCAGCTCTCGCACCTTTCAACAACATCCCTAAGAAGTGTTTCGTGAAGATATTCACCTTATCTAGCGCTAGAATGTGTTCGCATCACATGTTGATGCACATGCATTTTGGAATGCCATTTCAACTGAGATGATTCGTGTGATGAGGGAGTTTACTCCATTCGAATCAATCTGAATGATTTGACTGTATAGTTTGACCGAAATGGACATTTCAAATATTGAAAAATCAATTGAAGATGTGATATACGCTCGAATTAACTTTAAATTGATGCGGAATGTATTATATTTTTGCTTCATTTTACTATATAAAAGTACGTAGCATAACAGTGAGACTTACTTCCCTTCATGATATGCTTTTGGATTTTGGTGAAAGTAGTTCATATCAATTCCACTGCGTGGATCGGCTTGTTGAAGAGGCCGTTGCAAGTTTATTACTGCATGCCCCCAAGATATAGCAGATCCAATCCAAGAAAGTGTTTTACTGGGTATTACATCTTGCAAACATTTCAAGTGTAATACTCTAGCAAAGCCTGTTTCACAAGGAGCACGGAGGACACAAAATACAACATCATATTTACAATCATCTGAAGAGAACTGTTGCCGACCTCCACGAAATCTTGGAGTTACAAACTTGTTCAAGTGGACTGTGTATACATCTGCGCCGTCGAATCCGCGATCACCACCAATCATAGTACCCTTTGGAAAAATAACTGTAAGTGGATACATAAGTTCAACTATTTGCTTCTCTGATGTCCGCGCAAAAAATACAGGACTGTGTAAAAATGACAGGCCCCAAGGAAGTGAGTAAGTAATAACGCGCAGGGCGTCGTGGGACACTTTATTGCTGTGTGCTGCACGCTTGATAACATTGTTTGTTGATATAGAACCAGTCATGAAATCTTTCCCATCAAGTAGCGCAAATATTTTTTCAAAACCATTATCAACATAATTTTTTGGGAGCACTTTTCGCGCATACTCTTTCGAAACATCAAGTTGACTCAAGTCCTCACCTACCTGTTTCCAATAGTGATGGTAAACTTGAAATTTCTTTCCTATCCAAGATCGATCTACCCCAAAAATAGTTTCTAGTTGTTGTCCCTGCATTCCTGTTCTAAACATCATTACTGTGATCATAAGGCTTTCAAAATCTGATAGTGGCGGCATTCGACTTCCTGTAGATAGTGATGGTAATTCAGGAGGCAGAATATCATCTCCAAACATAGCACATATGAATGCACAATAGTAAGTAAAGCTCTCAAATCCCAACCATCTTTTTGCTGCACCAGGAAAATTCTTGTGCCACTGAAAAGAACTGAGCTTTCGGCGCGTCAAACCTGACTCTGAAAAATAAGACTCATCTGAGGTTGCCTTCAACTTTGTCTCCAATTCTTGCTGCGAAACTTCTAATGCCTTGAGCTTTGCTTTCAAGATTTCAACTTCAGACTCAGATGCAAGGCATGCTGCTGATCGTTCGTTCAAATCGAGGTCACAACGATCGGGTCGTCCCGAATAACGCCGTCGCTTTTTCGTTCGCTGTTGTTCTTTTAAAATCTCCATATCCGAGCTTGCCTTTTCAAATGGATAAGATGGCACAAGATAATAATCTCTACTACCCCCAACTTCAACAGCTTTAGAACGCGGACGCTTACTTTGTACTTTATCCCGCTTATGAGTGCTCAAATCCCAAATTTCAGATGCAAACGCTTTAGATATATATATAGGAACAAGATAGCCAGCATGAGCTTTTGAAATTGCTAAAGGATGGTAGTGATGAAGCGCAACCCATGAATACTCCGAATTCTTTCGTGATCCATCGGGGAAAAGTGAAGGATTTGCATTGGGGAAAAGTTGACGCCAGCGTTCAGGAACATTCCTCACCCTTTGGTATAAACCTCGTTTGTCGTTCAAGTTGTGAAAAGCTTTTGAGAGATCTGCGCACTCAGGTTTGCCGCAAATACATGGCCGAACTCTCATTTTTGATTTCACTCCGTCATTCAATGGGAGATGCATAACCGCTTTTCTTGTGTTATGAAGTGACTCCAACTCCACTGCGCTTCGCTTTGCAGACGAGCTTGTTGTCTCTACTGATTTGTTTTTGTTCATTGCAACAAGTACCTTATCAAACCCATCCCCGGCGATGCTAACTGATTGGATATTTGTTGAAAGAAGTGAAACAGGTTCAGCTTTTGATCGCAACGTTTCCAAGTTGTTTAGAATGTAATGCGTGAGCAAGTTTCCAAATGGAACAAGTCCAAGCGATGCAATGTGATGGAGGCGCAGGAAACGCAATGCTTGACGTCGACCATCATCCTCAGTCTGTGGTTGCATTTGATTTGAGACAAAATCCCGCACCTTTTTGAGATTATACTTTACAGATCCTTTCAAGTTTCCAAACCACTCAACAGCTTTTTTCACAATCGGAAGGCCAAATGGTGCGGAGCTGCTTTGCATATCGCCACTTCTGCTATCGTCACTTTCGCTGCCAGTTGATGCATTGCAATCATCTTCTTGACGGTCAGTGACTTCTGCTGTCTTTTTTCTTCGCTCCTTTGATGGAATTCCAGAAACGCCGTTGCTGTTGTAATAATCCAATGTTATACCTACTCGCTGCAATTCTCGTATGCTCTCTGGCATGATCTTATTCAATCTGTCGAACGAAAGCTCACATTGCTGAATAATGCTAATCAGAAGTAGCGCAGCAATCATATGCGAGCAAAACAATTTGCCTTTGGGGCAATCACAGCATGATAATGGTGCTGGAACAAACTCAAAAAGATTTCCATCCAACTGCTCTTCAAAGCAGAGACTTACTGTATAACAATCATGTTCCATGTGGGGAACTTTGTCCCTTAAGCTTGGGATTGCAGTTATAGTGAACAAGAAACCTTTTGTTTTCTTTTGTGATATCGATACTTTTCGAACTCTAATTGAAATTATCGACAAGTGACCCGACTGTAGCCGAACCAACGCGTTTTTTCTGAGTGTGTTGCGTGATGTTGACATCTGTGTATTCAGAAGTTCATTCATTTTTGTATCATCAAGAGGAACAAAATTATCTCGGATCGTTTTTAGTGCTTCATCTTCAGTTTTAGTGTCTTCACCATCAATTGAATGTGTCAGAATTAGAACTACACGATCAGCAACTTTGTGAAATGCTTCAATAGGATATGGCTGCGGAGCTTTCTCTTTCAGCGCAATAATATCATTAACAATCTTCTGAAGGCGTTCATTAGTCACTGATGCTTTTACACGAAGCGAACGTGCAGTAACATACTGAATCAAATCATTCCGTGGTGTATATTCAACAGGAAGAGTATTGGCACCAAATATTAGAGTACTACCTTCAGGTAATATTTTTCCATTCTTTGAAGGTCGAGCAAGTTGTGAAAGAGATCGCTTCGATCGTGCCCAATACTTTAGATTGAATAGTTTTAGTCTCTTTGTTGCTCCACCGCAAGTTGGCATCCAAATCAATGTTTCCTTCCAAGTTCCAGGCATGGTTGACAGTGGTTCTAGTGACACTGCACTAATATCACCAAAAATTTCACCTGATTCAATTCTAAATACAGGACCATATTTGTAGACGTTTAGAGCAATCTGGAAGTTTGGTTGTAGGGTCTCAGCAGTATCCTTTCGCCCATTTTGTACCCAAGAGACAAACTTTTTGTGTCCTGTTTTAAAACCACATCCTGGAGGACGACTGATGTAATCATTCCCCAAAAAACAAGATAAATATTTGAGATCTTCCACATTGATCCTTAAAGGTGATGAAGAGTGTTCTTTAGCATTTTCAGCATTATACACTTCACATGCCTTGACTGGATTTATGTATTCACATGTGCCATTTGATTTCAATTTGGAAATAACATGATGACATCCAAGGATAGCAAGGTCGCTGTCACTAGAATAAATGCAATCAACAGATTTTTCATTGTCAAAGTGCGCTAGTTGCCAGTCACTTTCAAAAGGGGCAGCAACTGCACAAATATGATCCTCACTTTTAATCCACTCCATTATATCAGCAACAATATCCTCCCTAATGAATGCTGCAGTTGCAGCTTTCTTTCTCACAAATTTAAAGTCTTTGCCTTCAGACATCATTGCGCGGACTTTTTTGAGCGCATCAGATCTTTTCTTTTTGCGCTCAGACTGCGTTTCTCCCTTGATCTCGTTGTAATCTCCATCAAAACAGAGGAGCAGTTTGAACTCTGACAAAATTGATAGGTGCTGCTTTATATGAGCAAGCAGAGATGTCTGGCGACGAAAAATTGGCTCACCGCCTGGAATAGGACTGTGCTCCCGTTCAAGTAATTGCATGCAGCAATTGGTGCGTGCATTTTGCAAAAATTTGTACAGAATAATTGACATATCAACACCAATGACGGGCGGGTTGGCGGCACCCTCAGATATCAACATTTCCTTTAGTGCATGTATATCAGTCTTCTCCTTCTTCAAAAAATCAAAAAAGTGCTCGGCTCCCATTATGATTTTCTATATTTGCGCGGCTATTTAAATGTCTATAAGCGGGGCATGGGCAAATAAAATTAAAAGAAGGACTTGCGTTGCCGTCGGACAACCGATGCAGTTGTTTGGTAATTGAAGGAATAAAATAATGTAAGTTGTGATGGCATGCACGACGCACCTTTTATGAAAATATTATTTCGGGCAAAGCTAATATTTTAAATTGCGCTAATATGCGTCCTGGTATGAAGTTAGTGCGTCGTGGCGCAACATTATCATAAGTAGTTGCGAGCGCAATTTATTTTACTTTTTTAAAAATAATTATTTAATTAATAAATAAATATTTAAAACAAAAACGGTGGGATACGCGACACGCGACGAAAACGATTCATTTTTTTTTCATATGTACTCATTGTTTATATGGTAAATATACTCATACTTTTCCATGTTGAAATATTTTGGGAACGTTTGTCATTTGGCCCCATCCTCATAGTTATTTTTAAAAAATAAAATAGTAAATCTCGTACTCGTAAATACATAAATATTATATTATAAGGTAAATAAATAACTATTGTAGTTGGAGTCAGGGTACTCAACACCGACCTCAGGATCCCATTCCACGGCGGTGGGTTGGAACGAATCAAACGTAAAGTAGTATTCCCTGTTCCCGCCACTTTTGATATTCTTATTCGCTCGTGTTTGGCTAAAGAAAGTGCATACAGAAGAGGTGGAGAAGGAGTCTGTTTCTTGTTTTATTTTGGTGTTATTTATTTCTTCTGGGGATGAAGCTCAACAAACGCGGTGCGCCCAAAGGCGCGAGTGGTCCCCCGGCGGTATTCCTTCCTCCGCCAATTTACGGTCTTTTTGCGCCTCACCCCGCGCCGTTATGGAAGCCAAAGCCAGGCATGAAAGCACGGCATAGAGCGCTGTTGCGAAATCGACTCACCGGTGTTTCGGCGCTTGTTAAGCTGCTCGAGGTGCGCAACGAAAAAGCGGAGGACGGCATCGAGGCAGGCGAAGTCAGCGAGGGAAAAAGGGTCCAGCTTACCCCCCGGGAGTTGTTGCAGCAAAAGAAAGAAAGAAAACTTGAAGCTGCGGATATGAAATTGAAAGATGCAATAGCGTTGTGGGATCCTAACGCGCCTGATAGCAAACACACAAAAGATGCCTACAAGACGCTTTTCGTTGGTAGACTCAGCAAAAAGGTCACTTCCGAAGCGCTGAAGGTGGCGATGCAAGATTATGGAGACGTTGCAAATGTGTGCATTGTAGAAGATTTGAATGGAAACTCAAGGGGGTATGCCTTTGTAGAATTTATGACGGAGCCAGCGCTGCGAATGGCTTTCAAACGTGCGGGAGGACGCATGATCGAAGGCAAACGAATCGTCGTCGACGTAGAGCGCGGTCGTACCGTTCGCGGTTGGAAGCCGCGGCGGCTAGGCGGGGGTTTAGGCGGAGAATCACGAAAATCCATTCCCGTGCGTGCTTTATCGCCGCGTCTTGCAGCCCGCTCGCCACGCATGGATGTACGCGGACGCAGGCAGCAGCAAGATCGCCACAGAGGCGGGGGAAGCAATAACTACAGCAGTCGAAACTATAGAGAGGATGGATGGCGAAGTGGATATGGTGGTAAAGGGAGGGACGATAGGCGGAGGGACGATAGACGAGATGATAGGCGAGATAGGAGATATGATGAGAGGCCGCCTCGTCGGTTTGAGAGACGGCATTCGGGTGGCGACCGACGCTACGATCGTGGTCGCTTCGCTCATAGTGGTGGGGAAAGGTGGCCCAGAGGTACGGGCACCCGCGGAGACCGTCGCGATAGCGGGTATCGGAGGCGCGACAGCGATCGGCAGAGGCAAATGGGCAGCGCAAGACATCCAAATCGACACTACTAAATATAATATAGTAATAATAATATCATTCAATTTATGAATTATATATAAATAATGATAAATAACATTATATTTTTTTTGAATTGATGAAGAAAAACAATGAGCACAACTTTTGAATCGCTCACTTTATTTTTTAATACATCATCATCTCATCTCCCATTCCCATGTAATCTCAAAACAATAATTAATTTATCTACAACACTTCCTTCAGCGCATCTATCTGCTCCGCAGTGAGCGACTTTGGAAAAGAGACCTCGTACGTGACGTGGAGATCCCCAAACGTACTGGGTGCTTCGTGCACGGGCATGCCCTCACCTTTTACGACCACCGTCTGAAAGGGGCGGGTGACGCGATCGCGACCCAGGTCGACCTTGTGACCATCAAGATGGTCAATCGTAAGCTCAAAGCCGAGCAGCGCTTCTTTGAGAGAGATTGTTACGGAAGCGTGGAGATGGTCGCCCTTTCTCTCAAATACAGGGTGCTTCTTTTGCTTCAGCGATACCACGATATCGCCAGGAATCTGACCCGGCTTTTGATCGCTCTCATGCTTAAATTTGATCTGCGTCCCCTCTGGTGCCCCACGCTCAATAATGAGCTCCAACTCCTTCTTCTCTTGCTTGCATTTTTCTTTTGAGGGCACCTCTTCCTGCTGCTGTACCATAAATCCGGGAGCCATTTGTCGCTGAACCATCTTAATCTCGTTGGGGCATCTCCCACACGATTTGCACTTTTCCTTCGTTTTTGCCTTTTTCCCTCTGCACCCACGGCACACAACTCTCCTTTTGACAGTAAACGAAGTTTCTTTACCGCTGTAAAAGTCCTCGAGGGAAATCTTGGTTTCCATGTTTACCGTCTTGCCGCGCTTCGCGCTGGACCCTCCCCCGCCACCGAACAATCCGCCAAAGATGCCGCCAAAGCCGCCGCCGCCACCGCCTTCTTCGGGCACGCCACTCTTGACAAGATCCATACCACCATGATCGTAAAGAATTTTTTTTTCAGAGTCGCCGAGGATTTCGTATGCCGCGGCGACCTCCCGAAACTTTCTGGCCGCCTCCTCGTCTCCGCTATTTCTATCAGGATGGTACTTCATAGTCATTTTGCGATAAGCTTTTTTGACGTCCTTCTCAGATGCGTCTTCGTCAAGGCCAAGGATTTCGTACAAATCAGCATCATCGCTCAAGTCAGAAGACTTGAGCTGATTGTCGCCTCCACCTCCACCTCCTCCACCTCCAAAAAAATCTGAAAAGTCTCCATCGAACTCAAACTGAAATTGCGCAGCGGTAAGCGAAAGCAAGCCGCAGCAAACGAGCAGCACTCGTTTTGAAACAAAATGCACCATTTAAAAACCTTCGCCGGTAACGCGACAGAAAGAAATCAGGCAACAGAAAAAAAGTGGACACTCTTAAGAAAAAAAGAAGAAGCGAGCAAGTGTGTAAGGGAGAGAAAGAGAAAAAAAGATCGAGAGAGAGGTTAGAGATTGCACTAACAACGCAACTAGCAAGGTTAGGAGCACTTTGCCCAATCCTCTCGACGCGAAACATCCTTTTTGCCCACGCAACTATCCCCCAGTGTTTTCCTGCCCTCCCTGCAGCGTGCAATCAACGATTGTGATCTGCGACGCCGACGCTCTCCAATCGACCGAATGTATTGTAACATAACATAACATAACATATGTTATGTTATTTTATTATTCGTTTGAACATTATAATATCTCATATATGTACGATCAAGTGCTCCTCGCCACGTCATCTCATCTTCCTTTCATTATATTTTTTATTACTTAATAATACCGTTACTTATATAAAGCGTTACAATCGTTGGAGTATACGATACTGCTATTTACATATCCGAATTAGTACTACGGAGGTAAGGTAACATATTATGGTAAGATGTGACAAAACGGCTCTATTTTGCTATTTACTAATAGAATGGCTCTTAACCATTAAAAATTCTAACTCCCATATATACTTTGAAAGACTCAATTTAATATTTAGGTATGTATAGACCATATTGTGGCAATATTATTCTACTAATAATATTATATAAGGGGTATAAACGGGAAAACGTGGCAGCTCCAGCAGAAGTCACATTTGTGCACTGCGCGTCATGTTTACATCATTCAGCACAAGTTTTGAGCAGCGTTTCAGCATGCCACACATAATATGACTGATTGCAAACGCGAACGCGCAAAAAAACGGTATACTTGCGACTCGACTAGTCACAATCTAGAGGGCAGAATCAGCCCAATCTGTGACAGCAAGCACGCAACACGGCAAGGTATGCTAGTGTGGATAAAAACATATAAACTTCTTATTTTATGCCTCGGACGTTGTGATATAATACTATTAAAGAGTTGCAAAATGTTAAATATACTAAATTGAAGCAATAGGACGAAAGTGAGGTCGCGATGCGACCAGATGAATGACCTGCAATCGAGACCACTGTTGTGCCATCAGATATTGCACCATGTCGACCAGAAATCGTTGATCCTACCCAAGTATCGTTACATTACGTCGAACATGAGCATTAAGAACGAGTGCAAACTGCAAAGTTTGGAAAAGGAGTACAAAATGAAATTCTTTGTCGTCACGCAGAGACGCTTGTCAAGGCTGCGCGCCAGCGCGGCATCAGCAGCATTATTCCGTAAAAAAATTAAAAAAATGATCAATTTTTCCAAAATTTCGCGCGCTCCGCGCGCGACCGGCTATACGATAAAGCGAAACGAGCCAAGAAACTGCACTTTTGCACCACTTTGGGTACCTCACTCATCGACCCACTGAATGGCCCGTTTAACGGCCAATTTGCCGTTAAAAAAAAAGAAAATAACCAGGTGAAAATCCAAAGTGGTGCAAAAGTGCAGTTTTTTTAAACAAATCGCTCCCCAAGACACCCGTGGACAAAACCGTGCCGGCGAGAGGCCCAGATCTCTGCAGCAATATGTTTTATTATTTGCATTCGTGCGCGCTTAATTCCCATGCTGCCGCTTAGCCTCCTTAGCAAATCATGGCTCTCATCATGGCGTGCTCCATCATAACATAGACTCTACCAATATTCAAACCAACAAGAAGAACATCACCCTGACACCTCATGACCACGTTGGAACCATAAAAATAAATAACAAGGACCATCATCCTCTCTTTTAAAATTTTTGAAGTTACGACCACCTCCACGAGGAGGAAAGAGAGAGACTTTTCTCTTTTGGTGGGTTGAAAAAAAGACACGAATTTGGTATCTATATCCGTAACTGCCTCTTCCTTCAAGAGATCTACCCCGTAATATTTTTTTTTCGAAAAATCACAGTGAACATTTACTTCAATACGTATTTGACCATATAGAAGAGTAAATCGGGCCTTTATTCTTTATTTATTTTAAAATAGAGCCGTTTTGTCACATCTTACCTTAAGGTATTGTATTGAACAAATATTTTTAACATAACTATTTACTACACTACAATACTCGTTTATTATTTTACCGTTTGTTCATAGTTCGTTATTGACGTATAGTATCTTAGATCTTTGTTTATTTATTGTATTTATATTATATTTTTTATTTATTTACAATATTTTTTTTTGTGATGACGATACCTTACTTTGTATTGGAGATATTTGAAATGTGAAAACTATGAAAAGAAAACACTAACTATTCCGTTTGTAATGAGAGCAGAGAACCGTGGAGGTTTTCAACGCTCATCGACCAATCGACTTTATATAAAACGCCCTTTTAAAAATAGGATGAAACTTTGCCTCGGCGCTTTCAGCGCCCTCATCCTAGCGTCAGCTTCAGCTACATCTCCGTACTGCCAAGCTTCTTGCAGATTCTCTTCTAACGGACGCACCTTTGATCTCTCCTCACTATGCAAGCAGGATGGAAGTGGATATCTTGCGCAAGGGTTCAACTACAACGTTGACTCCAAAGTGACCCCTTCAGGCCACACGTGGAACATCAACATCTGCGGAACACTCAAGAACCAGTGCTCGCAGCCCCAATTCTGCGCGGATACGGACGGAAATCCGACGTTTGAAGGTGCTACGCAGTGCGTGGTCAATCCACAGCAAGCGAAAGTAGGCATGGCCATACAGCAGTCGTGGACGCAAGAGTGTCCTGAGTCGACGCCCCCGCTTTCGTGCACGCGCTGTGAGGTCGCCGCCGACAAACCCACGCAAGGTACGTGGTCTGTAATGAACGATGGCGATACGCCCGATCCCGGCGTGCGGGTAATGTACCCTCTCGTACCAGAGACAGCAAACGAAGATGGAAGCTGGAACAGTTGCACTGACATTAATGATGGCCGCATTGTAACTTACGAAATAAACTGCGACTGCGACAAGTCGGACCCTATTATTGCGGGCGTTTACTCGGTGATGGAGCAGTGCAACTACACGATCAAAGTGCACGCCAAGGCAGCTTGCCCAACCGATTACTGCTCCACGCGCTCTGGGGGCACAAAGTTCCTCATCGCCGTCGTTGTTATTGGTATCCTCTACGTGGGCGTCGCATTTTTCGTAAACCACAGGCAAACGGGATCTGTGGGCATTCCCGAGTCCCACAGGACTGCTGTCCGCAACTTTTTCGCCCTCGCGGGCGAGGGTGCGCGCTACGTTGCCTCAGGTGGCAAGTCGGCCGGTGGGGGCGGCACTTCTAGCGGTGGGTCAACGTACTTTTCGGAATTCAAAGGCGATGGTGGCGGCGAGGTCGCTGGGCAGCCCGCAGCATCACCCTCAACGTACACAGATTTGTAAAATCATAACTTCTTCATTTTCTTTTTATGTATAATGTATACCATGCCATATACCTAAATATTATAATTTTTATAAGTATATCATACTACTGGAGCATTTTGGTTCAAAAGTCTTTCCTGTTCACTACTTCTACTTCGATCTCCGCGATCGCTTGGTAGTGGTTTTTATAAGCATTCGAGGATCCTCGCGAGCGGGTAATAACTGCCATTTCAGCCTCCTTTTCTTTCTCTAAATCTGATTTTCGCTGCGCAGACGATGCATTCGAACTCGCGCTGAGACGCCGGATACGATCTGCTACCGTCTCCCCCGAAGACTTGATCTCGCGTTCGAAATCGCCCGCCGTGGACGATTTGCGTTTCTTTTCCTCGCCCTCGCCGCCCTCGTTCCCGCCCGCAGCAAACTGCTCTGCGAGCTGCGCCACTGTCATCGACTGCTTTCGCATCGCCTCCTCTTCTTTGTCCAATTCTTCCTCCAACTCCTCGTTGCTATTAATAGGCGCTAGCCGTTTCGCCTTATCTGCGTGGTCGACGGCGACCCGCGCCGCTACATACGCAGCCACCGCCTTCGCTTCCTCCGTACCCGGTTCAGGATCTTCGTATTCGTCTGGCGGCGTCCATCGCGACTCCCCCGTAACAGTGTTGAAATAATACGCTGTCTCGTACTTGTCGTCGACAGCTTTTACCCACTCTGGAAGATGAGGGCTTCTCTGCTCGTTCACTTCTCCTTCAACTAAACCTTCCAGCGAATCAGAGGAAAGTGTCGGGGGAGGCGTCATTGGCACGGAATCGTCAGTCAACGAAGACTTGACGGAATTTGACGACTTTTTCTTCGTTAGGTCCTTCGCGTCTTTGCTTGGTTTCTTTTCAGGCGCTGCAGCCTTAGGAGAGCTGCTAGAGCACCCCATATTCGAATAAACCTTGAACAAGGGAGGGGGCGTTCCCTTTACAACCCTTTCTTCGAAAAAAACACAGACCTATGCGACAACCACCTTTGCGTACAATATTTTAATTGGAGTGTTCTTTCGTAAAGAATTCTCAAAGAATAAAATGAAACGAAAGCAAATGAAGCGTCTACAGGAACGAGGACGTT
>JACLAC010010297.1_pt1 | contig 21927 bp, 15 predicted proteins | sample 8027881 | NCBI WGS metagenome assembly JACLAC01 (sample SAMN15725517, study PRJNA655200) | protist metagenome | isolation source: fluorescence activated cell sorting (FACS) single amplified genomes of... | place: Spain: Blaines Bay Microbial Observatory, Mediterranean Sea | collected 2016-01-19 | reverse complement strand
GCTCAGTCTTCAACTCCAAGGGGGGGCCATGAATCCTGAAGAGTTGGAGGAGTTCTCCACACTCCCCTTCACAAAAGAAGCTATTCGTTTGCGAAGATATGATGATCAATCGAAAAGCCCATCAGCTAATCCGCCTGATTTACTCACCTACTATCCTGTCCTCAAGAGTCTACTTGTAAAGTAATACCCTCCATCGGAAGATGTCCACCAGTTTTTTAGAATGAGGAGTTCGCCCCAGTTGCAACATGGGGCCTTGGGAATGATTTCTCAGTTGGAAGAAACCAACCGAGGATTTGAGCGGAGACCAACAGGAGGCTAATTGAACAGCTTTTTTTAGGCTCTCTACATAACCCATCAGAGATTCGGAAGGTAATTCTAAATTGAAGATAAAGATCTGATTACCAAGGTCTGACTTATTGGCTTCTACAGCACCACCAAATTTGCTTCTGTGCTGTACCACTCCCAGCGAGGTGACTTAACTTAGCGAAAGGGATCCATTCACTTCTTGCTGTCCAATGCCAGTTAACTCAGCTTTGCTATAGAAGCTTCCATTTTTTACGAACTACAAGAGCAGAGATGCTCTAAGTGCCGGATAACTTAGCAGAATAGGGCTTGGCGAATGTCCCAGAATAGACAGCTGCCTTGGTAGCAAATTGGGGGCTTTCTTTCCCACCAGCCATTGCTAGGAAGTATCTCTTACCCCCGTCTTGCGGTTGGTTGTGTTCCTTGTGACCTCTGCGGAATCTGTGACCTTAGCTTTGTCAATGATGACCTCTGGTGGTCAGCTATCTACTTCTGCAGCCAAAAAGATTTTCTGGAGTCTGATGATTTCTGGTACTGCTACTGTGCTTTTGTTTTCAGGAGGTCTCGGAGGCTTACAGTCGATGGCTATCGCAGCAGCGTAGCCCTTTGCGTTGATCATGCTCCTAATTTTTTGGAGCTTATTCCGTGGCTTACGCTACTAGCTCAAACACAAGAATATTTGACTATCATACTAGAGTGAAAGACTCTTCTCACACTAATCTGGATATATTCATCTGGAGCCTTCAGTTAGCTCAAAAGATACATGAGTGAGAACAGTTTGAGTTGTCGCAACTAGTAAAATTTGGTTGTTGAAATGGCGTGAATGATCTGTCTGCAATAAATTATTAAGGCTGGAGTAAAGCATGAGAGTTGTTTCGTACAATATTCAGTACTGCAAGGGGCGTGATGGCAAGATTGATCCTCAACGAGTCGTTCGAGCGGTTCAGGAAGCCGATATCATTGGATTTCAAGAAGTCGATAAAGCAGCGGCGCGGACAGGTTTTATCGACCAACCACAAGCCTTGGGTGAGGGTTTCTCGGATTATTTTTGGGTATATGGGCCAACAGTGGATGCGCTTTCACGACATCATCCCAGAGGGAATGAAAGGCGTCAGTTCGGCAATATGATTATTTCCCGCTGGCCAATCGTCCAATCCAGAAATTTGCTCTATACCCCGAGAATGGGAGGTGCTAATTACCTCTCTGTTCAACTAGGCTTGTTGGAAACAGTGATCATTACACCCGCTGGCCCAATTCGCGCCTATTGTACGCATCTCCATCACCTGTCTCCAGTTTTGCGCTTGAAACAAATCGAACAACTGAAGCAGCATCTTCTGGAAGCACCTTTCGAAGGTTCTGTGATTTCTGGTTCAGCAGGACAAGACTGGTCGGAGGGAATTAATGAGCACGAGGTACCGTTCGATGCCCTAATTTTTGGTGATTTTAATTTAAAACCTGGAAGCCTAGAGTACGAGGCGCTCGTGGGAACACCTCATCCCCATGACCCAAGTTCCAGGCTTCTGACGATTGATGGCTTGGTGGATACCTGGGTTGTGGCCGGTAATAAAGAAAAAGATGGAGTATCCCTGATTAGAGATTTCGAAACAGGATCAGGACTTCGTATTGATTATGTTTTTGCAACAGCCAAACTATCCAAGAAAGTTGTAGGAGCGTGGATCGATAGCGAGGCTGTTGCATCAGATCACCAACCCTATTGGGTAGAGTTTGCAAGCCCATTGTTTGATTGAAGTTTACTTAAGGCTGGATCTTGCGAAACCAGCGACGACCCACTTCTGGCAACCGATGTAGATTATGATTAACGGCAGGGTCGCCAAGAATGATCCAGCCAACAATACTGTCCACTGTGATTCGTATTGACCCACAAAATCCAAAAGAAACTGCGGTAGGGTTTTTACCTCTGGAGAACTATTGAAGATCACTGGCCGCAAGACTTCATCCCAGTTGGCAATGAAGGCAACCAGAAATAGACTTGCGAGAGCAGGGGCACCAAAAGGCAGATAGATATCCTTGAAGATGCCAAAAGAGCTTGCTCCGTCCAGAATAGCTGCTTCTTCAATTTCAAATGGGATGCTCTTGAAGAATCCGGTCATCATCAGGGTGCCGAAGGCTCCAACGAAAAAGGAGGGTACGATCAGTGGCAGCAGGGTGTCCAACCATCCGAGTTGCCGAAAAAGTAAGAACTCTGGTATCAGAGTTACCTCAGTAGGAAAAAACATGGTGCTTAGCAATAGCACATAAATTCCAGTGAAAACCCGGTTACGCAGATTCGCAAAGACAAATCCCGCCATTGAGCAGGTGATCAACTGTCCAACAGCTGCCAGAGTGGCCACCAGCATCGAGTTCAGTACTGCTCCCAAAAAACCTGATTTTTCAAACACCGCCACAAAATTTACGAAAGGAGTTCCAGCCACCAAAAGATCTGGCACTAGGCTTGGGGGCAGTCGGAACAACTCTCTTCCTGACTTCATTGCAGTGATCACCATCCATAACAGTGGAAAGAGGGTGACAGCCGCATAAGAGAGCAGTCCTAGATAGATCAACAGCGCTGAAATAGAACGAGAATTCATGTTTTTCGTTGTTGTAAACGATAGTGCAACAAAGAAATCCCTCCAACAATCAAACACAACACCCAACTCTGGGCAGATGCCAGTCCCATATCAAAGTGCACAAAGGCGTTCTGGTAAATGGCATACCCGAGCGTTGTAGAGGCGTTATTAGGGCCTCCGTTGGTCAGAGAGATAGTTGCTTCGAAGGTTTTCGCGGAGTTAATCATAGCAATCAGCAACACGAAGAACGTCATTGGGGCTAATTGGGGTAGGATGATGTCCCGGACGATAGCAAAGCGGTTTGCTCCATCCAACTTTGCCGCTTCAATCAGGGTTCGATCAATTGTCTGGAGACCTGCTAGGAACAAGACCATGTAGAATCCTGTATCCTTCCAGACCATCACCACTGCAACAGAGATGAGAGCCACATTGGGATTACTCAGCCAGGCGATTGGATCTGAGAGATGCAGCCAGGACAGGAAGGCGTTGAGAATGCCAAACCGAGTTGCAAACATCCATTTCCAACTGATCGCTATGGCTACTGTGGCAGTGATGAAAGGTAGAAAATATAGAGTCCGGAAAAAGACCGCTCCCTTGATACCTGTATCTACCAGTAAGGCTAGAGAAAATCCCAGGGCCGTTGCCAGGGGAACATAGACCAAGGCATATTGGAAGGTATTCAGCAGTACCTTGACACCCAAAGGCGAGGTCAAAGCTTGAATGTAGTTATTTAGAGCAACGAATTCAGGAACACCGATGATGTTCCAGTCTGTGAAGCTGATCAGGAAGGAAGCGAGAATCGGAAACAACCGGAAGCAAATTAATCCGATCGTACACGGCAAGATCATCCACCAGGCAATACGCAGGTGATGACGTTGAACAGCATTCATTTGAGGTTATCAAAGGAAGAGCAGGAGATCCCTGAGGACACTCCTGCCAGTGTGATCATTCAGCTCAGTTTCCGGCAAGTACTGAGTTGCCATATTCGACAAAGGCATCGACCGCGTCCTGCAGACTCTTACGACCATTCAATACCTCATCCAGCTCACCGTTCATTCCCCCACCAGCGGATGCCGCGTAGCCACGCCATTTACTCCAGCTTGGAGTGAAGGAAGTTGTGGTTTGTCCGAGGCCGATCTCCAGAATAACTTCCTTGTTCTTGGGATATTGATCTCGCTCCAACCAAGCTTCACTCTCAGCTATTGGACGATAAGCTGGCACTTTCCCTCCCCCAAAATTCTCAACCTTGTTACCTGGTCCAGTCATGTGCTCGATGAACTTCCAAGACAAGTCACGCTGCTTGCTGGTAGGTGCAACGGCCATCATGTCGGACCATGCATAGCCAACAGCATTTCCTTTACTGACAGAAGGTCCCATCGGAATTTGTGAAATTCCGAATGAGAAATCAGGCCCAGCAGTTTTGCGCACACCATCAATATTCCAGGAACCATCCACCCACATAGCGGCCATACCCATCGGGAAGACATCCTTTTGTCGAATCCCATCCATCATCTCCGGCTTCGGAGCGACCCCATGTACGTTTGCCAGATCGGTCACAAACTGAAGGGCTTCCAAGGCTGCTGCATTTGGTTCTAACTTCGTGCGATCCACGTTGAGCAATCGGCCACCATTCCGAAAGATCCAGGGTTCGATGTGTGCGTATCTGCCATAAACCCAGTAACCATATTGATCTGGAGTCCCGTCGTTGTTGGTGTCCAATGTAAGTGCTTTGGCTGCCTTTAGGAAATCATTATATCTCCAATTGGAGTTTGGATATTCAAGACCAGCTGCATCGAACATCTTGGTGTTGTAGTAGAGTACGGGCGCAACCCAGTTCTTTGGGAAAGAGTAAACCCCGCCAGAAAGTCGAGCTACTGAAATAGCTCCGCCATACCACTCTGTTTCCTTGATTCCTGAAACTTTATCAGCAATGTTGTCGATCTGACCATCTGCTTGCCAGGACTGAATGAATCCGGAGGACATCCAGAATACATCAGGAAGGTCACCAGCCGCTGCCAACGCTGAGAGTCGAGGCCAATATTCCTTGGGAGGCATGGCACTGGATTCTACTTTCACTCCGGGATTGGCTGCTTCAAAGGCTGCGATCATCGGCTGTTCCAATTCCAGTTCGGAATCTGACCAGGCCATATACTTTAGTACTGTTTCAGATTGAGCGATCACCTGTCCGACCAAAATAGCCGAACTTACAGAGATAGCTGCGCAGATTTTCAGTATTTTCTTCATCAGTTCCTCTTGAAGATAGTGATAGATTACAAAAATCGGGAGATTTGGAAAAAGAATAGAAAAACTCATACCGATTGGTGCCGAGAGATCCAACTTCGTTGGGAATGACTATTCTTCCAAAGCAGTTAAGCGGACTATGCTTCAACAAAAAATCAAAGTCAAAATTTCAAAACTTACTCAATTTATAAATTTAAGTAGTTGGTTAGGGCCCAACAACTCCCAAAAACCTGCAGCAATGAACTATTGCAACCTCAGCCGACTACCTCCATCCCAGGGGTGCGTGTAGGGAGGAACGGAAAGCAAGAGACGAGATTTTTCAGTTTGACGGCTGACGGTGGCTTGGCTGATACTGCCTGTTTCCAGGAATTCAATTGCTGCCTGAAGCAGGGTATCGTTAGCCGGGGTGGCAGGAAGCACAGTACTGAGGGAATAATCCGGACTGACTCCCAAGTCGTGCCAGGAATTACCGAGGGGAGTGAGTAACTCAAAGGAGGTGATGTAGACCCCACTTCCATCGAGTAACCCGGTCACATTCTGGCCAACTCCCTTACCATAAGTCATACCGCCCATCAATGTGGCGATCTCCAGATCTTGAAGTGCAGCCGAGGTGACTTCAGAAGCAGAGGCAGAACTTCCATCAATCAAGATTATAAATTTACTTCTATCGGTGATGCCAAGGTTCGAACCATAGATGCCGAATCGATAATTGGTTGTTTGGGATTGCTGCTGCAAGCTGAACATCACCTGGTTATTGACAGAACTTGGCCCCAGAAAGTCTGTTAGGTACCAAGCACCAGATAGACTACCTCCTCCATTTTGACGCAGATCCAAGATCATTCCATTCGATCCACCACTACCTGCAGAAACTAAGCTCTGATAATCATCCCTGATTCGGTCTGCACTAACGGTGGTGTACTCGCGAAGGTTGAGGTAGGCAATTTGGTTGGAAGAACCCAGTGATCTGGAAATGTGTGTTTCCGAGGCGGTTTGGATTTGGATCTGATTACCATTACGGAGTAGGGTCAGCGTGGTGGTCGCTGCTTCTGTCTGAGGTAGTAGTCTCTGACTTCCTCTACGTTCAGTCCTGATATCTCGGTTCCATCCACTGCAATCAAGCGGTCCCCAACTTCCAGCCCATCCCACCAGGCTCTAGTGAAAGGGAAGACTAAACCCAGCAAGAAAGGATTGCTGTCACTGATCAATGCATTGCTGTTACTGACCTGGTAGCTGAAACCAATGTAGGAGCGTCCTCCACTGAGAGCCTGGGTGTTTTCAGAGAAGGTGACAGGTTCAAAGTAGTAGGAGAAACGATCGTTTTGGCGGACTACATTGACGTAATCAGCAATCTGGTTCAGCCCGTCGAGGTTGCTTGGCAAGTAGTTTGGTCGATAGTGAATGTCCTGGAAATTGACACAGCCTTGGGCAAGAATCAGGTCAATGCTTTGGTGAGGGCTGCTCTTCTGACATTCCGGCATCAACTCAACGTAATCTTGGATAGAGGCTACCGTGGATGCTTCCGAAACGATGGTGTCAGAGAGTTCAGGCGGATAGGTCAGGGTGAGTCCATCTTCAGTTTGAACAGTCTGGAGTTGTCCCTTGTAAGCAAGCGGGGACTGCCTGAGAATTGTGCGCTGGTCTTCGGTAAACTGGTTCTGATCTCCACCACCCCAGGAGGCCCAGAACATGATGTTCTCAGCACCATTACCAACACATTCCTCCGCAGAAACCTGTTCGTTGCTATTGCTGTCATAGATGGATTTGCTGCATTCAGCAGTGTCATCCAAGGGATCAAACTTTACTCCGTTGTCCTCTGTTGGGTGCCAGAGGCCAAGCAGATGTCCTGCTTCGTGGACAATCGTTTCAGCAAGCAATTGGTCATTGATAGATTGATTGAAGAAGGGTCCTGACAAGTGAGAACCCAAGCTGACCAGCACGCCATTATGTGGTCCCTGAATGCCCAATGAACCAGGGATACCCGCAGCAATACCCAAGACTCCTCCACCTTCGATCTCATCCACCAGAAAAATATTGATGGCATCGGTCCTTCCTTGAGTAACCAGCGCTTGGGTTTCTGAATTGAAAAAACTGTCAGAAACGGTTCTGTATTGTTCTTCGCTTATATTGATAGTCTTGCCGATGGTGACGTTGAGGCTGTTATTGGTGTATAGTCCTTCAACCAGTTGCCAAACGGTCTCGAGATTATAGCTTTGTCCACTGGCCAAATAGGGTTGTAACATTAGGTTGGATTCGTCACTTGTGGATGGGTTATCTTCTCTTACGGTCAGCTTCAGTTCATTAGCTCCGCTAATCTGGTAAGTCCAGTTTCCAGCTTCAGCATCAATGTCGGGGCGCATTGGTACCAAATAGTTGTCATATGGGCCATCACCAAAACTAGTGAGGCCACTAGCGGTGGATTCGAGGTAGGCTAACTCATCACGTCCGCTGGGGCTGGTGAGCCGTGTGATTCGGGCTGTTCCATTGGAGAAGGCAGAGAGCAGGAAAGAAGTGGTGTTGTCTGATAATTGGAAACTGCCACTCCTTAAGCTGCTAAGGGTTCGGACTGTTGTTTGACTACCTTGGGAACTAAGTGATGGGTTACCTGAAGTTGGATCATCGTTGGTTCCATTCTCATACGTGGTAGTGGTCGAGCCTCCTCCCGGAGGACTGCAATTGAATAGCAGCAGTAGGATGATTATAAAACTGCTCAATCGCAAAAAAGAACTCATTCTATTCCATTTTTTTAGGAAAGCTGACGATATTCCAAAGTTCGCAGGTATTTGTTGGCACGATCAGGAAAATCGGTAATGATGCCATCAACATTCGCTTCGTAGTAAAAAATGTGCAGCATCTCTTCAAAAGATCGTATATAGGTAGGCAACGCATCCACCCGCAAGGTATAGGTGCAGACTTTAAGGCCTAGTTCATGTGCGTCTTTGACCAATGAACTCAACTGTGGCATTCCGGATAAGTATCTTCCCTCTAATACATGACCGGTCCAGACCGCAATCCCTTGTACGTGTTCACTTAGAGTTTGTAAGCCCTCCTTCGTAAGCAGAAACTCATAGTCAGTTTCTGCACTTTCTTGCCATGAATTCTTCTCCAGCAATTGTAGCAGCGGAAATTCTGCTTTTAATTCATAGCGTAGTCGTTTGACCTCAGGTGCATCAAAACTTTCAAGAATGATCGGGCAGTTGTTGTCGTTGACGGAGAGATGTTCAAGAACCTCCAGAACTTTTTGGCTAAGATCCCGTCCTTGTTGGTGATGCCAGCGCGGGCTCTTTATCTCGATCAGTAGCCCCACTTTTTTGCCAGTGGAGTGATTGAGCCCCTGAATTAGCTGCACTACCTCTGCCAGTGTAGGAATGTCAAAGCGGGAATGGCCCTGAGGAAAGCGTCCAGGGAAAGCTGAATTTTCCTGTTGGTCACGTCGTTCAGAAACTCGAAGTTGCCCTAGTTCTTCCAAGTAAAAATCGAGCGCATAGCTAAGGTTATCTTGGCGCTGCCTGCCAGGGAAACGCTGCTTCACGTCCGTCAAGCGATCCAGATAGGTATCGTGTAAAACAATTGGTTGATCGTCTTGGGAAAGAATCACATCCAACTCTAGCCAATCGCAACCTAGACCATGCGCCATCGCAAAAGCCGGTAGTGTATTTTCGGGTAGGTATCCAGACGCACCACGGTGGGCAATGACCCACTTTTGCTGAGCTAAGGCCATCTTGGTTTACTCCAAGAAATAAAAGTTTTGCCGAAAGAGAGCTGCTGAAAAATTGATTGCAACACTCCCAGATTATAAGGGCAAGTGAGGTCTTACAGAATGATAATGAACAGGAAAATGGGGGCTGCTGTTTTTGCCAAGTCAATTTATAGTTCTGCTTTCTCGATGGCTTTTAGAGTATTGTTAATTGCCTTTCTTGTTAGCTCCCACTGAGGATAGCCATGCGTGCCTTGATACAGCGTGTTTTGATGAGCCAAGTTCGAGTTGATGGTGTGACTATCGGTCAGATCGAGCAGGGATTGCTTGTTTTGCTTGGAGTAGCTCCCGATGATGGGGTGGCAGACAGAGATTGGTTGCTGCGCAAGATGCTGAATTTGCGCATCTTTGCCGATGGGGAAGGGCGGATGAATCGTTCAGTAACGGATATTCAGGGAGGATTATTAATAATTTCACAGTTCACTCTCTTTGCCGATGTAAGCCAAGGAAATCGTCCTTCGTTTATTCGCTCGGCTCCACCTGAATTTGCTGAATCGGCATACAATGATTTTCTTGAGAAACTTTGCCAGAATTATAGTGGTTCTGTAGCAGCAGGGCGCTTTGCTGCAAATATGGAGGTTGAGCTAGTCAACGATGGACCAGTCACCTTGCTGTTGGATTCCAAGCAGAAGAATTTCTGATTCAATTGCTACCAAAGAGGGGGCATATTGCTTGCTGCAAGTAGAGATATCTATGCTTTCAAGTTTATAATTCTACAGAAAATCAGAATGTTGAGGTATTTTTATGAATTTTCAAGCACACCTGCAAGGAGGATTGGTTGCCGGCAGTATTGCAGTCGGAGTGGCCTTGGGAACTGGTTATGCCGAATGGCAAAGTGATGCCTGGCAGCGCTTTTTAAATCAACCACTCGATTTTGGACAACCCATTTCGCTATTAATGGGCTTGTTCGTTACAGCTGTCTTTATGGCTCTATTTCCTGATCTGGACACGACCTCAGTTCCGCAACGTTGGTTTTTTCGAGCTATGTTTATAATGTTGGCAATTCTTTACTTCCAGAAGGAGCTGGAGCTCTTCTGTCTGCTCGCCTTTGTTACGCTGCTACCAGTGATGCACAAGCACCGAGGCTGGACCCACTGGAAAGTTACTCCATGGTTAGTTGCTTTATTTTTAGCAATCATCTGGGAGTATTTCCGAGTACAGGATACCTGGCGTGATCGCTTCTCCTGGGAGAACGTCTGGGTTGCCTTGCATAGTAGCTGGGCTTTTGTGTTCGCCTGTGTGCTTGGGCATTATACCCACTTGTTGCTGGACTCACGACGGATTCGGTTATTGCCGTTCATTCGAAATAAACCTCAGCACCACTAGCCTGCCATCTATTGCAAGGCCTCTATGGGCAACATTATCAAGGTTGATTTTTCGGGACGTTGGTCTCAGTCACTGGATCAATTGATTGAACGCCACATCAAGGAAGAGACTTTTCCAGGCATTGAGGTCCTCTTTGCTCAAGGCCCTGAAATTCTGCTCCATAAGACCTGGGGTCGACAGGAAGTGGGCAGTGATAAGCCGATGGGGTTGAATACAGTCTTTGACATCGCTTCCTTAACAAAACCAGTGGTTACAACCAGCCTGATCATGCTCTTGCAGGAGCAAGGAATGCTTGACCTTGAAGAACCAGTGGCCACATTCCTTCCTGAATTTGGCAATGAGGCAAAATCCAAAATCACACTGCGCCATTTACTCACTCACACATCTGGGCTACCCGCCTGGGCAAACCTTTATGAGGATTCTGATTCGTTTGAGGTCGCCCGCCAAAGATTGATGGACATCAGCCAAGAGGTCCCGATTGATAAAAGAGTAATCTATAGTTGTCTAAATTTTCTGTTGCTGGGACAGATCATTACGGAGGTGACGAACAGCAGTCTCAGTCGTTTTTTCCAACATAGCATTCGTGAACCACTATCACTTGAAAATACGCTTTTTTCTCCAGCCAAGCACTGGAAAAACTTGAGTGGGATTGCGCCTACTCAATATTGCCCATGGCGTAAGTGTCTATTGCGTGGTGTTGTCCATGATGAAAATTGCTATTTTTTTGGTGAAGAGGCAGGCAATGCGGGTTTGTTCTCAACAGCACTGGATCTTCATCGCTTCTGCTACATGCTTCTGAATGAGGGTAGCCTGGATGGAATAACTATCCTCTCTCCTTCTTCTGTTCAGCAAATAGTCAGCAATCAAAACCAGCCACCACTTGGCACCCGTGGATTGGGTTGGGACTTCAAGGATGTAGTCCCAGGATATTGGAGTTGTGGTTTTCTGTTCCCTCCTGGGGCGATTGGGCACACTGGCTTTACAGGAACATCGATCTGGTTTGATCCCCTCAATCAATGGATTGCGATTGTACTGACAAACCGGGTTCATCTCTCACGAGATGGGAATCTCGCAGCAATGCATCAGTTCCGGCCACGACTGCACAACCTATTACTATCCATGGTCTGACCAAAAAAACGTGAGAAAAAAAACATAAAAATATCTTTGCTTACTACAACCTTAATCTGCTAATCTATTTGCTAAACGTCGTCTTGCTGAATCCTCGCAGGAAAGCTTATGCACAAAGCAGATCGGCCCGTGCTGGCCGGTAGTCAATTAGCGGAACAGGCTTCTAACTCTCAATCACTGGAGGCAAATCTAGAGGGTGCGATCCTCGAATACGCTATCAACACCTTTCCCTTCGCTGAATCCTTCGACTACTTTCCTGGACTTGAAAACGCAGACTTTCGCGAGACCCTTACAGAAATGATCACTAATGGTGGGCTTAAAGTGGGCTTTTACTATGAAGAGATGCAGGAGAGTTTAACACTCTTCTACTTTCTAAAGGTGCGAAACCAAGCGCATATCGTACTCGGACTAGATCCAGAAAATGTTCAGGTTGCTATCAATGAAGACATTGACGGGGTCTTTCGTATTGATGAGGAACAGTACATTGAGCTTCTGCAAATTCCACTAAGTTGAATTCACTCACAATCTATCAAATATCCCCTCTCTAAATTTTTTAAAGAGAATGCTGCGAAATCCGCTGGGACGCTTTCGCCTGATCGCTCAGGTCGAGGGTGCTTCCTACATCTTGCTTGTTTTCATTGCAATGCCCTTGAAATATGGAATCGACTGGGATTTGGCTGTCCGATACCTTGGTATGGCTCATGGTGTGTTGTTCATCGCATACTGCTTAGCTCTTTTGATCACACGGAATGTGGTTCCATGGAGCTTTCCAAGAATGATAGTTCTCTTTGTCGTTTCACTAGTACCCTTTGGTACTATTTGGGCAGATCGTCGACTTAAGGAAGAGGAAACTCAGTTGTTCGCTAATCCAACTTCGTCTGCGTCAACCACTGCAACCTCCGAGGCTTAGATCCAAAAAGGCATTATTTCCACTCATGCTGCCTAACTGGTTAAGCCTAGTTACTAACCTGTTGAAATCCAACCGCATAAAATTTCTTGGTGCCTAGACAGTTTGGCTTATGAACGCTAAGCGAGCAATACGCTCCGAGGTCGCTTGACGGCTCTGGAGTAGGGGGAATCTGCTGAATGAGTTAGTGAAGGATTCCCTGGATTCATTTTAGTTAGAATTTGTACTAGCGCTTGAGGGTGATCCGGCAAGCGGACCACCCCCCAAAGTCTGCTTGGAACTCCTGGTGCGTTAAAGTCCTGCTTGGAGTAGTAGACAGAGTCATGGAGCCGCCATCAGCGGCAACAACTATGGCGATGGAACTGTCTGTCAATACAGCTAGGAGAAAATAGACTGAATAAAATCAGGGTAATTCCCAACCAAGCCAACCAGTGAACCAGCTTTCTAACAATACTTGATAGCGGCATGACAGAAACTTCATTGTGCTGAAGTGTGTCATTTTGTGAACCAAGAAAGCCCGAATCTCTCGACAACTCAGAGTACGTAACATTTCGTTTGTCACTGCTATCCCACCCTCCCGATGATTACCAACCGCAAAAGCATTGAGCCTAGGACTTGGAACATCATAGAGTGCTGAAGATCGAACAACACTGGCTCACTTGGCCGAGTCTTTTGGTATTTGATGAAGCCAGGGTAGCTCATCTGTTCTCAACATTCGACTTTGGTTCCATCATATCAAGATTGCTGGAGACAATTGGGGTAGGCCCCATAGATTTAGCAGAACAGTGCCAGTGACAAAAGCAATCCTAAGTGTGCCTGTAAAAGCCAGCCCAATACACTGAGTCCTGTTGAAGTTCTTAGTTGTAATATTGATTGTGTAGCATTCCACAATTGATGGGTCTTTGCTGCTTTTTCTCGTAAGATTATTTCTTCATTTGAATTGTTAGCACTCAAAACTTATGAGTGCTAACAATTCAACAGATAAAATTCGTAATGTAATTAAAACTAGGGCAAGTGATTTACTCACCCTGTCCTATAATCAGGCTTCTGCTGTCTCCTTGTTTTTCGTTTTTGGATCGTCTCCTTCATCATCTAGGTCTACAAAGTACATAGATTGACTCATCGGAGAACGCGATAATGGAGAGAGTTCTTCTTCGTTATCTATAGTTTCATCCTCTACCATCGAGAGAATGTTTTGAGGAGCTTCATACTCTTCCTCATCAGGTTCCGCATCTAGATCTACGAACATCGTAGATTGACTGATCGTTGACTGAGAAAGTGGGGAGAGTTCTTCCTCATCTGTTGGTTCGTTATCCTCCACAACAGAAACGATTTTATCGGTATCTTCATAGTCTATTTCATCAGGTTCCGCATCTAGATCTACGAACATTGAAGATTGGCTGATGGAAGGCTGTGATAACGGAGACAACTCTTCTTTATCTTCATCTGTATCTCCTTCTTCAGTTCCCAAAAGAGATTCTTTGGAGAGGGCAGCTGCATGTAATGGGCTTACTGCTGGTGATTTGTTATCAGCAGTTGTTTCATTTAGGAGATCAGATTCTTTGTCACCAAGTGAGATGATTGTATGCTGACTCATTTGAGAGCGCGACAGGGGAGACTTCTCAATCTCTTCTTCTTCTAAATTACCACGTCTTTTTGCTTCCAAATGTGAGTCTGAATCTCCAATCGAAGATGCACCAAGGAGATTATCTGACGCTACAACTGGTGCTTTAACATTAAGAGTTGGTGGCTCGGTTCCATGAATCAACCAGTACCAAGCTCTTGAGAAATCATTGAGAATCAGATAATTGACAGGAATGATTAGCAATGTGGTGAATGTGGCGAATAAGACGCCGTATCCCAGGGAAACAGCCATTGGGATTAGGAATTGGGCTTGAGTACTCTTGTCAAAAATAATTGGTGTCAAGCCCGCAAAGGTAGTGAGAGAAGTAAGCAAAACAGGGCGGAAGCGAGCCACCCCAGCCACCTTTATTGCTTCTTGTACACTCAAGCCTTCCTCACTTTGTTGACGATTAATGTAGTCCACCAGGACCAGGCTGCTATTAACGACAACTCCTGTTAAAGCCAACATCCCCATCAAACTCATGATTGTTAAATCGAGATCCATTATCCAGTGTCCAATCACGGCCCCAATCGCTCCAAAGGGAATCGCTGTCATCACAATTAATGGTTGAAGATAGGAGCGAAAAGGGATGGCCAGTAAGGAATAAATCGCAAACAAGACACCAACTAGCCCAAAAATCAGAGTATTGAAGGAGTCTCTTTGTTCACGTGCTTCCCCTTCCAGAGAATACTTGACGGCAGGATAGAAGCGGGTCGTTTCCTGGAGGAAAGTCTCCAAGTCACTCTTGATGGCCTCCAGATTGGCCTGTTGCTTATTAGCATCTGCCGTAACGTTCATCGTTCTGTTCCGATCAATGCGTGTGATCGCTGCTGGGGTTCTGCCGGGTTCCAAGCTCGCAACTTCGGCAAAAGGAACAGCCGCTCCTCCTGGAGTCCGGATCGTCATATTTTGAAGGGAAGCGAGGGTCGCTCGTTCCTGCTCCGGATAGCGTAGGATGACATTCACTTCATCACGACCACGCTGAATGCGTTGAACGGTAATTCCAAAAAAGCCTTCTCGCACCCGACGCGCCAAATCATCCAACCGGACTCCAAGAGTTTCGGCGGCTGGCATTAGGCGCAACTGTAATTCTTCTTTACCATTAGACATACTGTCTTCGATATCGAAGACGTTTGGATAGGTACCGAGTTTAGTCTTCAATTGATCAGCAACAGCCTGTAATTCCTCAAAATTACTGCCTGAAAGTTGAATGTCAATCGGACTGGAAGTTCTTCCAAATTCTGCTCGGAAATTCAGGCTTTCTGCACCCGGCAAAGGACCGATCAATTTTCGCCATTCACTAACCAAATCGTTCGTAGTTACGTCAATTTTACGTTTTTCGGGTGCCTCAATCTCAAAAAAGACTCGACCACGATTACTTTGACCTGACGAACTCCCTCCGGTAGTACCACTGTTAGAGAGAATGTTGATCACCACACTTTGCCCAGTTCCTGGATCCCGATATTTATCCTGAAGCTGCAGTGCAGCATCGGTCATTCGATCAATGTAAGCTGAGGTTGTCACAAAAGGAGTCCCAGCAGGCATCACCAGCGTTGCACGTGCGACCTCACTTTGAATGCGTGGAAAAAAAATCCAGCGCATCCAACCACTCATGATCAGTGCTATCAATAGTGCACCACCCACGAAAAAGATGGCTACCGTCAAATAGCGTTCCGATAAAGAAAGATTGAGGACTGGGCGATAAATTTGGAAGATGAAAGTCTCTAGACCATCTGCAAACCAGCGTTGTGCTCTTGAAACGTGGCGAAGAATTGCCCCTTCGTGATCCAGGCGTATACCAGAAAGATGTGCGGGTAGAATCCACTTAGATTCAATCAGCGAGAAGAGCAATACAGGAATCACAATCATCGGGATTTGTGAAAAGATTGCTCCGCGTACTCCCTCTACCATCAATAATGGTACGAAGGCCACCATAGTTGTCAGTACTCCGAAGGTTACCGGAACAGCTACTTCCACCGTCCCTTTCTCTGCTGCTGCTTGAGGCGAGGTTCCACGACGTAGATGGCTATAGACGTTCTCTCCAGTGACAATCGCATCATCCACAACAATTCCCAACACCAGGATGTAGGCAAACAAGCTGATGGTGTTCAGAGTGACTCCAAGTTCTGGCATCAACAACGCGCTCCCCATAAAACTTACTGGGATGCCAATACATACCCAGAATGCAACAGAGGGGTGAAGGAACAATCCCAGCAGGAGCAAAACAAGAATTCCCCCCTGGAGGGCACTATCGGTAAGTGTCTGTAGACGTGCCGAAACCGTCTTGGAACGGTCCCGCCAGGTTTCCAGTGTAATTCCTTCAGGAAGCAAAACACTCTTCTCAGCAATATATTTCCGAACAGCCGCCGCTACAGTGATTGCGTTCTGGTCACCAATTCTATAAACCTCAACCGTCAGTGCCGGTTGCCCATTGAACTTGGTAATGATTGGGGTTTCATCGAAGTCATCCTTGATTGTGGCGATATCTCCCAGTCGCAACCGAGTCCCATCTGTCCTAGAAAGGATCACAAGATCCGCATAATCTTCCTTGACATAGGCCTGACCTTTAGTGCGGATTAGCACTTCTCCACCATTAGTCTTGATACTGCCTGCAGAAAGATCCAGAGACTGTCGGCGAATGATATTGGAAATTTCACTGAGGGCCAGTCCAAATTCTCGCAACGTTCGTTCTTGAATTTCAATGGCTAGCTCGTAAGGTCGGATGCCTTCCACTTGGGCTTGGGTGACTTCAGGAAGAGCACGGATGTCCTCCTCAATCTGCAATGCCATATCTCGCAATTCACGCTCACCAAGAGGTCCTGCCAAGGCCACGCTGATCACTTCTCTTTGCCATGCAGGGATACCGATCACGGGGCGTTCCACCTCATCCGGAAGGGTGTTCAGGCCTTCAACACGAGTCGTAATTTCATCTTTGAGAAGTTGGGGATCGTAGCCATTTTCTAACTCAATCCGGATATTCGAAAAACCTTCTGAGGAGTTCGAGATCATCTTCTCGATGCCTTCAATGTCCTGAATCGCTTCCTCAATACGTACTGTTACACCTTCCTCTACTTCTGAAGGAGTCGCACCCGGAAAAGAAGTACGGATATTGACGCGTTCCAATTCAATGGAAGGAAAAACTTCGAGAGGGATCCTGGTGAAGAGCGAATATGCTCCAGCGATCAGGATGCAAATCATCAGGAGGTTAGCTGCCACAGTATTTCGGGCAAACCAGCGTATGGAGCCGTTCATGAAACCTTGTACAACCTAAGAGTTGGGAGATGGCTCAACGGGAAGCAGCAACTTTTTCTACATTTTTTCGAGGTGCCGATCCACGAGAATCGTTGTTGGCGGCATCAGCAGCTTCCGGGTTGCCCGGAAGCTGCTGATGCCGATTCTGTTCAGGCGCTCCTTCCTGGATAGATCGTCCTTCGAGCAGGGTGTTGACTTCAGTTCCACTGGGTAGTGAACCTACGGGAGTCAGTGTCAGTAAATCACCTGCGGTCAGCCCATTACTGATCACAGCCTCTTCTGCATTGCTCCAGAGAATATCGACTTGTTGACGATGCAGCTTATTATCGCGAATTAATACAACTTCGCTACCCTGGTAGATGGCTTGACGTGGAATGACTAGCGCGCTCTTAATCAATCGCCCTTCAATTTCAGCAGCTACAAATTGTCCGATCTTCAGGGGCGGTTTCCCGTCCTTCTGTGACTCATAGGGGTTACGGATCTGTGCCACGACGTGAAGTTGCCTACTGTTAGGATCGAAGACACCTTCAGTACGTGATATCCGTCCTTCCCACGGAAGAGCTTGTTTGCCATGGCGTGCTTCAAATCGAACGACTGGTCCATTCTGCTGCTGTTTGCGGCTTGAGCGATATTCTTCTGGAAGATTGACGTATTCCAGTTGGGCACTATGCAAAGGCAATCGAACTTCAACGTAATCAATCGAATAGATCTTTGCGAGTTGTGTTCCGATCCCAACATACTGGCCAACGTCTACCATTTGATCCATAATGCGTCCAGCATACGGGGCAACTATACGTGTGCGCTCCAGATTCCGTTTTGCTTTTCCTAGACGAATGCGTCCAGCTTCGATTGCTGATTTGGCAACCTCCAACTGGGGTCTGCGCATCGCCAGATCACTTGGAAATCCTTTTTGGCCAAGGCGTTGCCAATTGCGAATAGCTTGCTGACTACGTGCCTGTTCTTCTTTGAGTGCTAAATAGGATTGCGTCAAGGTCGTCTCTGTCAAGCGAACCTCAGCTTCGTATTCAGTGGGATCAATTTCCAGTAGCAGCGCGCCTTTCTCAAAAAATCCACCATCTCGGAAGCTTGGCGCAATCCGCAAAATACTTCCGGAGACTTGTGAAACTAGTGTGCTTTGGGTGTGGGGCTGGATGGTACCGAAGGTGTTGACATTGATTTGATAATCAATGGGCTTCACCTGAATTGCCTCAACTGTCAGACGGGTTGCAGGAGGGGGAGGCCTTCTTTGGGCTTTGGTTTTCTGTTCTAAGATGGTGCGCGTACCCCAAACGCCACCACCAATGACCACCACAAGCAGTGCGATGCGAAGAATCAGTCGAAACCAGCGCATAGTCATCCTGAAGCAGGAGGTTGAGCCGGCAGCGCAAAATCACCACCAAGCGCCAGGTGGAGTTGAATGCGATTCTGCAGGCGGTCGCTACGCACCTGAATCAGGGCGCTACGGGCATCAAAGGCACGTCGTTGAGCTTCCAGCACGGTCACGAAGGAGACCAGACCTGTTACGTATTGTTCCTCCGCTAGGTCTTCAGCGTTTCGAGCTTCGGTTGCGGAACGACGAATGGCAGCTTCCTGCTCAGCCAGCAAAGTTTCTGCTGACAAGGCCGCCTCCACTTCTTGTAGGGCGTTCAAAAGAATTCGATTGTAGTCCAAGGCTACGAGACGCGTTTGGATGTTAGCTTGTTCCATATTTGCCTCCAGCTCCGTACCGTTCCAAAGAGGCTGGGTCAGATTGACTCCCAAGGACCAGATCATTGATTCAAGATCCAGTAACTTGTCCACATCTTCGCTCCGAGCCCCTACGGAAGAGTTAAGACTGAATCTTGGAAAGCGAGCTTTGTAAGCCACAATTGCGGCTTGATCAGCTGCTTTGAGACGCTGTTCCACTGCTAACAAGTCTGGTCGTCGCTGAAGTAGTTCTGAAGGGAGACCAGTTCCCGGTATTGCTGGTAAATCTGGTAATTCTTTTGGTAGGCTCAATTGACCTGTAGGAGTACGCCCAAGCAAGGCTTCCAGGGACTGAATGGCTTTGTTGCGTTGTAGGCGTAACCCAATAATTCGGTTGTCCTGTGAAGCAACATCGGACCGTGCCAAATGCACATCCAGAGCGTCATTCAAGTTGAGTTGGAAGCTCTCCTCCACGACCTGCAAGCGATCAAGTAGATTTGCCTTGCGTTGCTGAAGTAGTTGAAGCTGAGACACGGTTTCAATTGCCTCAAACCATGCCCTTGCAACATTCGCAGCAAGAGCTAGTCGGCTTGCTTGTTGGTCCCTGATCTGTGCTTCGATCGAGAGAGCAGCAGAACGTTCCTGATTGCTGAGGCGATTCCAAAGATCGGCTTCCCACGAAATCTGAAAGTTGAGATTGAAGTTTTGAGTATAGTCGCCCAAGTCAGGTGTGAGACGGCTGTAACTGTGACTGACGCTGGTGCCAACGCTCGTGTTGAAGTCAGGACCATTACTGACTCCCAAGGCTTTCAGCCTGCTTTGAGCCAGTTCAATTCGTAGCGCAGTAGCCTGCAATCCAGGGCTGTTATCTTGAGCCTCCTTAATCAAGGCTTGAAGTTGCTCATCCCTGAAATCTGCCAGCCAAGGTCGCACCCTTGAATATGAAGTAGAAGGATCACTCCAATTCTGTGGGACGGCTGGGTCTATTTTGGTTAGTTTAGGTTCGGGCAAGCTCGTGCACCCAATCCCTAAACAGCAAGCCAAGATCAACCACATCCCTTTGGGAGAACAGACAAACACTTAAAACTCTGGAAAGTTTAGGTTCATGAAGATCTGATTTTTCTCTGAAACCAAATCATACCGGTAGCAAGTTATAAGAATGTTGAGTGCAAAATCAGTGCGAATACGTAGTTATTTCAGGGGAGAAAAACTTTGGAGTAGAAGTGGTAGGAGGGCATTACAGAGTGGGGTTAGTCCTGAAAATGAATTTTTCGAATCATCTGGGCAGAAGCTACAGGTTGGATAACCTTATCACGTTCATGGGCGTCGTAGCCTAACTGTTCTCCAACATCTCGGACAAAATTAGCTTCCTCTTCAGTATATTCATCGTCAATCATCATGATTTCAACGATATAGCGGTAGATCTCCTTACGTAAATTTTGATCCAATCCAATGATCGAAGGGAAGGGAACTTGGGAATCTAGTTGACACAACTGCTGAAACCGAAGGGGATCATGCTCAATCAATTGCAAGATGGTCTCAACATATTTATATTCTCGTTGATCGACTCGGTGATCTGCATGAATTGCACGCCAGATCATCTGGGCCACCCAATAGCGTTGCTCTTCCTCCAGCAACTCCAGCAGATTGGTTGTGAAATTACGACGCCGCAGGTAATCAATTTGTTCAATTAACTTATCTACATCTTTCCCAGAAACACCAAGGGCCAAGCGTACATCATTGATGAAATCAAGCTTGTCTTGGGACAAGGGCTGATCGGCAGAGAGGATTTGAAGCAATTTCTCCAGTAGCTGCAGACTTATGGGAGCAGCCAAGGGATGAACTTTAATTTTTTCTTCTTCATAGTGATCCGTCGAAGCGATCAGGACGGTTCGTTCAAAGATCGTCTCGACCCATTGGGTTTGCTCCACAAGAGCTTTTTTCAGTTCTAGCTGCAATTGATCAACAGGGACACTCAAGCTCAACTTGTCCATTACATTTGGCAATAATCCCATCATCAGCTCGCCACCCATTTCCAGCAATTGGCAGATTTCATTCTGAAAAGTATTCCTTAGCTTTCTCAGTCTAACCAAGTTCTCCATGCTTTGACTCGGATGGTTACTGAAGATAGGATGATTAACTCTTGCGGTCTTATATCGTATTCATAACAAGAGGATCTAGTTTTTTGAAATAGTCTTAGTTTGTCCGCATAATGCTACAATAATTCAACACTCTCAATAAGATTATCGACTTCTTCAAACTTGAGCTTTGCCCTAATTAGTTAAGATGCTAAGGATTCAATTCTCCAAAGAATCAGAATGAGCAAAATTCATTGTGCTTTACCTAAACCCTTACTCTATAACTCATAAAACAAATAATGCCACTAGCCCAGATTCGTGGTCAAGCGGCTTCCATAGACTTGATTTCAAGAGCTTTAAAGTCGAATCAGCTTCCATCTGCCTGGCTGTTCGTTGGTCCTCCGAGCGTAGGTAAGCGTCTAACCGCCCAGTTGATTGCCCAGACCCTGAACTGTAAGATATATCAGGGTATTGACGCCTGTGGCCAATGTGACCCTTGTCGGCAAATTGAGGTTGGTAACTTTGCAGACGTTGAATTGATTGAGCCTTCTGGTCAGAACATACGCATGGAGCAAATTCAGGAGGCTTTGCGTTGGATGCAGTATCGACCAGAACGTGGTCATTACCGGGTATTGATCTTGGATGAAGCCGACCGGATGAATCGGGAATCGGCTAATGCGTTCTTGAAAACACTTGAAGAACCCCCTCCTCAGACAACAATCATTCTGCTGACTACTTCTCCGATGCTTTTGCTGGAGACTATTCTCTCACGATGCCAGCAGATACGCTTCCAACCGCTCTCCCCAGAGATATTGACAGATTTATTGGCCGAGAAAACGGATCTGGCAAATGATGAGCGTAACTGGCTGATGAAGCAAGGAATGGGGAGTGTCCGGCTTGATCTGGTCAAAGATGTTCAAGGCTTACGGGAGTTGCAATCCCAATGGGGACTCTGGATACAACAGATTGGGGCCTCCGAAATGATTGAGATTCTTCCACGTTGTCAAGAATGGAGTTCAACTAAAGATCTTACATGGGAACGACTGCTGGATTGGCTCGAA
>JACLAC010014314.1_pt1 | contig 21930 bp, 24 predicted proteins | sample 8027881 | NCBI WGS metagenome assembly JACLAC01 (sample SAMN15725517, study PRJNA655200) | protist metagenome | isolation source: fluorescence activated cell sorting (FACS) single amplified genomes of... | place: Spain: Blaines Bay Microbial Observatory, Mediterranean Sea | collected 2016-01-19 | reverse complement strand
ATGCAGATTAGAAAAAGAGTTACCAAATGATGAAAAGAAAAAGATAGCCTTATTTTGCTCAGTGAATCCTAATAGTGTTATTTCAATGCATGACGCAGAAACAGTATATTCAATACCTTTGCTGTTATATTCGCAGGGAGTAGATAAAATTCTCCTCAAAAAATTAAACTTACTCAAAGTAAAATCTCCTAGATTGAATGATTGGAAAAGAGTGGTAGATGCAAAATTAAATCCTAAGAAGAAAGTCTCCATTGCGGTCGTTGGTAAATACGTTGATCTAAAAGATTCCTACAAATCATTAAACGAAGCCCTTGACCATGCTGGAATTGTAAATCTTGCAAAAGTTGAAATTGACATGATAGATGCAGCAAAAATAACCAGAGGCAATGTAGCAAAAGTTTTAAAATCTTACCAAGCTGTCCTTGTCCCAGGTGGGTTTGGAAGTAGGGGTATAGAAGGAATGATTTATGCGTGTCAATTTGCCAGAGAAAACAAGCTACCCTATTTCGGAATCTGTTTAGGAATGCAAATAGCAATCATTGAATTTTCTAGAAATGTACTAAAACTAAAAAATGCCAATAGTACCGAATTTAACTCCAAGACTAAATATCCTGTTATTGGATTAGTAACAGAATGGAAGGATGCATCAGGCAAAATTGAACATAGAAATGAAAACTCTAATTTAGGAGGGACCATGCGATTGGGTGGACAGAAGTGCTTGATTAAAAAATCTTCCTTGTCTCATAAGCTTTATAAAAAATTGACCGTTACTGAAAGACATCGCCATAGATATGAGGTAAATCCAGAGTTCAAAAAAGAATTAGTTGCAAGTGGTATGGATATTGTTGGAACATCGCTGGATGGTAACTTAGCCGAAATGATTGAGATTAAAAAACATCCATGGTTTTTAGGCTGTCAATTTCATCCAGAATTTACATCTAATCCTAGAGATGGCCACCCAATTTTTAACGACTTTATTGCAAAAGCTATTAAGATAAAAAGATGAACATTTTAAAAATTAAAAACTTTACGATTGGTAATCATGAGCCCATGACACTTATGGCTGGAGTAAATGTTTTAGAGTCAGAATCAGTTGTAATGGCTGTTGCCGAAAAATTTGCAGAAACCACATCGAGTTTAAACATTAATTGGATTTTTAAGGGCTCCTTTGATAAAGCAAATCGAAGTTCTATTTCTTCTTTTAGGGGTCCAGGGATTGATGAGGGCTTAAAAATGCTTGAAAAGGTAAAATCAGAGTTTGATGCTCCTGTTATTACTGATATTCATGAGCCATCTCAAGCAGATATAGTTTCAAAAATTTGCGATGTAATTCAGATACCAGCATTTTTGTGCAGACAAACTGATTTAGTGGTGGCCGCTGCTAAGACAAAGAAAATAATTCAATTTAAAAAACCTCAATTCCTTTCTGCTCCTGAGATGAAGAATGTCATTGAGAAGTGCAATCAAGCTGGGAATAATAATGTTATTCTTTGTGAGAGGGGTAACTCTTTTGGATATAACAATTTAGTAGTTGATATGCTGAATTTCCAGATAATGAAAGATCTAGATGTCCCTGTAATATTTGATGCAACGCACTCACTGCAACTTCCTGGTGACCTTGGCAACGCTGCTGGAGGCAGAAGAGAGTATCTACTTCCTTTAGCTAAGGCTGGTCTTAGCCAAGGTATAGCTGGATTATTCATAGAAGCTCACCCTGATCCTGATTCTGCAAAATGTGATGGCCCTTGTGCGATTTCGATTGAAGACATCCCATCTATTTTATCCCAATTATCTGAGCTAGATGATTTTATAAAAAATCAGGATAGCGATATTTAATGTCAATCATTAACTCTATTCAGGCAATTCAAATCATAGATTCTCGAGGAACTCCAACAGTTTCCTGCAAGGTAACTTTAGATAATGGTATTTGTGCAACTTCAATGGTTCCCAGTGGAGCGTCTACAGGGTCCAGAGAGGCTTTAGAGCTAAGAGATGGTGATTCAACTTATATGGGTAAAGCAGTTACTATGGCCCTAGCAAATATTCATGAAATCATAGCCCCTGCATTGGTTGGTATGGATGTAACAAATCAGCAAGACATTGATGAAAAAATGCTTGCTTTAGATGGAACTTCATCCAAATCAAAACTTGGTGCTAATGCTATTTTAGGCGTCTCATTGGCAGTCTTAGAAGCTGGGTCGAAAACATTGGAGTTACCTTTATATCAATATATAAATCAAGTCTTTGCTAATATCAATGGTGTAAAACTAAGGATGCAATTGCCGACACCAATGTTAAATATTATCAATGGCGGCGAGCATGCTGATAATAATATTGATATTCAAGAGTTTATGATCATGCCTGTTGGAGCTAATAATTTCTCTCAGGCAATTCAATGGGCTTCAGAAATATACTCTGATCTTAGGAATATCTTAAATTCAAAAGGTTTAAGCACCAGCGTTGGAGATGAAGGAGGGTTTGCTCCAAACCTTCAGTCAAATCAAGAAGCGATTGAGCTTATTATTCAAGCTATTAGAAATAATAACCTTACTGAGGGTAAGGATATTGGAATTGCATTAGATTGCGCCGCTTCAGAATTTTATAAAAACGGTATTTATAATCTTCATGGAGAATCTATAAAGCTAAACTCCAGTGAGTTTACTAACTATCTGACCGAGCTGACACGTCAATACCCTATATTTTCTATAGAAGATGGGATGGATGAGAGTGATTTTGAGGGATGGAAAAACCTCACAAAAGCTCTAGGGGATAGTTGTCAATTAGTTGGAGATGACCTTTTTGTAACTAATGTAGTTGAGCTTCAAAGAGGAATTGATGATTCTTTAGCAAACTCCATCCTCATTAAATTCAATCAAATCGGAACTATTACAGAAACTATGAAAACTATCCATCTGGGTAACAAGCATGGATTTAAATCCATTATTTCTCACAGATCAGGTGAAACAGAAGATAGTACAATTGCAGATCTTTGTGTGGGCTTGGGAACAGGTCAAATTAAAACAGGTGCACCTTGCAGATCTGACAGGGTGGCAAAATATAATAGATTGCTTTGGATTGAAGCTGAGCAATCCGATCTTCCTTTTGCCAAAAATGTTATTGGTTAAATTTTTAAATTTACTAGTTTTTTCTTTGATAATCGTAGCTTTATATAATCTTTTTTTTAGTATTGATAATAAAAGAAATTTTTTAGCTCTTCAGAAAGAAAATCAAGAGCTGCTATTTAAAAATAAAACTCTTGCAAAAGAAAATAATCTGTTGGAGATAGGCATTCAAAGTAAACAAAAAAATGATGCTCATGCAGAAAAATTTGCAAGAGAAGAATTGAATTTAATTTATCAAGATGAGCAATTTCTTAAGTTCAAGGAGAACAAGTCTAATGAACCACAGCAATAAAATTGCAGTTATTATCCCGGCTGCAGGCGTTAGTACTCGTTTCGGTGATTCAACGCCTAAGCAATTTTTAAGGCTGGGGGATGAAACAGTTCTTGAAAAATCTGTTAATTTATTTTTAGGAATATCAAGCGTTAATCAGGTTGTAATTCCCGTCAATCAAAATGAGGATTTGATCAAATCTCAATCTTTCTATCAAGACCCAAGAATTAAAATTGTTACAGGAGGGAACACAAGAAGCGAGTCAGTATTTAATGCTATGGCAGAGGTTGATCAAAGCATAGAGATCGTGGCAATTCATGATGCTGCAAGGCCTTGGTTAAAAAAAAGTCATTTTAAAGCTTTATTGTCTCACCTTACTAATGATCAATCTATTAAGGGAGTATTTCCTGTAATATCAGCAACTGATTCACTTAGAATGAAGCAGGGTGAGGATATTATTCCTGTGGAACGAGAAAATTTTTTGCATGTCCAAACACCTCAAATTTTTTATCATGATTCTCTTAAATTAGCGCTTGATAAGTTAAAAGAGAAGGGGCTTCACATGAGTGATGAGTCTCAAGCGATGGAACATGCTGGATTCAAGCTTTTAGCAGCTCCTGGAGAAAGGTCAAATATTAAAATTACATATATTGACGATTTAACAAATCATATTGGAATAGATCTTCGAATTGGAAGGGGGATAGATTTTCATCAATTTCAACAAGGGGATGGTTTCACCCTTGGTAATGTTTTCATCGACTGTAAACTTTCTATTGTTGCTCATTCAGATGGAGACATTATTTTGCATGCCATATCTGATGCATTGCTTGGTGCAGCAGGTTTAAGAGATATCGGTTACTACTTTCCTGACACTGATCCAAAAAATAAAAACTTGAGCAGTTTAAAAATTATTGAACAGTCATTAGATTTATTAAAACAAAGCGGCTTGCAACCAAGGAATATTGATTTTGTTGTTGTGTGCGAACAACCAAAAATTGCACCTTATGTTGATGATTTAAAAAAGTCCCTTTCATCAATTTTGAATATTGAAGAAAGTTTCATTGGTGTAAAGGCAACCACTACAGAAAAGATGGGGGTGATTGGTAATGGCAATGGAATCGCGGTCTTCGCTATAGCTTCCTTAAGGGATCTTTAATGAATATTCTATTAACCAATGATGATGGCTATGAGGCATCTGGCATAAACCAATTATTTAAAACCTTATGCACTGAGCATAAGGTTTTTTTAATTGCACCTAGAGAAAATTGTAGTGGAATGAGTGCAGCAATTAGCTTACGCAAAGAAATAAAAGTTGAAGAAATTTCAGAAAACATTTTTTCGGTTTTAGGAACACCTGCAGATTGCTCATATCTTGGTTTGTTATCAGTAATTCCTGAGCCAATTGAAATGATTGTTTCTGGAATTAATTTAGGAGCAAATTTAGGAGAAGATATTTTTTACTCCGGTACCGTAGGCGCTGCAATTGCTGGTCGAAGACTAAATTATGTTCCTGTCGCTTTTTCTGTAGCAGCTTTTAACCCAAAAAATTTAACATATATTGCAGAGCAATCATTATTGATTACTAATCAAGTTTCTAAACTACCATCGGATCAAAATTTACTTGTAAATGTAAACTTTCCTGATTTGCCATCCTCAAAAATTCAAGGAGTTCGAATCACCTCATTAGGTAAAAGAGGGGTACCAGATATTCCAGATCTAATTCGCCATGAAGGCTCTACTAAATTTTATAGTTTTGGACCTTCAGGCACACTCTTGCCTGATCAAGTGGGAACAGATATTCAGGCAATTGAACAAAATTATATTTCCATTTCAATACTTGATTATAATTTAAGCCCTGATTTAGCTCATTGGGATCTTTACAGAGAGGTTTTTAATTGTGAGTAGCTCTGGTTTCACATTTACGAGGGTTAAGGATCAAATGATTCAGCAATTACTTGATATGGGAATAAAAGATTTTCGTGTTCTTGATGCTTTAAGCCAGGTCCCCAGACATATTTTTTTAGATCAAGCGCTGTGGAGTAGAGCATATGAAAACAGAGCATTGACAATAGGGTATAAACAAACAATTTCTCAACCTTATATAGTTGCTCGAATGACAGAGCATTTACTTTCTCATACATCAAAAAGAGGAAAAGTCCTCAATCAAGTTCTTGAGATAGGATCTGGTTGTGGCTACCAATCAGCCGTATTATCTCACTTTGCAAATGATGTATTTGCAGTCGAACGAATCAAACCTTTGGTTACAAAATCACGTGAAAATTTGAGCGAGTTAAAAATTAGAAATGTTATTGTTAAACATGCAGATGGATTTAATGGTTGGGAGGAAGATTTAAAATTTGATGGAATAATTTGTGCAGCAGCCCCGAGACAATATCCAGAAGACTTACTTGATTTATTAGAGGTTGGAGGAAAGCTTGTTATTCCTGTTGGCCTTGAGGGACAACAAAAACTATATGTTATAGCTAAAAAAAGCGAAACTGAAAATGAGGAAATGGTCCATGAAGAGGTTGCATTTGTACCTATGCTGCCAGGTGTTTCTAATGGAGATGTTTAAGCATGAATAATCAAATTAAATACTCTTTGGCTGGATTTTGCATGGGAATCGCAGAGCTGATCCCAGGTATTTCTGGGGCTACTGTTGCTGTAGTTTTTAAGATTTATCCAAACTTAATGACAATATTAAGCCAGTTAAGAGTAAAAAATTTAACCTTAAACCTTCGATCACTTTCAAAAACATTTCAATTTAAGGTTTCTTTGCCTTTGATATTTTCTATGATGATCGCTGTCATTTTATGCTCAAGAATAATTAACCACCTATTAATTAATTATGAGGCATTATTTCTGTCCTTCTTAGGTTTTTTAATGATTTTTTTAGCTATATATATTATTAAATTTTTTAAAGATGCATTGGAAGATAAGAAATTAGCCATTTTTTTATTTTTGGGAGCAATTATTGGATTTGGGTTGCAAGAGTTAAATATTAGCTCTGGGTATACTTCCATGTTTTATATATTTTTAAGTGGAATGCTAGCTTTTTCATTTTTTTTAATACCAGGTATTTCAGGTAGTGCTATGTTGGTAGTTTTAGGACTTTATGGCCCAATCATTCAGGCTATTGCAACACTTGATTTCAATTTATTGACTCCATTTGCATTAGGCTGTTTGATCTCAATTTTGCTATTGCCTAAGGCGTTACTGTCAATCTACTCTTCTCATGAACATATCTTAATGCATATTTTTTCAGGCCTCATACTTTCATCAGGAATCTTTTTATTATGATTAAATTTAATACAAAGATATTCATTATTTTAATTTTAATAACTTCAAGCTGCTCCAGCATAGATTCTTTAAGGCAATCCTATAAGAATATCTATCCTAGTTCTAATGAATCTTATATTGTCCAGCAAGGCGATTCTATTTGGTCTATTGCAATAAATTTTAATTTAGATTCAGATCTATTGATTAAAAATAATAACTTGAAAAAGCCATATACCATTTATCCAAATCAAGAGTTATTAATCTCTGGCGCAATTGGTAAAAGTAATCTAAAAGAACAATCTCAACCTATTGAATGGCACCACCCATTAGGAGAGAAATCAAAAATAGCTTTAAAAGATAATTCTTGGTTAATTTTTAAAGAGCCTAAGGGCGCGCCTATTCATTCAATAAACCTTGGAAAGGTAGTAGTTTCTGGTCCTGATATTCCAGGCTATGGAAATTTAGTAATGATTTCTCATCCTGATGGGTACTTAAGCCTTTATGCTCATTGTGACAAAATATTTGTTGAGCAAGGTGATGAAGTTACAAAGGGCGCTATGATAGCTCAACTTGGCAATTCAGAAGCAGCTTATCCTATGTTGCGATTTCAGCTCAGAAAAAATGGTAAGCCTGTTAAAGCTGAGAAATTGAATTCTCTCTTTTAAATAATTGGATATTAATTATCTTTCAAGAAGATGTTTCTTATCTTTGATCTGTGAAAATTTCTTGGCTTCAGGCAGTTCATCTTTTTCTTCAGTAATGTTTGGCCAAACTTCACTCAGTTCAGCATTAATTTCAATAAAGTCTATCTGATCTTTAGGTAGCTCATCTTCAGAAAATATTGCATCAACAGGGCATTCTGGTTCGCACAAGGCACAGTCAATACATTCTTCTGGGTGAATTACAAGAAAGTTTGGCCCTTCATAGAAACAATCAACTGGGCATACTTCAACACAGTCTGTGTGCTTACATTTTATACATGACTCAGTAACTATGAATGCCATTGTTTGTGATGAAAAGTTAGGTTTAAAAAGATTTTAACAATGAGTTATGAACAAGTCAGCATGAATTTGATAATATTTAATTTACTTTTACAAAATTTATAATATACTGTATAAATATACAGTAAAGGAGTAAATTATGTCAGATAAAGAAAAAAACTTAAACGAGACTTTATCTCAAATTGAAAAACAGTTTGGTAAAGGAACTGTGATGAAAATGGGGGATAGAGAAATTGTAGATATGCCATCAGTTTCTACAGGTTCACTAGGATTAGATATAGCGCTAGGTATTGGAGGTTTACCAAAGGGAAGAGTTGTAGAGATCTTTGGACCAGAATCATCTGGAAAAACAACGTTAACACTTCAAGCTATTGCTGAATGCCAAAAAGCTGGTGGTACTGCAGCATTTATCGATGCTGAGCATGCACTTGATCCAAATTATGCTGAAAAATTAGGCGTGAATGTAGATGAACTTTTGCTTTCACAGCCTGATACAGGAGAACAAGCATTGGAAGTAACTGATATGCTTGTAAAATCTGGAAGTGTAGATTTGATTGTTGTAGACTCTGTAGCCGCTCTCACACCTAGAGCAGAGATTGAAGGTGATATGGGCGATCATCATATGGGTCTTCAGGCTCGCTTGATGTCACAAGCTTTAAGAAAAATTACAGGTAACATACAGCGCTCTAATGCAATGGTTATATTCATTAATCAAATCAGAATGAAGATTGGAGTTATGTTTGGTAATCCTGAGACGACTACTGGGGGCAATGCCTTAAAATTCTACTCATCAGTTCGATTAGATATTAGACGTATAGGTGCTGTTAAAGAAGGCGAAGAAGTAGTTGGAAACGAAACTAGAGTAAAGGTTGTTAAGAATAAAGTTTCTCCTCCTTTTAAGCAGGCTGAGTTTCAAATCATGTATGGAGAGGGGATTAATACAGAAGGCGAGATTCTAGAACTAGGACAAAAGCTTGAGTTAGTTGAAAAATCTGGTTCTTGGTATAGCCATAATGGCGAAAAAATTGGGCAAGGCAAAGTAAACGCAAGTAAATTTTTAAAAGAAAATACTAAGATTAGAGATAGTCTAGTAAAGGAAATTAGAAAAGCTTACATTCCATCAGTGAATAAAACAGCTAAGAAATAATTATCCTTTAACTTGTTATGACGCATAGAAATTGATTAAGATACTCTCAATACAGGAGAGTATCATGACAAATAGTGCGTATATAGTTTCAGCAGTTAGAACAGCTGGAGGAAAGAAAAACGGAAGTTTAAGTCAATGGCACCCAGCAGATCTTGGTGCAAAAGTTTTGGATGAGCTTGTTCATCAGTCAGGCATTGATCCAGCGCTAATTGACGACGTCATATTTGGATGCGTTGACCAAGTTGGTGCTCAATCAGGCAATGTAGCCAGGAATGCTATTCTTGCTTCAAGTTTGCCTGAGTCTGTTCCTGGAACTTCAGTTGATCGACAATGCGGGTCTTCTCAGCAAGCTATTCATTTTGCAATTCAAGCTGTAATGTCTGGAACCCAAGATGTTGTAATTGGAGGAGGGGTAGAAGTTATGTCTATGGTTCCAATAGGCGCAAGTATTAAAGATGGGTATGAAGCAGGTCACGGACTACCATTTGATTCTGATGGGATGAAAGGAAGATATCCAGGAATTTTCTTTTCACAATTTACTGGTGCAGAGTTGATGGCAGAAAAATGGAAGTTATCTCGAGAAGATCTTGATAAATTTGCTTTAAGTAGCCACCAGAAAGCCGCTGCAGCTGTTGAGGGTAAGTATTTTGATAGAGAGATTCTTCCAGTGCAAGCAAAAAATGCCGAAGGAAAAACTGATATGGTTCTTAATGATGAGGGCATAAGATATGACGCAAGTCTTGAAGCTCTTTCAGGCTTAAACCCAGTTACGGAGGGTGGTGTTATTACTGCTGGTAATGCAAGTCAGATTACAGATGGTGCTGCTGCACTTATGATTTGCAATGAAAAAGGGCTTAAAAAAGTAAAAGAAGATCCAAGAGCAAGGATTGTTGGCATCAGTGTTGTAGGTGACGATCCTATAATGATGCTAGGAGGACCAATACCAGCATCTCATAAAGTTTTAAAAGCTACCAATCTAAACATTAATGATATTGATCTTTATGAGGTTAATGAGGCTTTTGCGCCTGTCCCGTTATCTTGGGCTATTGAGTTAAAAGCTGATGTATCAAAATTAAATGTAAATGGAGGAGCAATGGCTCTAGGACATCCATTAGGAGCGACTGGAGCTAAATTGATGACAACTCTTCTGCATGAACTTGAAAGAACTAATGGTAAATATGGTCTTCAAGCAATTTGTGAGGGCGGTGGCACCGCTAATGCGACAATTATTGAGAGAATTTAATTAAGTAATTTTGTAGTGTTCAAAAATAGTTGCAATATCCTCAACTTTTCCAATAGAGCTTTGACCATTCCTGTGTTTTAGCTCTATTTCATTATTCTGAAGGTATTCTTTACCAATAATAATATTAACTGGAATGCCAATTAATTCTGCATCTTTCATTTTAGTTCCATAACCATCTTTTCGGTCATCAAGAAGCACCTCGTAACCCATGGATGATAATTCATTATATAAATCTGTTGCAGCTTTAGCTATTTTTTCATCCTTTTCAAACCCTATAGCAACAATATTTACTTCGAATGGTGTCATAGTTTCCGGCCAAATAATTCCTTTTTCATCATAGTTTTGCTCTATCGCAGCAGCAACAAGTCTGGATACTCCGATACCATAGCAACCCATAAAAAGGCTAGTTGCTTTGCCTTTATGATCAAGAACATTAGCGCCCATTGCATCTGCATAGATTTTACCAAGTTGGAAAATGTGACCAACCTCAATCCCTTTTATAATTTCAATAATGCCTTCTCCATCTGGTGATGGTTTGCCTTGAAGAGATTTTAAATCCTCACCATCTTTTAGCATTAGCTCAGTATTAATTGCAAAATCAGAAGAATCACTTACTGCAATAGTATCTTCGCCGTTCTCAGCCAAAACATGAAATTCTTCAGATGCATCCCCACCAATTGCTCCTGAATCTGCTTTTACAATTTTAAACTTTAAACCTAATCTATCTATAATTTTTTTATATGTTTCTTTCATTAAAAGATAAGATTCATTTAAAGACTCTTCATTAAGATTGAAGCTATAAGAATCTTTCATTAAGAATTCTCTGCCTCTCATGACACCATATCTTGGTCTTACTTCATCTCTAAACTTAGTTTGAATTTGATAAAGATTAAGTGGTAATTCTTTGTAACTTTTTATGTTATTTCTTATTAAGTCTGTAATAACTTCTTCATGAGTAGGACCCAGACAAAAGTCTCTTTCGTGCCTATCTTTAATTCTTAATAGTTCAGGACCCATTTTTTTCCATCTTTGAGTTTCTTCCCACAACTCTTTTGGCTGAACCATTGGCATAAGCACTTCTTGAGCTCCAGAACTATTCATCTCTTCTCTTACAATATTTTCAACCTTTCTTAAAACCCTTAGACCAAGAGGAAGCCAAGTATATATTCCTGATGCAACCTTTCGTATCATTCCAGATCTAAGCATTAGCTGATGGCTAATAACTTCTGCATCTTGAGGAGTATCTTTTAACGTAGGTATAAAAAACTTAGACCAAAACATTTTTTATATTTGAATTTTCATTTAGTTTATAATTCTATATTTTTTTTAGAGACTTATGCCGATTTATGAATATAAATGCTTGAAATGTGAGCATCAATTCGAAGTTATTCAGAGATTTTCAGATAATCCCATTGAAAGTTGTCCTAAATGCAATAAAAAATCAGTAAAAAAATTAGTTTCTGCTCCTTCTTTTAGGTTGAAGGGTGGAGGATGGTATGAGACTGATTTTAAAACTGGCTCTAAAAAGAATATAGTAGATACTAAGGATAAACAATTAAAACAGCCTAAAGAACAAACTAAAACTACTGATCAATCTAAAAACAAAAGTTCAGATAAAAAAACTTAAATAAGAGAGATAAAAATGCGTTCACATTATTGCGGAGATATTAATAGTTCAGACATTGGTAGCAATATTGAGATTTCTGGATGGGTTCATAAGCGAAGAGATCACGGCGGCGTAATTTTTTTAGATATTCGTGATTTACATGGAATTATTCAAGTTGTTTTTAATCCAGATTTAAAAGAAATATTTGATACTGCAGATTCTTGTAGAAGTGAGTATGTCGTTAATATTACAGGATTAGTTAGAAAGAGAATTGAGGGTGCCATAAATCCAAAAATGGCAACAGGAGAGATAGAAATTGAAGCAAATAGTTTAACGATTTTTAGTTCAGCTATTACTCCCCAATTTCCTCTAGATGACTACCAAGATGTTAGTGAAGATGTAAGGCTTAAACATAGATTTTTAGATTTAAGACGTCCCGATGTTAATCAGAGGTTGGTCAAGAGGTCGCAGATTACTTCAAAGATAAGGTCTATCTTAGAAAATAATAACTTTCATGAAGTTGAAACTCCAATTTTGACTAGAGCTACGCCTGAAGGAGCAAGAGATTATCTAGTCCCAAGCAGAGTCCATCCTGGAGAGTTTTTTGCATTACCTCAATCTCCTCAGCTATTTAAACAATTGCTAATGATTGGTGGGTTGGATAAATACTATCAGATTGCTAAATGTTTCAGGGATGAAGATTTGCGTGCAGATAGACAGCCTGAATTTACTCAAGTTGATATTGAGGCTTCATTTGTTTCTACTGAAGAAATAATAGAACTCGGAGAGCACTTGGTGACATCGCTACTCTCTGAATTTACAGACTATCAAAAAGCAGAAGTGCCTAGAATTACATATAAACAATCCATTGAAAAATATGGATGCGATAAGCCTGACCTAAGAATTCCACTTGAGCTTAATGATATTTCTGAGCTTGTAAAAGATGAAGAGTTTAAAGTATTTTCTGGTCCAGCAAATGATCAAGCTTCACGAGTGGTGGCCCTAAAGGTTCCAGAAGCCGCATCTATGACAAGAAAAAAAATTGATGAGTATACTGATTATGTTGGTAAGTTGGGTGCTAAAGGTCTTGCATATATTAAAGTTGTAGATCTTGATCAAGAAAATGGACTTCAATCACCAATTCTAAAATTTTTTCAAAAAGAAACAATTCATTCAATTCTTGCTTCTCTAAATGTTCAGAATAATGACATTATATTTTTCGGAGCAGGAAAGGCAGATATTGTTAATCTCTCAATGAGTTCATTAATAAAAAGACTGGGTGAAGATTTAAGTTTAATCAATTCTTCATGGGCGCCATGTTGGATAGTAGACTTTCCAATGTTTGAAAGAAATAAAGAAAATAATCTTACTTCTTTGCATCATCCATTTACTTTACCCGCTGTAACAATTGATGAATTAAAAAATGACCCAGATAATTCGTTAGCTTGCGCATATGACTTTGTTTTAAATGGTTATGAGCTTGGGGGCGGTTCTTTAAGGGTGTATGAGCCTTCAATGCAAAAGGAGATATTTTCTATACTAGGCATTTCTTCTGACGAGGCTAAAGAAAAATTTGGTTTCCTTTTGTCAGCATTATCATCTGGATGTCCGCCTCATGGAGGTATTGCATTTGGTTTAGATAGAATTGTTATGTTGCTATCTGATACAACTAACATCCGTGATGTGATTGCTTTTCCTAAAACGCAAAGCGCATCTTGCTTGCTTACTGATGCCCCTGGCATTGTCTCTGATGATCAGCTTGACGAGTTGAACGTCAAGTCCACTTTTGAGCCGGAACAATAGATGGCTGGACATTCTAAATGGGCAAATATTAAGCATCGAAAAGCAAGGCAGGATGCATCCCGAGGAAAAGTCTGGACCAAGGTTATCAGGGAGATTACAGTTGCAGCAAAAGGGGGTCCAGATCCAAGTGATAATCCCAGACTTCGACTAGCCTTGGATAAAGCAAATGCTGCAAATATGCCCAAGGACACAATCAAGCGAGCAATCCAAAAGGGTTCTGGAACAGGTGAAATGGGTGCAATTGAAGAACTAACTTTCGAAGGCTATGGTCCTAATGGTGTTGCAATTCTAGTTGAGACGATGACAGATAATAGAAATAGAACAGTAGCAGATGTCCGCCATGCTTTTTCAAAATTTGGTGGCAATATGGGGACAGATGGTTCAGTGGCTTACCTGTTTAATAAGCTCGGAGTTGTGCAAGTAGATCTATCTCACGACGAAGACCAAATCATGGACATTGTATTGGATGCAGGCGCAGATGATTTTACTGTGACAGAAGAATATTTTGAAATCATTTCGACTCCAGCAAATCTATCTGCTATTACGGAGGCTTTAAAGAATAAAAATATTGAAACATTATTAGCCGAAAATACGATGAGAGCTGATACGCTAGTCAACCTAGATCAAGAAGCATCTGAAAAAGTTCTTAAAATTATGAATTTCATGGATGATCTTGACGATGTGCAAGAGGTCCATACAAACGCTGAATTTCCTGAAAACTTTCTTGAGGAGGAATGATGGCGATCAACTCTAGAACAAAAGGGGCTAATTTTGAAAGAGAAATTGGTAATCTTCTTGTAGAGCAGCTAGGGTTAAATCAGCCAGTTAAGAGAATTCTTGAGCAAACGAGAACAAAAGAATTGCCTGATTTGAAATTAGGCAGATGGTGCTTGGAATGTAAAAGATATGGCGATGGATCTGAACCATCCCAAGATTGGTGGGATCAAGTGTTGGCAGCTACTGGAGAAGGGGAGTTTCCAGCTTTAATTTATAAGTTTAATCGACGACCAATTAAAGTGAGGATACTTGCCGGAACATTAATTCCAGAGCTAGATTTTTCTCCTATGACGATTGATTTAATGTGGGAAGATTTTGTAGAAATTCTTCGGTACCTTTTTCAGGTAGATATAGAGCGACATGAATCCTCATCTCAAGTCTAAAGATTTCCATTGCAGGGTATATGTTGAAGATACAGATTTTCAGGGGGTCGTTTACCATGCAAATTATCTTAAATACCTAGAAAGAGCTAGATCTCAGTTTTTAATTGAGAATAACTTATCTCAAACAGATGCAATGTCACAAGGCAATGAGTCTTATGTTGTGAAATCAATTAATCTTTCCTATTACCACCCTGCAATATTAGAAGATGAGTTGACTGTAGAAACTGAAATAGAGTTGGTTAGCAAGGCTAGAACTATATTTTTTCAATCCGTTTTGAATACAAAAAATGATACACTCATTTGCAGGGGTGAAGTGGAAGTCTGTTTTATTAAAAATAACTCAGGCAAACCAAAAGCTTTTCCTTTAGGCTTTTTAAATTTATTTAAGAACTAATATGAATGACTTTTCAGTTATAGATTTATTTCTCCAGGCGAGCCTGATTGTTCAATTGGTAATGATTTTATTATTAATGGTTTCCATTATTTCCTGGATTGTTATTTTTGAAAGACATTTTAATTTAAGCAGGATTAAACAAGCTAACAAAGAATTTGAAAAAGAATTTTGGTCTGGAAAGGATCTTAATGCACTCTATGAAGGCATTGATGCAATATCTAATGATGAATTAGTTGGCTCTTTAAGAGTTTTTAAACATGGATTTGGAGAATTTTTAAGACTTAGCGAGGGTCAGCAAATTACAATTGAAGACCTGGAAAGCGTTAACAGAGCGATAAGAGTATCTCTAGCAAGAGAGGAGGAGGCATTAATGCACCATCTTCCTTTTTTAGCTAACGTAGGCTCGGTGAGCCCCTATGTTGGATTATTTGGAACAGTTTGGGGAATTATTAATTCATTTCAAGGTCTCTCTGATGCCACTCAGGCAACAATTAATGCTGTAGCTCCTGGAATCTCAGAAGCTTTAGTTGCAACAGCCTTGGGTCTTTTTGCTGCAATACCAGCCGTAGTTTCATACAATAGATATGCATCAGATTCTGATACCCAATTGCAACAATCATCTGTATTTGGTGAAGAGTTAGCCAGTATTCTCTACAGACAAACGGTTAAAGCAAAGCTTTGATATACAGAATTGGCAAAAGGAAAAAGTTAAACGCAGATATTAATGTGGTCCCATACATTGATGTTATGTTGGTTCTTCTAATTATTTTTATGGTTCTTTCCCCTCTTCTTATTCAAGGCATCGAGGTAAATCTTCCAAAAACTGATACTACTAAAATGTCAGTTTCAAGTGAGCCACTGGTTATTTCAATTGATAGCCAAGGCGAGTATTTTATTAATTTGGGTGAGGAACAATTACCTATATCTCTAATGGAGTTAAAAAATAAGGCTAAAATTATTTATCAAGCAAACCCAGATATTGAAATTATTTTTAAAAGTGATGCAAAAGTACCTTTTGATTATGTGGCTAAGGGCATGGCAAGTATTCAAAGTTTAGGAATTCAAAAGATAGGAATTATTACCTCAGGCTATGATAGCTAATTATAGATATTTACAAGCATCGCTGTTTTCTTTTTGCATTCATGCTGTTCTTTTTTTATACATATATGGAACCTTTGACCCTAATACTTCTCAGACACTTTTGATATCAAAACCTCTTCAAATAGAGCTTAAGTTTGATTTGCCATCTCAAGATGCCAAAAAACAGATCCCAACTGCCACTAAAGCTATAGCTACTCCAGTGGAGCAGACCCCACAAGATACTGTCTACTCGAAAGAAACTGATCTGATTCAAGCCAAACAAATCAATGTGTTGATTGAATCTAGCATGGCTAACCTTTTATCAGAAGAGAATGAGATTGAGATGGATAGAGAAAAGCAAGAAATCTCAATGTATGCTCAAAAAATTATTTCTACCATAGAGAATGCTTGGATGAAACCTAGAAATATTCCCAAGGATTTAGTTGCAAATTTAAGGCTTAACATTCGCTCCTCCGGAAGGATTGTAGGCGTAGAGCTTATTAAAAGTAGTGGCAATATACGATTTGATAATTCAGCACTTCAAGCTGTAAGGAGAGTAGAGACCTTTAGTTTTTTTAATTCAATCCCAAAAAATTTGTATGAGAGGGAGTTTAAAATTATTGCCATAAGCTTTAATCCATCATGAAAAAAAATTTAATATTGGTTGCCTTATTAATAGTTCCCATTTTGAGTTATGGAGAGCTTTTTTTAGAAATTACAAAGGGCTCTGAAGACCCTTACAAAGTAGCAATGATTCCATTTGAAGGCAATTCAAGGATTTCAAAGCAACTTAACAAAATTATGCGAAATGACTTAATTCGTACAGGAGAATTTTCTATTCTTGATGAGGAATTATTATTACCCGTAAAAATGATCAATGATGAGTTAGTTTTTAGCGACTGGAAATTGCTTGGAATGGATTATTTGGTTACTGGAACAATTCTAAATACAAATAATTCTTTAGACATTAATTATGAAATTTATGATATTCACAAAAAGAGAAAAGTGCGAAGTTCAAAGGTTTTTGGTATTCCAAATCAAATTAGACAGCTTGCTCATTACACAAGTGATGGAATCTATGAGTCAATAACAGGAATTAAAGGTATTGCTGCAACAAGGCTGTTGTATGTAAATGAAATTAAAGATTCTCAACTAATCTCTAAATACAAACTTATGTTGGCTGATTCTGACGGTGCTAATGAAAAGATTCTCTTATCAAGTTCTGAGCCAATTATATCTCCCTCATGGTCCCCAGATGGAAAAAGAGTCGCATACGTATCATTTGAGACAGGAATCGCAAAAGTTTTTATACAAGAAATAGCTTCTGGTAAAAGAGAGGCTGTACTATCAAAAGATACTCAGATTAGCTCTCCCTCATGGTCACCTGATGGAAAGTACCTTTCTTTAACTCTTTACCAAGATGGAAATGCAGAAATTTATATTTTACGGTTGCGGGATCGAACCCTAACTAGAATGACTAATCAATTTGCAATTGATACTGAGTCCTCATGGTCACCCAAGGGCAATAAAATTTTATTCACGAGCGGTCGCTCTGGCTCACCCCAAATTTATGAGTTAGATCTAAGAAAGTTAAATCCAAAAGCTAAGCGTATTTCATTCGAGGGAACATATAATGCAAAAGCTTCATATCTTCCAAAGGAAGAGGGAATTATTTTTGTTCATCGATCTAACGATGGTTTATTTCATATCGCTCTTAAATATAAAAAAGAAAATTTTATTAGAGTCTTAACTGAAGCAAAGATGGATGAATCACCTAGTGTTGCTCCTAACGGTAATATGGTAATCTATGGTATTAAAGAAAAAAATCTAAGTATGCTCGCTGGATTTAGTCTTAGTGGTGCAAAGTTTAAATTACCTGCATCAAATGGTGAAGTTAGAGAGCCCGCTTGGTCAAATTTCTTAAGATAATATATACAATGGAACAATCATTATGAACAAATCAAACAATTTATTCTTTACCTTATTAACATTATTAATCTTTTCTGCTTGTAGCTCTATTCAGATAACAGAAGAGGCAGTTGCAGATCAGAGCGTTGCTGGGGTTTCCATCACATCAAAATCTCCAGCTACACAGGCAATATTGGCAAATGCGGTAGTTTACTTTGAGTATGATCAATTCAACCTCACTTCTAAATCAATACAAGCATTAAAAGGTGTCAGTGAACTTATGAAAAAAAATTCAAAAATCACAATTTCAATTGAGGGTCATGCTGATGAAAGGGGAACCAGGGAATACAACTTAGCACTAGGTCAAAGACGAGCTGAATCAGTTGCTAATTATTTAATCTCTAATGGAATTAATAGAAATAGATTGATTACAAAAAGTTTTGGAGAAGAAAGACCTTTATCTTTAGGCTCGAATGATACTGCATGGTCAAAAAACAGAAGAGTGGAAATTAAGTAGTTTTCTTTTTGAATGAAACTCTTATTTATAGCGCTTATTTTGGCGCCTTTTCATATCTATTCTCAACAAGTCGATGCCTCTGATGTATTGTTCTTAAAGATACAAGAGCTCGAAGGAGAGCTTGCTAGCTTAAGAAGTGAACTTGAATCCCAAGCCTACCTAATTGAAAAATTATTAAAGGAAGAATCAAATGAATCAGAGGCCTATGTTTCTGCAGATACCGAAATTAACTCTGAAGTAAGCACATTCAGATTTAAAGGAATTAATGATAGTAAAAGTATTGGTGAAGTATATGACCAAGCAATTTTCGAGTTAAATGATAAAGATTTTCAGGCAGCTAAACAATCTTTTGATTATTTGGTAAATAATTTTAATGATGATGAAAAAATCCCATTAAGTTTGTTTTGGCTTGGAGAAATTTCATTATTAGAATCTAACCTTGAGCAGAGCGAAAAGTTTTTTCAAAGATTAGCTTCAGACTTTCCGGATCATTGGAGAACACCGTTGGCTCATAAAAAAATTGGTGATATTTTCATGATGTCAGGTGATCTCAGTGCTGCAAAAATTAAATACCAATTTGTTGTTCAAACATTTCCCGAGAATACTGCCTCTTCATTAGCCTTGCAGTTATTAGAAAATATGGAATAATCACTTCTTTTTTATGGAATCCTTTCTCGGGTCGCTAGCTCAGCTGGTAGAGCAGTTCGCTTTTAACGAATTGGTCACAGGTTCGAATCCTGTGCGACCCACCAATTATGAATGATTATCTAAATACACTAAAGCAATCTTTTGCAAAAGATTCTTTTTTAGCTAGTCTTTTCTTCTTCTTTATCCTTTCTTCTTGGTACACATTAAGACCTCTTAGGAACGAATTAGCAGTCCAGGATATTGATAATATATCTTTGCTATTAGCTATGGTTGGAATCGGAATGCTCATTGCTAACATTGTTTACTCATGGGTAGCATCGAAAACGAACTTAAAGCAGCTAATCATTTTTTCTTATCTTTTCCTTGCAAGCAATCTTGTAGGCTTTGTAAATCTTGATTTCTCTTCAAGCGCATGGGTAGGAAGAATATTTTATGTTTGGTGTAATATCTATAGTTTTTTTGTTGTAGCCATTTTTTGGGTAGTAGCTATAAATTTATTTCGACAAAATAAAGCAAAACAATACTTCGGATTCATCTCATTTGGAGGTACGCTAGGAGCAGCTTTTGGTTCTAGATTATCAAAATATATTGCAAATAATTTCTCAATTACTCCTATTGATGGAGGCCCAGAGGAAATAAATATTTCAATCTTTGCTTTTTTTACGTTGGGCCTTTTGCTAATTGGGTTATTTATGGGTCTATATTGTATTAGCAGAGTTAAAAGTGAGAATATTGCTCTAGGGGGCTCTGCCAAAGACGCATTTAAAAATCTTTTTGATTCTATTGATGTAAGGCAGCTCGCTCTCTACATGTTTTTATTCACATCTTTAATGACTATTCATTGGATAACTTCAGCAATAATATTTGAGGAAGCAATAGAAAGCTCAATTGAGAGGGTGGCACTTTTTGCTGATATTGAGCTCGCAGTAAGCTTAATTGCTGGGTTCACACAAATATTCCTTACTTCCTTTTTAGTGAAGAAAATTGGTATTAAATTTATTTTATTTTCTTATGGTGTAATTTTTTCAATTGTATTTTTTGTTTACGCATTTGCGCCTTTGCTTATTTCAGCAATTTTAATAACTATTTTGTTAAGAGTATTCGAGTACTCAATAAATAAGCCAAGTAGAGAGATTGTATTTAGTCATCTATCTAAAAATAAGAGATACAAGTCTTCAGTTCTTGTGGATACTTTGTTTGCACGTTTAGGGGATTTTAGTGGGAGCATTTTCCTTGGTTTATTTAAAGGAACTCAAATAGCTTTCAGTGTTGCTCCACTTATGGCAATTCCATTTGCTGGATGTTTAGCATTTCTGGGTTTTAAAATCACACCAAAGGAAAAAAATTAGTTCTTAGGAGCTTCTTCTTCTGCTTAATCTTTCTTTTGCAAATTTTATCTTCGTCATAATAGTTTCTGAAGTTTGAAAGGAATTACCCGAAAGACTCAATGCAAATTGAAATTGATTAAGCGCATTATCAAAATCTCCTATTAACAAGTAATACTCACCGCGACTGAGATGGTACCCAACAATGTTTTTTCCAGCCCTTTGAACTTCAGATAATTGCATCCATAAACCTGGATCACGATTTTTGCCTATCAAAAGATCCCTTAAAATTTCTTCGGCTTTAATAAATTCTTTTTTAGAGCTTAATATTTTTGCTTTAATAATTGATGCGGGATAGTTTCTCGGAGAAATATTAAGAACTTGCTCGATATTCTTTTGAGCCAGGCTAAGCCGATTACCAGATAATAAAATTTCTGATTTTGTGGTATTTAAAATTAAATTTTTTGGAAATTTTTTTAATATATCATTCATTACATTTAATGCTTGGTCAGTTTGACCGTTAGATTGAAGTGCCATTATGTATGCATATTTATTCTCATTGGTTGGAATATCTTTATACAATTTCTCAAAGTATCTAACTGCAGCCTGAGGGGATAAGGAGTTATATCTTGCTTTCAATCTTCCTTTGATAAATTCAAAGTTGATAGTATTTTTTTTGCCACCAGTAAATTCTATTTGGTCAGCAGCATTAAAAGCGTCACTTACTCTAGAAGATGTAATAGGGTGGGTCAATAAAAATTCTGGTGGATTATCTCCAGCTAATTTTCGAACTTTAGCCATATTTTCAAACATTTCACCCATGCCTGCTGGGTCATACCCTGCAGCTATAAGATTATTAAAGCCATATCTATCTGCCTCTCTTTCAAAAATTCGACTATACCTTAGCTGCTGTTGCTGTAATGCAGCAGGCCCAGTGATAAAAGCTGTAGGATTATTCGAGATAATAGCTAACGCTATTGCTGATACCATAACTAGAGAGGAAGCAAGGTTGGAATCTCTTCCTCTTAAGACATTTCTAGCAAAATGCCTTTGACTTAAATGAGCTAGCTCATGACCCAAAACAGAAGCTAGCTGAGCCTCATTTCCTGCACTTAAAAACAACCCCCCATTTACACCTATTACTCCTCCGGGAGCAGCAAATGCATTGAGAGACTTTTCATCGATTAGAACGATAGTAAACTGCCTATCCTTAACTTTAGATGTTTCAGAAAGTTTATATATAAGTAGCTCGGTGTATTCTTGAATGATTGGATCATCAATTAATGGAGCCTGAGCATATACTTGCTCTAAGAAACCTTGCCCCAACATTCTCTCTTGCTCAAGAGAAATTACCCCAGATACTCGATCGCCTAAATTTGGTAAATTCAGATCTTTTTCTTGTGAAAATACGATCAAAGGTATAAAC
>JACLAC010001539.1_pt1 | contig 21930 bp, 15 predicted proteins | sample 8027881 | NCBI WGS metagenome assembly JACLAC01 (sample SAMN15725517, study PRJNA655200) | protist metagenome | isolation source: fluorescence activated cell sorting (FACS) single amplified genomes of... | place: Spain: Blaines Bay Microbial Observatory, Mediterranean Sea | collected 2016-01-19 | reverse complement strand
TGCACGCCGGGGACCTCCAGGCTGTAGCGAATGGCTTTTCCCGGGTCTTCAACCAAGTCTGATCCCGCTCCGACTACCTTCATACCGTAAATGCCCATACCCGCCTGCGCCATTTGCTCAATGACTGGCGCGACCTTGTGCGGGGCGTCGTCCATCGAGTGTCCCGCGTAGTTTATCCGCGCCAAAACCACATCGACCCAATCGCACTCGGCGGTGGCGCAGAAAGCGCCGAAGTCGTGGTTGGATACTCCGACAGCGCCGATTCGTCCGCGCTCCTTGTACTCCGACAAAACGTCCATCGGACCCCGCATGGTCTCCGGCCAGTTTGCGTCGGTCATACAGTGGAGCAGGACGATGTCGATATAGTCGGTATCTAGCTCGACCAGAAAGCGCTCGACATCGTTGCTGACGCCAGCGGCGTCGCGCGATACGGTCTTGCTGGTGATGGTTACTTCTTCGCGTTTCACGCGCCGTAGGGCTTCGGCGATATGCGGGTGGGTTCCGTACTGGTCGGCCGTATCCCAGAAGGTAATGCCGCGTTCGTGTCCGTATTGCAGAAGGTCGGCGAGTCGATCGACACCTAGATCGCTCTGGTTGGAACGGTGGTTCCACCCCTGGGTGCCGGTGCCGAAGCAGAGTGGGGAGACATTGAGGCCGGTCAGGCCAAGGGCTACGGGTTCGAGCATATGGGTCTCTCCTTTACATGGATTCCAGCCGGTCGCGGTATTTCTCGAGCCGGCTGGCCATCATCGCTTCGAGTGCCGCTGCAGAGCGGGCGAGCGCCGCGTCGATGCCTCGGTGGGCGAGTTGGACGAGCAGTTCGACCAGCATCTGCGCATCCTCGAGGTCGATTGTCTCTGCTGCCAGTTTCGCGCCTGGGCCGATATTGTGATAGTTGCCCAGGGGCAGGGCCACCGCCCCGGTGCGAAAGCCCGCCTGCATCAATGGCGTCGCTTCGCAGGCGCCGCTATCCATGAGCTTGCGCTGCCAGCGAAAGCTCGGGATGGCCTCCGCTAACTCCGTGGCTACAGCCGCCAGGCCGCCGCTAATAGCCGGATCGAAATTCCACAAGCGATCTCCGACCCGCACCACGGGACCGGCACCCTGGACGGCCCCGGCCTTGACACTAGAACACTCGATATTGACGTATAGTGCCCTCTTGCGCAGAAAGCCGCCTTTGATCGCCGCGAGCATGCCGACAAAGCCGACTTCCTCGGCCCGGGTCAGCAGCAAGCCAGCCGTCGTTTTGGCACGCGACGTGTGCAGGATGTCCAAAACCGACAGCCCTACGGCCGCTCCCGCCAAATCGTCCAGAGCCCGCCCGCTGATCTTGCCACCGCGCAAGCGCCAGGAGGGCAAGTCCCACATGGCAAATGTTCCGGGACCGCACGTCATGCGCTTTGTGGTGGCGGCATCTATGAGAGGATAGCGGGCACCCGGTGTATCAGCGGTGCCGACAATGGGACAGCAGTGGCCGCGCTGATTGGGGGGGCGGCCGACATCGAATATCCGCACGTGTCGGGAAGAGAGAACTTGCTTGAGATCAATCCCACCCATGATTGCGAATCGAGTTCGGTCGGGGGCCAGATTTTGATGCCAGACCATGCCGGGATGATCTAGGTGGGCAGTGAGAATGAGCGGCTGCGTGGTTGCGGCGCCCTCGTAGAGCAGTAGCACGTTGCCGTGGCGGTCGCGACGGATTTTGATATGCGGCCGACTGGCGGCAAATGACAGAGCGTAATCGAGAGCATAGTGCTCGTGGAAGGGCGCGGTGGGCAAGCGCAACAGGCCGCGGGCAATATCGGTGAATGGGCTATTCATCGGGGTGAAGTAGCACACGGGCGGCACTGATGTCAAGTCGCGTTGCAACAACTGGTTATGTCGACTATCTTCTTGCGATTGGAAGGGAGTCGCACCTTTGCTTAGAAGTCTGCCGTTCACCTATAGGCAACACCTCGAAGGTCGCAACCAGGCGCTGCTTGCCGATCCGGGAAGCCAGCGGTTGACGATGAGGGCGTTTTGGGTCGGGGGATTCTTGAGCTTCTTCCTCGCCGTTGGTGCACCCTACGGCAAAATGATTATCCGCGGCTCATTTATGGCGCTGGATTTTAGTACGCCCGGCGCCATTTTTCTATTTCTGGTCCTCATCGGCATCCTCAATGTATTGTTCAAGTGCATGGCCGGGCCGCGCGGGGCGGTATTGGGCGCTCTGGCGCTAACCGCTTATTTCGGGTGGTTCTACAGCGATGCGTCCACTTGGGATCCATATGCTCCAGGTTTTATCTTTGCCCAATTCATGCTGGCTTCAAGCTGGCTCAATGTCTGGCTGGTGGGCAGGGGCCAATCGCTGGTATTGAATAGAGCCGAGTTGATCTTGGTCTACGTCATGCTGTTGATCGTCTCGGCACTGTGCACGATGGGTTTGAGCGAGCAAATCCTGCCGATGCTTACCGCCGTGTTCTACTATGCCACGCCGGAAAATAAATGGCGCGAATTGCTCTTTCCGCATTTTTCGCAGCGCACGATTCTCGTCGATGACGGCCGCGAGAGCAAGACGTTTTACGAGGGCTTGGCTCCCGGGGAGACCATACCCTATGGCTCCTGGCTCGAACCGCTGTGCTGGTGGAGCCTGTTCCTGCTGGCGCTGTACCTGGCCATGGTGTCGATCGCGGTGATTATTCGTCGGCAGTGGATGGAGCGCGAACGCCTGCCGTATCCACTCACTCAAGTCGGGCTGGCGATGATTCGCGGCGAGGAGGCGGGGTGCAAAGTCAATAATTATTTTCGCCAGGGTTGGATGTGGGCGGGCTTCAGCTTACCGATGTTTTTCGGAAGTCTCGAGGCCCTGCATCGCTACAACTCCGTGTTTCCGGTGGTCAATCTGGCCTGGAACGTACCGCTGGTCGGCAAACAGATTCTGCAGTTGTCGATCAGTTTTGCCGTAGTTGGCTTTTCCTACTTTATAAACGCCAATATTGCGGTTGGGATCTGGTTTTTTCACCTGTGGTTGGGGCGCGGTCATTATATTGAAGTTTTCAACAAGGCGGTGGGCCGGGCGCCTGAGGTTGATGACGGGGATGAGATCATGTCCTACCGCTGGGCGGTTTGCGGTCTTGCGGGTGGGATACTTATCATGTCGGTGTGGCTGTGGGTGATGGGGACCCCGGCCTGGGTCGCCCTGGTCTTTATAATCGTCGCGCTGCTGATCTTTATCGGCATCACGCGAATCATCGCCGAGGCGGGTCTGGCAGTAGTTCGGGCGCCAATGCCGGCGCCGGATCTGGTGATTATGGGTTTGGGGTCGGAACTGGTGGGACCAACCGGAGTTTGGAATCTGTCGCTGGCCTATATGTGGGCGGCGGACGTGCGCGTGTTTGTCCTTGCAACCTGCACCAATGGTCTCAAGTTAATCCAGGAAATGGAGCCCGGGCTGCGCAGGGTCGTGTTCTGGGCGATACTCCTGGCATTGCTGATAGGTTCACTGGGCTCGTTCTGGATGATTTTTCACATGGCCTATCAGAACGGGGGGATCAATCTCAATAACTGGTTTTTCAAGGGCGCGCCCGAGACGGCCTACAACAATGCGCTGCGCAATATCGACCCCGCGGGCGTCTACTGGACGGGTTGGGCTTTCTTCACCTCCGGTGGCATGTCGATGGCGCTAATGATGTGGGCGCGGCAAAAACTCCCCTGGTGGCCCGTCCATCCAATCGGGTTTCCGATCGGGGCCAATAGCATGATGAACAGCGTGTGGTTCAGCGTCTTCCTGGCCTGGGCGCTGAAAAAAGTCGTGTTGCGTTTCGGGGGGGTATCCCTATATCGCCGCAGCCAGGTGTTTTTTCTCGGCATGATTTGTGGGCAGATGTCCTGTAACGGGATATGGCTAGTGATCGATTACTTCACCGGCAAAGTGGGAAACAATATTTTTTGGATATGATCCGGGTTCTAATCTTTTTTTCGCTCTGCACGTTCGTCACGATCGCCGAGGCGGCTTCGGGGATGCGTTTGCGACAGACCGTGGCTGAACTGACTTCGCACCAATCAAGGATCAGCGGGTATCCCGGTGCCGCGGCCACGGCCGATTATATCGAAGAGCGATGGCGCGCTCTCGGTCTTACCGACCTAGCACGCGACGAGTTCACCCTCACTGTGCCGATTGATTACGGCGGTGAATTGCAACTGAGCGAGACGGGGGAGCGCTACAAGTTGGCCGGAATGTGGCCCAATATGGTCCGCACGCCGACCATTCCCGATTCGGGCTACGGCGGCGAAATGATCTATGGCGGCGGCGGCCATTGGCGTGATTTTCAGGGATTTGAACTGGAAGGGCGCGTGGTGCTGATGGACTATAATAGCGAGGCCCGCTGGCTGCAGGCGGCGTCGCTGGGTGCCAGAGCGATTATTTTCATCGAACCCGAGAAAACGACCTATAGCCAGAGTGCTGAAAAATACTCGACCACTCCTCTCGATATTCCCCGTTTCTGGATCGACCGCGCCCAGGGTATAGAACTGCGCGAACGCCTCCGTGAAAAGCCCGTAGAAGTTTGGCTCAAAGGACGGATGGACTGGGAGCGCCGGCCGGCCTGGAATATCTGGGGCCGTATCCCGGGGCGGGATCCCGAACTCGCAGACGAAACGATAATCATACAGAGTTATTACGACGGGATGTCGGTCGTACCGGCGCTGGCGCCGGCGGCCGAAACAACAGCGGGGATCGCCGCGCTGCTCCAACTCGCAGACCACCTGGTCGCCAGCCCTCCTCGGCGCAGCGTGATACTGGCGGCGACCGGTGCCCACTTCCAGGCCCAGCAGGGCATAGTGCACTTTCTCGAGCGGCACGCTAGGCTGCATCCGCACTATGCGCGCGGTATGGAGCATCCGCTTCACCCCAAGTTGTTTATAAGTATCGACCTGACCACCCAGAGCGACGGGCTGGGTTTGTGGAACAACACCGGTAGCTACGACCTCAAGCGCTTCTTCGTGCCCTTCGGTCGGCGCTTCACCGCCTATGCCCGCGATGCCGCTATCCGCACCGGCGTCGACACCACCCGGGCGTTGATCAACGGCATCAGCCCGATACGCGGCATGGACTGGTCAACCTTTGTGCCCGATGGGGTTTCGGTCGATGGCGAGCACGCATTGGCCGCGGGCATCGTATCGCTGTCCTTTGTCACCGTCAACGACGCCCGCTATATCGTCGATTCTCCACTCGACCGGCCCGAAAGGATGAACCTGTCCAATCTCGAACGCCAAAGTCGCATGCTTAATCTGATGCTGGCCCAGGCGTTGGATGATACTGCGCTCTTTGCCGATCTCGAAGATTTCGGTCCGGTATTGAAGGACAAACTGCGCTCTCTGAAGGTGAAAGTCAGGGCATTTCCGCGCCGCAGCCAGGTCCCTGACCGGCCTATCGCCAATGCTATAGTGGTGGTAGATCCCTGGTTCAAGTCGCACAAGGGGGTGCGTTGGGCGCAGTACCACCTGACCGACGACCAGGGCGTGGCCGACATCCACGGTCTGGTGACAAGGGCGTATCCGGTCGCGGCTTATTTGCTCGATCCGCAAACGGGGGATATCACCTACGCCCCGGATATATCCGAGCGGGCACAGAAGCATTCCGGCAAGCCCGTAGCTGGCTGGATGATAGAGAGCAAGGTCCGCTGGACGACCAACGACCTAACTATAGTCCTTTTTCCCAGTATATCCCGGCCTTTTTTCGACCTAATCGATCCGCGTTACCTGCGCTCCTTCAAGGGCGTCAAGGTCATCGACCAGAGCGGGGTGGCACCGCGGCAATACGGGCTGGCGCAGAGTTTAGACAATAGCGGGGTGGTATTCGGTCCTCTGGACGCGGAGGAAGACGACGGCATCAAGTTGTTGATCGACAACAGGATGCTTCTGCTCAACAGTGCGGGTGAAGAAAGCGAAGATCTGGCCCGTGGCGAGGGCTATAACCTCAGCCGCGATTCGCTGGTGCGAACGGGGATGCTGGCGGTCGAGGATATGTGGAAGCTCAACGAGGCGCGTTTACGAACCATGCGCCAGCACGCCATCGAGAATCAGCGCTTGAGTCGCTTGCACCAGCGCGGCAAAGCGCTGATAGAGAAGGCCAAAGAGGCAGAGCAGGAGCGGGATTGGGAGCGCTATGTCGAAAATGTGCGCGCCGCGCTCGGAGTGACTTCGCGTGCCTATCCTGAGGTGGTGGAGACCCTCAACGATGTTATTGGCGGCATTGTATTCTTCCTGGCCCTCGTCATTCCGACCGCCTTCCTCGGCGAGCGGCTGCTCTTTGCCGCTGCCGATATCCGGGTGCAGTTAGCGGGTTTCGGCGGGTTGTTGTTGCTGATATGGATCGCCATATCGCAGATCCATCCCGCCTTTGCCATCGCCCATCCGCTGGTCATTTTGCTCGGATTCGCGATCATGGTCATGGCCGCGTTCGTGATGTCGATGATTAGCACCCGCTTCAACCGCTATATGAGGGACTACCAGGCCAAGGAAGCCCACGTGCACGAGACCGATATCAACCGCGCCGGTGCCAGCTATGCGGCCTTTATGCTGGGGATTTCTAATATGCGGCGGCGCAAGCTGCGGACCGGCTTGACGTTGTTGACCCTCGTGCTGTTGACCTTTACCGTGCTGTCGTTTACTTCCTTCAATTCCCAGGTGCGCTACCTGGCTTTCGCCATGGACCACGAAGGGGGCTACGAGGGAATCTTGATTCGCGATCGCGGCTGGGAAATTCTCAATCGCCCCACCTTGGACTATGCTGAGTCCCACTTTGCCCGCGAGGGCATGGTCGTGCCGCGCAACTGGTATATCGCCTTTGACGACGAGCAAAAAAAATACATCGAAGTCGTCGGAGACACCTCGGTCGTGCGCGCCACCGGCATGCTAGGGCTGATGCCGGCCGAAGCCCGGGTCACCCGTATCGACACCGCCTTGGTCGCGGGGCGCTTTTTCGCCTCTGCAGACGAGGCCAGTTGCCTGATGTCCGAGAGCATGGCGCGGGCGCTGGGGATTGCTCCCGCCGATCTGGGCACGGCCGTAGTTGCGGTCTTCGGCCAGCAGCTGGTGGTCAGGGGGATATTTTCCGCCGATAAATTCGAGAGCGTGCGGGATCTCGACGACGAGTCGCTCACCCCCGCCGATTTTCAAATGTCCAGTGCTCAGGCCCTAGGGCCGGCTGTCAGCGATGAAATGAGCATCGCGATGGAGACCGAAGCGCTGGAAATTCGCCCCTTCGTCCACCTCTTAGCCGACAATGTGCTGGTGTTGCCCTACGGCACGCTGCGCGAAGCCGGCGGCACGCTGCGTTCGGTTGCCGTCCGCCTCGACGACAGCAAACGCGGACAGGAACTGGTCGAGGACTTTCTGTTGCGGCTGGCGATAACGCTCTTCGCGGGTTTAAAAGACCCGGGCGAACCGCAGATCAACGTATTTTCGTATACTTCGATTGGCCTGACCAATGTCGAGGGCCTGGGCGCCCTGGTCATCCCGATGTTTATAGCGGCGCTAATCGTGCTCAACGCGATGATGGGCGCGGTCTACGAGCGCTTCCGCGAGATCGGCATCTACTCTTCAGTCGGTCTGGCGCCGATGCACATAGCGCTACTTTTTGTCGCAGAGGCCTGTGTTTACGCGGTGATCGGCGTTACGCTGGGGTACATATTTGGCCAGGGGCTGGGCAAGGTGCTGATCGCCTTCGACCTGCTACGGGGCATGAATCTCAATTACTCGTCAATGTCGGCGATTATTTCATCGTTGATCGTCATGGGCGTGGTACTGCTATCGACCCTCTATCCGGCCCGGGTCGCCGCACGCTCCGCGGTGCCGGATACTGTCCGCCGCTGGGTGCCGCCAGATAGCGACGGAGATCGCTGGGAGATGGAATTCCCCTTCATGGTCAGCGAGGGCGAAGTGACCGGGCTGTGTGGTTTTCTCGCCAATTACTTCGGTGCTTACAGCGAGGAGTCGATCGGTGATTTTTACGCTGAAAAGGTGCGGGTGGTCGAAGCCGATGGGGAAGGCGGTACGGAGTACGCCGTGCAATTGTTGTTGTGGCTGGCTCCCTTCGACATGGGCGTCAGCCAGTTTATGCAGCTTGAATTTCTGCCGACCAAGGTGGCTTCCGTGTACACCGTGGAAATATTCATCCAGCGTATCAGTGGCCAGGATACCTTCTGGCAGCGGGTCAATCACCGCTTTATCAACGGATTGCGCAAAGAGTTTTTGCTGTGGCATACCCTTCATGATGAAGCTAAGGCGCATCACCGTCAGGTAGCAGAGGCGATGTTGGCCAATCCTGAGTCCGAAGAATCGTTACCCGAGCCGAGTAGTAGATGAGCGAAGACAAACAGAAAAGGCGAGAAGCCAAGAAGAAGCGCCAGTGGGAGGAGGTCGAAGAATACCGCGCCCTGCTCGAGGCGCCGGACAAATTCGACGAGGGTTTTACTCTCCGCACCGTGATCGGCGTGCTCTTTATTTCGCTGATTATGACCCCGGGCGAGATGTTTTTGGGGCTTTTTACCGGCGGTGGCATCGGTGCTGCGGCACAGTGGGTCACCGTGATCCTCTTCCTCGAGGTCTCGAAGCGTTCGTTTACAAGCCTCAAGCGCCAGGAGATCTACCTCCTGGTCTACGTGGCTTCGGCGCTGGTCGCCCGCGAGGAAGGCGCTTTCTTGGACCTGTTGTGGCGGCAGTACTTCGTGCGCTCGGCCGAGGCCGAGCAATTCGGCATCTCGCGCATTCTGCCGTGGTGGTGGGCGCCGTCGCCCGACTCGGAAGCCATCGCCGAACGCACCTTCCTGCATCGCGATTGGCTGGCGCCGATCCTGCTCCTCATCGTCGGCACCATCATGGGCCGCATCGCCTGGTTCACTTCCGGTTATATGCTTTTCCGCTTGACCTCGGATCGCGAACAATTGCCCTTTCCCACGGCCCCGATGTCGGCTCTCTCCGCCATGGCATTGGCTGAGGACTCGGGTTCAGAAGAAGAGACGTGGAAGTGGCCCGTTTTCAGTATCGGCGCGGTGATCGGCGCGGTGTTTGGGGTGATCTATGTCGGGGTGCCGGTGGTGACGGATCTATGGGGTTCCAAGATAGAGATACTGCCGATACCATTCTGGGATCTTACGCATTATTTCGGAAATTTGTTGCCCGCCACGCCACTGGGGATCGCCTTGCATCTGGGGCCGATATTTTCGGGCCTTCTGATGCCGTTCTGGTCGGTTGTTGGATCGTTTGCAGGTGTTATGCTGCACACCATAGCCAGCCCCTTCCTCTACGAGTTGGGCTGGCTGCCGCGTTGGGAAATCGGCATGGACACCATCCGAACCCAGATCGCCACGGGGATTGATTTCTGGCGGGCTTTTTCGATCGGCATTACCCTCGCGGTGACCTTCGTCAGTTTCTATCAGCTCTTTACCATCGGCCGCGAAAAAAGGGCGGAATTAAACGAGAAACTCCGCTTGCAAAAGTCGGACCAGCTATCTGTTTGCAAGCATGTCGATTGTCACCAAGCGGCCGAAATCCGGGGCTACTGTCTCAAGCACCTCGGGCGGGGCGATTTCAATATGTGGGTGTGCGCGGCGCTGTTCTGCGTGGCGGCGATTTACCCAATTGTATTGGCCAAAACGCTCTTTCCGACCCTGGTCAGCACCGGCTTGCTGGTGATTTTCGTCCTCATCGCCTTCGTCTATGCGCCGATCCTCTCCTTTGTCAGTGCCCGCCTGGACGGGCTGGTAGGCAAGGAAATCTCGATTCCCTATATCGACGAAGCGATTCGATTCATGACCGGCTTTCGAGGGGTCGAGATCTGGTTCGTGCCCTTTCCAGCGCGAAATTTCGGTGGCCATGCCGAAGGCTTTCGCGTCGTCGAATTGACGGGTATGCGTTTTACCAGTCTGCTCAAAGCGGAATTGTTCATGCTGCCGATCGTCTTCGGGGTTAGCCTGATGTACTGGACCTTCCTATGGCGGTTGGCACCGATCCCTTCCGAGAGCTATCCGTACGCGCAGTTGATGTGGCCGCTGCGAGCCTTTGACCAGGCGCTCTACCTATCCAGCACGATGTACAGCAAAATGTGGCGGGCGGGCGAGGAACTCGACGGCAAAATAGTCCCCGGTGGGCAGGCGGTGTGGAGCCCGAGCAATTTGCAGGACAATCGCTGGTGGTACTGGCGGGTCCGCACCACCCGCGATCTCGAGGTCCCCGATCCGGTCAAGAGGGCGTACGGCGATTGGTCGCGGACGGGATATTTCTACACCAGCTTCGAGGGGGGGGAGGCGCCGCCGCTGCCGCCGGCGGTAGCGACGCTTGAGGTACTGTCGGCATCCGACCAGGACGTGCCCGATTTGCTGTGGCCGCCCAATGGCCTCGCCGTCGCCACACCCAATCCCAATTTTGCGGCCGCGATAGAATTGTCCCGCGGTGATACGGTCGATTTTTATTTCGAGGTCGACCGGTTGCCGACCTTCGATGGCGAGTTCCTACAGCGCTCCTCAGATACGCCCTTGTTATTCGAAGTTCTGTGGGAGGATATGCGCTTCACCGGCAATCGCAAAGACGACGACGGTGATCTGAATATCCCCGTAATCGTCGATGAGGTGTCCTCCGGAGGCATCGGCGATGGGTCCGGAATCCTCCCCGGCGACCGGCTGCGCTCGATGAACGGATTTAATCTGCAAATCAAGGAATGGGACGCCGCTGTCTCCGGCAGGGTCGAGGGTTATTTCGACCGCAGTCGCGACTCGCTCCGCGCCGAATGGCAGCGGGGCGATAAGTTGGTCCGCAAAACCGTGGTTCGTGACTTCGGCGAGGACCTAGGCCTCGAGTTTGCCGCCGACACCTCTATTGTCGAGGACTGGACCGACTACACCGATGTCGCGGTCGCCCGGGTAGCGGATGCGGGTTTGGGCAAGAGGTTCGGCCTACAGGTCGGCGACCGTCTGCTCGCACTGAATGGGTCGGGCATCGACGAAGAGTTGTGGCAGCAGGGGGCGGTCGCCGCCGCCTTCGCGCAGGTAGCCGCCGAGACGGCGGAGCGAGTGCGCGTGGTCTGGGAGCGGGATGGTAAATTGCTAGAGGCCTGGGTGCCGGCCGGTAATGCGGGCGAATTGGGGCTTTCTTTCCGCGCTGGAGCGATCGAGGGCATCGACGAGGAACTGCTCAATAAAATAGACGACGATGGCGATGGTCTGATCGATGAGGACATCTACCATCCGAGCGATGGCAAGAAGTGGCCGATCATTCTCTTTGGCGCCGGCTTCGGTCTTAGTGCCTATTTTTTGCTGTCTTTTCTCGGAATGCCGATTTTCTTGATATGGGGCTATGTGCAGAGCGTTAACGGCATACCTCATTTTCTGATTCCGCAAATTATTGGCGCACTGCTGGCCAGGCATTACTTCTGGAAGAAATACGGCAAGCAGGAGTGGCGTCGTTACGCCATGGTGCTTAGCGTTGGCTTCGGCGTCGGGATGTCGCTCATCGGCATGTTCTGCGCGGCGCTCGCGATGATTAATAAAGCCGTGTCGTCGTTGGCGTATTGACGGGCTGGACAAAGTCCACTGCCCTTTATACCTTCGCGCCAAAGAGGGAGTGTCATGCACGTATTTTCACGGCTTTACCAAATCGCCAGGGCCAGTTCGGCAGGTGATTATGCCGAGCGCGAGATCCCGATCGACGAAGATTGGCGAGGGTATGGTGCCTCGGATACCGCGGGCAAAAGACCGCCGCCCGTTCCTACCCAGGACCCCGTCTTGGCCGGCTATTACGCGAACCTCGATCTGCCCTATGGTGCGAATCTGGCCGCGGTCAAGGCCGCATGGAAAAGCCTGATGAAGAAATACCATCCCGACCGCCACGCTCAGGAACCAGTCAAGCACCAGGTGGCCAATGAACTGTGCGGCGAACTGACGCGCGCCTGTCGGGAACTCGAGCGGGCCCTGTCCGTCCCTTGAATTGTCTTTTAACCCTTCCCGGAGGAGTTTATGTCGGACTTCAACACAGTCAAAGAATTCGTGCTGGAATTGGGCTTTGCTATATCCAGCGAGATCCCCGAAGAGGAAATCGTTATTATCGATGACGAGGAGCGCGGCATACAGAGTCTGGTCATCGATTGCGAAGACACCGTGGTGGTACTCGAGCAACTCATCCTGCAACTCGATACTGCGGTGGGTGCTGAAGAGTTGGCGCGCATTTTGCAAATGAATCGCGACCTGGTCTTCGGCGCTTTTGTCCTCAATGACGACGGCGCGGCTCTGCTCTACCGCAACACGCTGGCGCTGGAAAATCTCGATCTCAACGAGCTAGAAAGCACGATCAATGCGCTGAGCCTTGGCCTGGCCGAGAATGGCGAAGAATTACTCGGTTTCGCCGCAAAATAGGGAGATAGTAAAATGTCGGGTATATTTCAAAGACTATTCAAGACGGGCCAGGCTGAAGCCCACGCCATAGTTGACAAACTCGAAGATCCGATAAAAATGAGCGAACAGGCGATCCGCGATCTCAAGAAGGATCTGCAGGAAAGCCTCAAGGCGCTCGCTGAGGTCAAGGCCATTTCGATTCGTCTGACCCGAGAATCGGAAGATCACCAGCGCCGCGCCGTCGATTACGAACGCAAAGCCATGCTGCTATTGCAGAAAGCCCAGGGTGGGCAGATGGAAGAAGCCGAAGCCGACCGCCTGGCCCACGAGGCCCTTACCCGCGTCGAAGAAGCGCAGACGCAGCATGCCCAGTCTTCCGCGCAAGCCCAGGCCCAGCGAGATACCGCCGCCCGGCTGCAGGCGCAGGTGAATGATCTTAAATCCAAGATCGCCTCCTACGAGAACGACCTGGTGACGCTGAAGGCGCGAACCAAAACCGCCAATGCTACGCGCAAGATCAACCAGCATCTGGCTAACGTTGATTCCAAGGGCACCGTGGCCATGCTCGAGCGGATGAAGGAAAAGGTCGAGGAACAGGAAGCCCTGGCCGAAGCCTATGGCGAGATGGGCGATGCCACGACCTCGGTCGACGACGAGATCAACAAAGCGTTGGCCGATTCTAAGGGGGTGGCCGTCGATGATTCGCTTGCCCAGCTCAAGGCGCGTATGAACGCGGAGAAGAAGTAGGCTCTGCCCGCGATGTCGCGGCTGAGCCGGAGGCGCTTTCTCGGTCTACTAGCCGCCGGCGGTGGGGCGTTGGCATGGGACGGGTGCCGCCCAGAGCCGGTGCCCCAGCCGATCGTCCCCGGCCACATCGTAAATGCCGGGCCGCCCCGCGGCCACATGATGCGCCAGGTCACGGGGTGGTCGGATTTCGGCCGCGAACTACCGCCCTGTGAACTGGCGGTCGTCGGTGGCGGGATTTCTGGGCTGGCGGCGGCGTGGAAATTGCGGCGCTCTGGCATCGATCGCCTGCTACTGTTCGATCTGGAAGACACGCTGGGCGGAACCAGCCGCAGTGGCGAGCGCGCCGGCCTCGTTTTTCCGTGGGGCGCGCACTACATTCACATTCCCCCCCGCGAAGCAGACTGCATCCACGAGATACTGAGCGACCTGGGCATCATAGAGGGCTACGATCGCGACGAAGCTCCTATAATTTCGCCCGGGGCCCTGTTGCGCTGGCCGCACGAGCGGCTCTTTCACCGGGGCCGTTGGACCGAAGGGCTGCTTACGTTCGAGACCTCTGCTACCGGGCGCGAAGATGTCTACCGCTTTGAAGATGCGATGCTGCGCTGGACGCTATACCGGGGGCACGACGGGCGGCGGGCCTTCGCCATGCCGCTTCATTACAGTACTGCCGACGGTAAGGTGAGGGCACTCGATCGCATCAGCATGGCCGACTATATGGATGGCGAGGGATGGCATACACCGGTTTTGCGCTGGCTCGTAGATCACGCGTGCCGCGACGATTACGGCAGCAGGGCCGATCAGGTTTCCGCGTGGGCGGGGATTCACTACTATGCCTGCCGCTATTACGATTACAGATTGCAGGATGAGTACCCGTCCCATACGCTGACGTGGTCTGGCGGTAATAGCTACTTGGTGGCTAAACTCGCCGACTATGTGGGGGGCGACAATATCATGGCCAACACGCTGGTAGCCAAAGCCGAGGTCGAAGGCGAATGGGTCAGGCTCGGACTGCTGGATCTGACCAATGGCGACAAGTTGACGCTGCGCGTGCGAGCCCTGGTCTATGCCGGCAAGCTCCACACCGCCCCTCATGTCGTGGTCGGCATGGCGTCCGAGCAGGCGGCGGCCATGCGCAGTATTTCCTACAGCCCGTGGCTGGTCGCTGCGATCTTTCTCAAGGAGCCCCTCGGCGAGTATACGACTTGGGACAATGTTCTCTACGACAGCCCATCGGTCGGATATGTCGTCGCCGATCACCATAGGGATGGCAGTGGGCGCGTGCTCGTCTACTATTGGCCCTTTACCGACGATTTGGAGGCGAGTCGCCGCCGACTTTTGCGCGAGGGGCACCAGTACTGGGTGCAGCACATTCTGGCCGATCTGCACCCCGCCCATCCCGATATTTATGACAAGGTAGAGCGCATCGATCTCTATCGCTGGGGCCACGGCATGCCGCGGCCCCAGCCCGGTTCGCTGTGGGGGGCTGCGGCCCAGTTGCGGCGCCGGCCGCTGGAACGGATTTTCTTCGCCTCCTGCGACGCCAGCGGATTGCCGTTGTGCGAAGAAGCCGTTTATTCGGGCATACGCGCCGCTGAAGACGCGCTCGAATGCATTGGGCATCCCTGTGCAACATCCCTGGCCGGACTGGTTGATGACGCCTGACCGGTCTATGCCGCCGTTCGGCGCCCTCGTGCTGTTGCTGGCGATTTTTTCGGCGGCGACATGCGCCATCGTCTATGAGCTGCTCATCGGCAGCGTGGCCTCGTATTTTCTCGGCAACAGTACCGAGCAATTTTCGCTGACCATTGGCCTTTTTCTCGCTGCAATGGGCCTGGGATCTTGGGGCTCGCGCTATGTCGCAGACAGCCGACTATTGCCGCGCTTCGCCCAGCTCGAAATCTGGCTGGGTTTTCTCGGCGGGGTGTCGGTAGCACTGCTCTACACCGTATACGGATATACCGATCACTTTCGCAGCGGGATGGTCGCGCTGATCTTGGCACTGGGCATACTCATCGGCTTCGAAGTACCTCTAATTACGCGGCTCTTGAGAGATTGCGAATCGCTGCGCTCGGCGTTGTCCACCGTGCTGTCGCTCGACTATCTCGGTGCGCTGGTCGCGGCCATGCTTTTCCCGTATTTGCTGCTGCCTTTTCTCGGTAGCCTTCACACGGCGTTGGTGGCGGGTCTTGCCAATGCCGCGATCGGGCTTGCGGTGGTATTGGTCTTTCGGCAATGGCTGTCTGAATGGGGATTCCGCGCCCTGATCATACAGGCGGTCGTGGTCATCGCGGTCCTGGCCGGTTTGGCCTGGCGAGCAGATGGTTTGCTGGCGCGCTGGGAGAGCGATCTCTACGAGGACCGCATCGTCTACAGCGAGCAGTCGCCCTATCAGAAGATCGTCCTCACCCAGCGCGGCGAGCACTGGCGGCTGTATCTAAACGGGCATCTGCAATTCGCTTCCGTGGACGAATATCGCTACCACGAAGCGCTAGTCCATCCGGCCATGGCGCTGGCCCCGGACCGACGGCGGGTGTTGATTATCGGCGGTGGCGACGGGCTTTCCGCGAAAGAAGTTTTGAAATACAGCGATGTCGCTGCTGTGGATCTGGTCGATCTGGATCCGGCAGTGACCCGCCTGGCCATGCGCAATATCCACATGACCCGCCTAAACGACAATGCGCTCAATCGGCCCCGGGTCCACATCCACAACGAAGACGGCTTCGAATTTATCAAGCGAGACCATCCGGCCTACGGCGCGATCATCATCGACCTACCCGACCCGCGCGAGGAAAGCCTGGCTAAGCTATATTCGGTTGAGGCCTACAGATTGTGCCGGAGGCTCTTGCTGCCCGGCGGGGTCGTGGTGACGCAGGCTTCTAGCCCCTATTACGCGCGCGAAGCCTACTGGAGTATTGGCGCATCACTGCAAGAAGCGGGTTTTGCACTATGGCCGTATCACCTGCACGTCCCATCGTTCGGCGAATGGGGTTTCCACCTGGGGGGGACAGCCGGTTGGGATCCCGCCGCGGCGGAGTTCGCCGTACCGCTGCGCTTTCTCGATGGTCCAGTGTGGCGGTCGCTCGCGGTATTCGACGGGGATATGGGGCCGGTACCCGTAGAAGCCAATAGACTTGATCAACTCGTGCTGGCGCGTTATTATCGTCGCGGTTGGAGCTCTTGGTTTTAGAAGGGGGAGCCGATGGGATTCAAAAAATGGTTCGGTGACAAAGCGGGCGGTGAGGAGCCGCATAGCTATGTGGAATACACCCTGGCTACGATGCGGGTGGGTTTCTTGGTCGATTACGACCTCAAGACCTGGGAAGTGACCGGGGTTGGGACCTACGATTACGACGGCTATCACACCGAGGAGTGGGAGATGACGGCCGATCGCCAAGTGCACTTCCTCGAACGGGCAATAGAAGACGGCCGAGCTGTATGGACCTTGTCGCATGCTATCGATTTTAATGCGATTGAGGGTGACATCGTCGCGGCGGTTGCCGCCACCGGCGACCCGCCTGAAAGCGTGCGCTTCGCGGGATTGGAATACGTAGGTGAAGAGAGCGGTGCCGGACTCTACCGCGCGGGTGGGGAAGGGGAAGGGCGCGAGTTTGTCAGCTGGTCTTTTGCTTCCGCCGATGGGCAGTTGCTCTTTATCAGTCAGTGGGGTGAGCGCGAATTTTCTGCCTTCGCTGGGATTGCGGTCGAGGAATACCAGTTCACCGATATATTGCCCGCGGGGGAAAATTAAATGTTTCGCGCGGGATGGATACTTCTGCTGCTGGTGGCCTGTGGCGGGTCCAGCGATCCGGTGCGCAACCTAGAGCGAGATCTGAACCGCTATCCCGAATATTCGCTCATCGTTGACGACACTCGGGTCGAGGGCACTCTCTTTCGCGACTACGCCCTGCGCTTCCAGGTTTTGACAGCTTCGGGCCAGCGTATCGATGGACGCGATACGCTGGTCTACCAGGAGCGCAAGACCGACTGGTATCCGGTCGCCGAGGATATTTATTACCGCTACGACAATTACGTCGGGATGGTCGTAGCGTCGAAAACACTCGACGGCCAGCGTACCGGCGCGAGGCAGGCCCATCCGCCTGGCTACCAATATGTCGGTAATTCGCAATACGGTTTCTGGGGCGGTGGCGGTTTCTGGCAGTTTTATGGCCAGTACGCCCTGATGAGTAATTTAATGGGTGGATGGAATGTGGGGCGCGGGGACTGGGAAGACTACCGCCGCAACCGTGGGCACGGTCGGCCCTATTATGGACCTGTTAAAAACGGGCGTCCCACGTTCGGCTCGCGCGGGTCGGTTACGCAGCAAGCGCGGCCCAAATTCTACCAGCGGCAGGTGAGTCGCCAACAGTCGTTCAGCAATCAGGTAAAAAACCGCATGGGGCGCAGTAGCTCTGGATGGGGGCGCGGCGCCTCGCGCTTTGGCAAATAAGGGGGTCGCCGTGGACAATCTAGTGCCAATGGCGCAGTCTATCGCCTATCTATTGGAGGCGTTTGTACTGCTCTACATCGCCAAACTGGTCTACGCAAAGATATTTCGCCGCGTAGATCTGGTCGCCGAGCTCTACGAGCGCCACAACGCGGCGCTGGCCGTAGCGGTCACCGGATATTTCCTGGGGATCTCGCTGGCGCTTGGCGGCGCACTGAGCGGGCCGTCACAGGGCTGGCAGGCCGATCTTGTCGGTATCGGCGCTTATGGCGTGCTGGCGATAATTCTGATGCTGGTCGCCGGCTTTCTCTGTGAAAAAGTTCTCCTGTCGCATTTCGACAATACCAAAGAAATCATCCAGGACCAGAATGTGGGCACGGCTTTTGTCGAGGCGGGTATGCACATTGCAAATGGGCTGATCGTGTTGGCGATTATCCAGGGTGAAGGGCCCTTGCTCAGCGGTGTCGCTTTCTGGCTCATGGCCCAGGTCGTCCTGATCATTGCCGGTCGGCTCTACGAAATGATTACTCCCCATTCCATTCATCGCGAACTCGAGCGCGACAACTCCGCCGTCGGCCTGGCATTTGGCGGGTTGCTGGTGGGCATGGGCAATATCGTGAGCATTGCCGTCGCCGGCGATTACGAGGGATGGCGCGCCGGCTTGGAATCCTTTGGCTTAGAGGTCGCTTTTGGCTTCCTGGCCCTCTATCTGATCCATAAGCTTACCGACACTTTGCTTGCGCCGGGGGTAAAGCTAGGGGCGAAGCAGGTCGAGGAGAAGCCCAATGTGGGGGCGGGCCTAATCGAGGCCTTCGGATATATTGGGGGTTCGACGATTATCGTCTGGATTTTTTAGCTCACGCCGCTTCCCGCTTTCCGCGGTTTTGCAGCCACTGCAATAGCAATGCCGGTCCGCCGATAGCGACATAGGTCAGGGTAGCGATCGCGTGGGCCAGGGTGGCGCAGGCCAGCGCGGCATTGAGGGGAACGAGGTATAGGCGGTGCAGGCCCTGACTGAAGAGGAAGTGGTACGATCCCGCTGAGCCGGGAGTCGGGGCAATGACGCCAATGGAAGAAATGGCCATAATGACCAGGCTTGCCGCCAGTTCCAGCCCATACAATTGGTCGAAACCTAGGCCAATGAAGGTCTCGTAGATTATCAACACATAGCCCGCATTGAGCAGGATGGAACTGGCAATAATCTCCAGGTAGGCGCTTGGTTTTTGCAGGGCCGACAAGCCGCCGATAAAGGTTTCGAGCAAGCCGAGAACGGTGCTGGCCAATTGGGGGGATATTTTCTCCAGCGCTGGTCGAATTTTAGCGAGCGCTTTCTCGCGGTAAATCGAAATCAAGATCAGCGCGACAAGAGCAATAAGGAATCCGGCCAACCCCGCGAGGCTGGCCGGTTCCATCCAGGGGAATTCCTGGTTGATGCGATCGCGCAGGATTACCAGAGCGGCCCCCACGTAGATTATCAGCCAGAACAGATCGAGAATTCGCTCCACCACCACAGTCGCCATCAGGGCGCTGATACTGGCGCCCCGGGTCCACTTCAAGCTCACGCAGCGCAATATTTCTCCAGAACGGGGAATGGCTACATTGGCGGCATAGCATATGGCCAGGGCGATCGAGGCATCGCCAATTGAAATCTGCGGCGCGAATGGCTGCATGAGTGTCCGCCAGCGCCAGGCCCGCAATACCAGGGTGCAGAGAGTGGTTATGACGATGATGGCAACCCAGGTCGGCGAGATGCTGGTGATGGCGTGCCAGAGTTCGCGTGGATCGGTGCCAGAAAAAGCCCAGTACAGGAACAGGCCCATCAAGCCGAAGCTGGCCGCAATTTGCAGGAGTTGTTTCAAGCGAGAATTCATCGGGCTCGCTGGCACGTAAAACCCGGGAATCTGGCGACCCCCGGGTCTGTTAAGGGTAGGGCGGTCGGCATCAAGCCGATTTTATCTTACCGATCTGTTCCAACATGGCCAAGATTTGCGCCGCGGCTTCTTCCGGTGTGCCTGTGGCTGTTTTGATTACCATCTCGGCGTTTTCGGGTACTTCGTACGGGTCGGAGATACCGGTGAAATTGGGAATCTCGCCGGCGCGCGCCTTTTTGTAGAGCCCCTTGGGATCTCTTTCCTCGCAAAGTTCGACCGGGGTATCGATAAAAATCTCTGCAAAGTCCCCGTCTGCCATGAGAGCGCGGACTCCGTCGCGATCTTCGCGATATGGGCTGACAAAACTGGCGAGGGTGATATAGCCACCATCGACAAAGAGCTTGCCCACCTCGCCGATGCGGCGGATATTCTCCGCGCGATCTTCGGCCGAAAAGCCCAGGTTTTTGTTGAGGCCGAAGCGAATATTGTCGCCGTCGAGGACATAAGCCAGGTGGCCGCGGTTGACCAGAGCGTGCTCGACAGTATAGGCGATTGTACTCTTACCAGAGCTTGGCAGCCCGGTCAGCCAGAGCAATACGCCTTGTTGGCCGAGGAGTCCTTCCCGCTCCTGGCGACTGACATGGCCTTCGTGACGCACGATATTAGTCGCTTTGATTTCGGTCAAAATTCACCTCTTGCAGGTTGATGTAAATTATTGATCTTGTTTAAGATCAATAATTTACATCAACCTGGGTGCCCCGTCAAGCAAGGACGCGTGAAGTTTAGATCAAAGACGGCGTTATTGGGCCCAGAGCTAACACAAAAAAGAAAAAACAGTACTTTGCATGCGATCTGGCATCATGTATATTTACAGTGTCATACTCGTAGGGATTCGGCCCTATCTATGTCAAGGAGGCACCACCCCATGAAGACTAAATTCGGGTTTGTTTGCGTTGCCCTGCTCGCATTGGCGGTTTCAAGCGAAGCGGTAGTCAACATTCAGAGCGTGGGCGCGGGTGCGCGTGCCCAGGCGTTGGGTAACAGCTATGTGGCGGTCGCCGACGACGCAGATGCGATTTTCGAGAATCCGGCGGGTCTGGGTCAGCTCGAAAACAAGAGCTTAGCCTACACCAACGTGTCGCTGTTTTTCGGCGGGATTGAGGGCGACGATCTGGGTCAGCACGTTTTGTCGTATGCGCAGCCGCTGGGGTCGAAGTTGGGCTTGGGCTTGGGCTATGAGCGGATCGGCTCGGAGTTGATGAGCGAAAATGGCGCTTTTCTGTCGTTGTCGTACAAACTGTCGAAGGCCTTCAATCTCGGTCTGTCGGCCAAGTATTTGTTTTGGAGTGTAGGTGACATTCCGGCCGACAACGGTCGTAATGATCCGCTGTCGAATTCGTCGGCGGGGAATGTTGGGGTGGATCTGGGGCTGATGTGGCAGACGCCGTTCAAGGGTGCAAATTTCGGTTTGCTGTTGAAGAATCTGAATCAGCCGAACGTGGCCAGTGGCACGGTGGCGGGGGATGCGGATGCGGGTAAGTTGCCGATGGACGTGCATCTAGGCGTGGCCTACCAGTTGAACGCGCAGTCGCTGGTGTCGGTGCAATTTGTGCGCTCCGACCTGTCGGGCGATTCGAGCGACAACCGGCTGCTGGTCGGCGGTGAGACACAATTGGCGGGGGATCTGCTCCTGCGCGCGGGGGGTAGCAAGATCTTCGAGGAAGACGCGACGGGCGATTTGAATGCGGGGTTGGGCTATAAGTGGAACAAGTTGCTGTTCGACTATGCCTATCACATTCCGCTGGATCTGACCGAGACGAACGGAGCCCACCGGTTCTCCTTCGCCTACGATTTCTAAAAGTTAGGTCGTTATAAAAAAAGCGCCGCCTCAATAATTGAGGCGGCGCTTTTTTGTGTCCATACGATGGGGTTATTCTATAACTTCTTCGCCCTCGTCGGTGACTAGGGTGCCCGGTTCCTCCCCACGGCAGATTCGCAGCATCATACCGTGATCGGAAAAGTCGAAGAAGTGCATGGGCATTTTGTGGTCGCGCGCGAGCAGGACCGAAGATTGGTCGACGATGGTCAGGTTTTCCTTGATGATCGTATTGTAGTGGATGCGCCGGTAGAGCTTGGCACTGGGTTGAGTACGGGGGTCGGCGGTGTAGATGCCGGCTACTTGGTTTTTGGCAAAGAGCAGGGCTTCGGAGCGGGTTTCAATCGCGCGCTGGGCGGAGGTGTAGTCGGTGGTAACATAGGGATTGCCGATGCCGGCGGCGAATATGACGATGTACTTCTTTTCCAGGTGGTGGATGGCGCGGAGCCGTATAAAGGGCTCGGCCACGGTGTTAATCGGAATCGCGCTCATGACCCGGATATCGACTTTGCCGTCGGACTTGGATGTCAGGACGCCGCGCAGCATCAGGCTGTTAATGACCGTGCCCATGGTGCCGATATTGTCGGCCTCCGCCCGCTCAATGCCCCACTGGCTGGCCAGAGT
>JACLAC010020044.1_pt1 | contig 21938 bp, 15 predicted proteins | sample 8027881 | NCBI WGS metagenome assembly JACLAC01 (sample SAMN15725517, study PRJNA655200) | protist metagenome | isolation source: fluorescence activated cell sorting (FACS) single amplified genomes of... | place: Spain: Blaines Bay Microbial Observatory, Mediterranean Sea | collected 2016-01-19 | reverse complement strand
ATAACTCAAGCCGGTGTTACGCTAGGTCTGGCAAAAAAAATTCATCTTGAGAACAGGGTGTGGGGAGGCGGTTTTGCTACTGTAATCATAGCTTGTGTTGTGCTTAACCAAGTATCTGGGCCACCGCTCTTTCGGCTTGTGATGCAATGGGTTGGGGAAGCAGGAAGCATGGAACGCTCCGCATCTAAAATTCGTTGGCCAAAGACTGTCCCTGGCAGGGCCGATGCGCGCTTGAACAAACGCGTTCTGTTGTTAGGAGAGAAAAATGCAAGCATAGTGTCGGACATTCAGTCGCTGCTTGTGGAAGGTCGGCGTGCACATTCACGTGTTGTAAGTGGCGTGGAAGTTTTGGCAATTTTGCGGACCTTGAACCCTTCATTATACGATGAGATTGTTGCTTCGGTTGATGACAACAATACGGGTGAAGATATAGAAACCGAACCGTTGTTGGCTGACCAAAATGGATTGAGGGTGGAGCGCGAGGCTTTGTTCGAACTAATGGCGGGAAGCGACGCTATTGTTGTGGCGATGGGCTCTTGCAGCGGTAAAATAGCCACGTTTTTGACGAGCCACGAGCATAGAAAGAGAGCGCAGCCGTCACTGTTCTATTTGAAGGACCATTCAACTGCACTGGAACTGACTGATAATGTCAAATCGTACCTCCTCGGGAAAAAGCTGGTCTAATATAAAAACAAGATAATATTTTTTTTTTTCCTTTTCTCGCACAATAGTTATCATACACATTTTTTATCATATCGTTTATCATTAACTTTTCATGCATTAAATTATGATAATCTCAAAGATCAACATGATTTAACACTTTCAAAAGGTTGGGAAACACCGGAGGAACTTCATCGGCATTTGTGCAGTGATCTTTGCAGATTTTTGACTGTACATAGTTCTGTTCGGGAACACATTCAACACCAATACTAGGGTCGTCTGCATTTACATGACGACACGCCTTTGGCAAATGATTTAACGCACGGAATAATTCTTCTGCAATTACATCGGTGGAAGCCTCTACGACGTTTTTACAGCTACCTCTGATAATTAGTTTTTCTTTTGAAAGTTTGCTACTCCAACGCCTTCTATCAAGGGCTTTTTTTAAGCTTATGGGTTTCTTTCGGTGTTTGAGCACCCATTTATCCTTTTTTTTGCTTCTAAACACCTTGTAAAAATCACTCCAGCGTGGGGGCAACAGTGGTGGTGGGACTCCCATCATCCTTGCCCCAGAAGCAGAGGATGCGTCTACTGGGCCGTCGCAGACGCGCTCGACAATTTGGCCCAAATCTGCCTCACTGCGCAGTGCTCTTCCACCCGGGGTTTCTCTTGCTCGTTTCAGTGTACCATAAACAAGCGCTACGCAGCTAGGACATTTCAAAGCATCCTTCGCTGCCTTGATTTCCGCTTTATCCTCGTCTGGAAGCATAAGCTCTGGCTCCTGCATTTCCTTCATCAGCAAAGTGCTCATTGAACCGTCTTTGTCCATCTTTTGAAACATTTCTCTCATGGAATCTTCTGTGTCTTTGGCAGTATCTCCTTTGCCCACTTGCCCACTGCTTTGATGACCTTCTTTCTTCTGTCGCTTTCTCCCCGCCCTCGCTTTCTTGGAGGAATCATACTTGGCTCCTGCTCCGACACTGCACATATCCGTCTTATCTACACAAAGGGTTTTTGCGGAGTCGTCGGGGGGAAACTTTCCTCGAATGCTATGCCAAATAGTTTCGGAAAGTTCCATACTTATTTCTTCGCTGACAGTTTCGCAAACCTGTTTAACAAACAGGGCTGCCTGCACCATTTCGGTGCTAAATCCGGCTTCAAGCCTCTCCTTTTCTGGGCTATGTTCAACTGTTACAGAACGTCCTTCTCCCTGGATTGTGTAGTTCTGTACCACACCCAGGCAGGCTGCTTCAGTCGAGTCCAGTATGCCTTCCTCGCCATCTTTATTCAAGTCGTGCCGTAGAACTTCAAGGTGCAACTCTCGGGCAAGAGCTTTACAGACACCACATTTAGCAAACAAAAACGTCTCGCTATTGGAACGGTGGTTCCCCAGCACACTTGTAAAAGCGAAGTATAGCGCCCCGATAAACAGGAAGAACCGGCACGGCCGTTGGCGCACCATGAAAGACTACTACTACAAACAAACAAAAAATGTCTGTTAAAAGAGTTTTTTCTCCACGTATTTCCTCTTATTTGTACAAATTAATCAACTGCTGCGCCATACTCCCAGGAAGATGCACGAATATCGACCTTTTATAAACTTTAAATCAATAGTTTCGTATGTTCGTGTCCGCTAGACGACACAGCTTTTCCCACTCCCACCAACCGAGAAGAAGAGGAGGATGGATGATTGATGATTGACGTCGTGATCGGATGGATGGGTGGGTGGGGGAGAAAGAGAAAGAAGATGAAGAAGAAAGCTTCTTCGATAAGTACCTAATTGATTCGATAATACATTTATATTATTACATTTTAAGGGATTACGAGGATTAGTTGTCCTTCGGTGGTGAGTTGTACTCTGTACATTGTAGTATACAAAAAGCCCAAATAAAAATAACAAACAAACTCTATGGTCTGTGGATGTTGTAAAAACTGAATTAAAAGGCGGTTAAGCTATATATTATTAAGGCGGTTAATTAAAATGAGACCACAATACGAACAAATCACATGGTGGACTGTGCTGTGGTGCTGGAATATTTTATTATTGTCTTTGATTAATTATTTCATTTTATTACCTGATCCCCTCCCTCCTCCCCTCTGCACTCCCCCTAGTGGGCCACCTAGAAGAAGTTCGTACACCATAAGAAAAAAAAAGAACGAAAATAATAGAAGAAGACGACTCGACAAATTCAAAAAACAAATGACAGGGAAACACCATCCTTCCTCCCACTCATTTGCTACTTATTATATAGGCAGAGAGGGCAGAAACAAAAAAATAAAAATATTGTTATATACTAAATAAAGTGTAAAAATAAAGCCATAATATTGGAATAAAATATAACATTCGTACCTATTTGTATGTAATTACAATCGTACATCATATCCATAAAAAATAAACGACAAAACAAAAGGTACATAACACAGCAGAGGAAATAAACAAAAACTTCATGAGTATATTAAGATAGGAATAGTATTGAAAAAGACAGGACCACCGAAACAATTGTATTTTTTACAAGTATCAATACTCATATACTTCTCCCCCTGTTTGTCATTTGTTTGTATGTGGTGTCGTAAAAATAATAATAATAATTGTTTGTCCCCTTCTTCCTTCTACTTGCTTGGTGGTAAAATCAACAAAATGATAATCGAAATGTGAGTGTGTTCCCAACACAAAAATCTTTTGTGTAGAAGAAGAAAGGTTCTTCGTTCAGATTTGAAATTGAAAAATGGTTCCAAACGCACGCACAATATTTATGTCAATAAAGCGATCCGGGTAAATTATCATACTGTACCACCTAATATTGTTTTCCCTCCGCACGGTTGTTCTACAATGACGTCCCTTGCTGTGCGGACCCCTCCCCGTTTAGTTCGAAACTCGTCTCACTATTTTTTAGGTAGCAACGGGCGGGCACGAGCAGAGCACCGCGGAGAACGAGCTAGATCGTTCAGTTTCGACGAGGAGGTCAAGGTACGAAATGATGAAATATACCATGCTTCACCAGAACGCACGGGCTCGAAGGAAACGCTGTCCCCGAGACAGAGTCACAGCCCTATGAAGCGGAGTCATAGCGTGGCACAAATGGGTCGCACCACTAGGAATAGAACCAACCGCCAACCGTCGTTTCCAGGGATATATGTGGATAGCAGTTTCAGAGAAGGCGCGCATAAACCGGGTGTACAGAATAGGAACAAGGTTCCTGCCAGTGCAAGGCTTGCCGAAGCGGACAAAGAAAACAGAGCAAATCGAACTGGGAACAACTCTAATTTTGAAACGGAAGACACCGCGGACTACGTTGTTGACGCTCTGTCCAGGGCGCGGAAAAAGAAAGCTGGGGGGCAACTGATGGTGCGTTGGATATTAGATAGGGACTGCCAGATTTGCTTTTCGTGCCACGAAGACTTTAGTGTAGTCCGGCGGAAACACCATTGCCGCGCGTGCGGCGGTGTCTTCTGCGGCACGTGTTCCCGGTGGAAAAAAGTCCTGCCGCACTTGGGTTATACAGACAAAGAAACGAGGGTATGTAAATGGTGCTACGAAGACCAGCATCTTGCAGAAAAGTGCGCTGGTGTCAAAACCTTAGCCAATGGTGGCGGCGACAAAGAAAATTTGCACGATGGGGAGAATAGGCCCATTTTTTTCACAAAGGTTGCACCGAAGTGGGTCGATGATTCAATTTCGGACCATTGCCAGCAGTGCGCAAAGGATTTTGGACAATTCGTAAGACGTCATCATTGTCGTGGTTGTGGAGCTTTGACTTGCCACGCTTGTACAATAAGAAAAATAAGCATGCCCGAGTATGGCTACCTGACCCCGGTCAGGGCATGTGTCACGTGCTCGTCTCCGAAAATATTGTCCACATCGATTGTAAAGACATCAGGGGGTTCTATGGAAATTACCGGTAGAAATTTAGGAGCTGTCGCTGAGACCATCAGCATCGAGGTTGGTTCCAGCGCGACCATATGTGAAGACGTAGAAGTTTTGATCCCTGGGCACAAAATTCGCTGTTCTGTTCCACCAGGAACGGGTAAGCAGAATCAAATTAACGTAACCGTATGCCGCCTGACGGGGGCCAGCGTTTATTGTTACGCCGAACCAGTTGTTGCAGCAACTACAGAGGTTTACACACGCGGGGGCGAGCTGACCGTAACTGGCGACAATTTTGGGTCTGAACGAGAATTACTTCTGGTGGAATGGTTTAATAGCAGCACTAACAATTGGTCCGAAGCTACGGGCGTTGAGATATTGGTACCGCACAGAATTTTTAAATGTAATGTCGGAGCCGGTGCTGGCAAGCATGCGCTCTTAAGAGTGTCAGTTTCAAGCCAAAGCTCGAGAGGGACATTTTCTTACATGCCGCCCCAAATTGTGGAAACATCCCCAGTCTCAGGCGCCGGTGGCAAAATTGATATTGTAGGATTGAATTTTGGCGCGAAAGCAGAGGTTATGTCCGTGAGAGTCGGGCAGTTGGAGTGCTCAGATATTAAGATAGTTGTGCCCCACACGAAAGTTTCTTGTATCGTTCCACGCTGTCCCAACGACCAGGATGATGCCCAATTCAAGGAAGGGCAGAGCGATGGGGGCAGATTCTCTTACCATTCTCGCAGACAGAGGCAACGCTCCAACAGCGGTGACACAGAGTGCCAATTAATTGTGAAGGTGGAAGGGCAGGAAGGTGCAGGTAAAGTATACTACGTGAACGAGAAACAAGTAGCGGCTGTAAAACTCGCCAAAAACGTGTCCAAAAGACAAAACATGTCAACGAGGCCATCGGGCATGCCCGCGGCGAACGATAGACGACGGCATGTATTGGAAAAAGCCCCATGGTTACCGAGCGAGAATGTAATTAAATGTATGCTGTGCGAGGGTGCATTCGGGTGGCTAAACCGAAAGCACCACTGTCGTAATTGCGGAATAGTTGTTTGCCGGGTCTGCAGTTCAAACAACCAATACGTCGCAGCTTACAGAAGCATGCAAAGGGTGTGCAAAAAGTGTTTCAGGGCAATTTTATCCGACCGTGAAGAAATGGAGGTCCTTCATGCAGAAATGGAACATGTGCATGCATTGCAATCGGTGGAAGTGGGAAAACAGGTGCAGTTGCAGCAACAGTTAAGTCTCCTAAGACTGCAATCGGCGGACGGAAATATGCCTGAAATAGAGCGTCTAGAAGCACTATTGAGAGAACAAGAACGGCGTGCGGACGGGAAGCAAAGGCGATACGATCAATTGCACGCACGCCTAAGGCACTTGCAGTTGATCGTTGATGGAGGATCTTCTGAAAAAATGCGATCCCAAAGGAGCAGAAAGCTATCCGATTCCGTTCCCAGATTTAGCCCCACGAACGGGACAAACCACCAATCAGCGTTCGTTTCGACGGCAGGGGGGGGGCGTGGGCGAAGTGTCCCAGAACGACCAAAAACGTGCTTCCGTCTCGAGCCCTTCGGCTTCTCCGGAAAGTAACCTCGCACCCCAACGCGTGATGTCACGAAAATCGTCCCGAGCGTCGCCCCCAATACCGCTCCCTTTGCCGCGGGAAGTCATTGCTGTCGCAAAGGAGGAGGCTGAAAATTCGGCAAGTGAAGTGCTGGAGAGTTCTGGTCTTTTGCGTGGGCGTGCACTGTCGGACTACTCACTGTGTAATTACAGCCAATCGCCGGTAAGGTCATGGGTGGGGGCCGCTAAGCCTACTTTGAGGCAGGGTGATACGGGAAGAAAACGTGGGACGCCAGTGTGGATCAAACGGATGCGTCCAAGTGGAAGCGTTGCAAATGGGGGAAGTTCAAGGGGGTCGTTCGTGTCAGCTTCGTCCTCTTTGATCGTTGCTAAATTCAGAGGCAACAAGTGCGTTTTGAAAGAGCTGCCGATGACAGACGAAAAGATTAGGAAGAAAATTGAGAGAGAGGTGGCTGTTCGCGGAATGTTTCGCGCCCCGTTGCACCCTGGGGTTGCACCTCTTGACGCAGTATTTTATGACAATTCGACTGCAAGAATGTACATGCACTACAAGCTGGATGAAGTAGGAACCATGGCGGATTGGTTGGAAGCTGCAACACCGGCGTCGTGGGACATTCAAAGTGTGTTCCAACAAATATTTGCTGCGTTAGCTTACGTGCACAGCCACCAAATAGCCCACCAAAACATAAATTTAGAATCAGTCTACATAGGAATTGTAGGAGATGCTTCAGGTGAACTTGCGCGACCTTTCATTAGCGATTTTACGGACGCAGTCGTGGTCCTGTCTGGAGGGCATGCTCTTAAGAACGACGGACACCAATCCATGAAAAAAAGCAGGGGAAACGTAGAGAGTGGGAATGGAGCGAGTTTTTTGGCACCTGAAATTATAGCAGGCGGAGAGCCCACTTTTGCAAGCGATTTGTGGTCCGTAGGAGTAATGCTGTACAAGGCAACGTTTGGAACCGACCAGCAGCCCGTACCCTTAGGTGGACACCATGCTCCCATCCCTGAGACTAAAAATCCGCGATTGCGAGAACTTTTGGCTTCCATTTTGCAGGTGGAACCAAAAAATCGTATGTCCGCCCAGGCTTGTACAGCCCATCCATACTTCACTGTTTCGTTTGCGAGGGAAATTCATGAAAGTGGAAACATAATTTCTACGGAGGAGAAGATCAATACCTTCCGTTCCCATCTGTCTACTTTACCGAGACCGGACGCGGTGCAATTCTTGCGCCTTAGAAGGTCGCATCTTGTCTACGACGTATTGGACCGTTTCAAATCCTTCTCGGTTGGCAATTTGCAGAAACGGTTGATTGTTATGTACGAGAACGAGCCCGGGGTTGATGCCGGGGGTCTCACAAAAGATATGTTTTGTCGCTTTTTTGACGGCCTAATGTCTTCGAATCTTGGCTTCTTCGAGTGCTGTAGTGAAGCGTCCGCAGGGAAACGATCTAAGGGAAGGGTCTACCTGCCTTGTGGAAAAGCCAATGCTGCAAGCGATGCGGCTTTTGAAGCGCTCGGAAAGCTCTTGGCAAAAGTTATTTTTGACGGTCAAACTATTTGCGCCCCGTTTCCGGAGAGCTTTTTTAAGTGCCTACTCGGTTTGCCTGTTTCCTTTCGGGACCTGGAGGAATATGACCCAGAATTATACCACCAACTCTATGCAAACATACTGAATAAGAGTCTGACCCCTGAGTATTCCCAAGCCCTTTCTCTGGACTTTTATGGACTTATAGAAAACGGAGAAGATAGAGTTGTCACGGAAAGTAATAAACGAGAATACTTGCGGCTTACTGCAAAACAGAAGCTGATAGGAGAGCGAGCGAAACAGTTTGAGATGCTAAAACGCGGATTTAATGTATTTCGGTTTGAAAACCACCTGAAACGCTTCAATGCAGCTGATCTTCTGATGCTGGTATCGGGCCCCTCCGAAATAACCGCCGAAATGGTCATACAAAACATCGACTTTTCTCACGGGAACTGGAGAAATAGTAAGACCCTTGAGCACATCCAGCAATACATTTTTTCACTCGATCGATCGAAAATAAAAAGGTTCTTACAGTTTGCCACAGGCAGTCCAAATTTACCTCTGGGTGGCCTTGGGCAGGACTGCGAGGGAGATCAACCTTCAATGGGGAAAATTACATTCACAAGATTGCCAAAGAGTACGAGGTTACCGGAGGCGCACACATGTTTCAATTGCATTGATCTAAGCGATTATCAAGATTATAATTTGCTGAGAAGAAGTTTTGACATAGCAATTGAGAATTATGCCGAAACGTTTGATTTGCTTTGACGACTTTAATTGAGCAGTTTGGATGCTGTGATCATGTAAAAAAACGGATCCGTTGCAGTTTTCTTTATTAGTGCTATACCAATATATTAGACGACTATAGTTTAACAATATTTTCTTTGCTGTGGATAACAAATAAATAATTTGGAGCCTATCGCCTCCTTCTATTTCAAAAAAAATATCTATTAGTTGCCTTGGTACAGGACTACTATAAAATACCGGAGGTACCATACAGCAGGAATAATACTGAATGAACAAACGAAAAACTTCTCATTTAGTACGCTCCGGTCCGGTCGGGAACCTGTATTATACCGGGTACAGTGAGTAGTAGAATTCAAATTGTTTTATTAATTGTAGTATTTTTTTATGCTGGCTATTACCGGTAACTTATTACAAATCACCACGGCAAACCAGAAATCGCCGGGTACAGATCGAATAGTTTTTATCACATTTATAACCGTGCCTGAAAAATCGAGCAGCCACCACACCGACCGTTTATAACCCAACACTCGATTAATTCGTACTTTCGACCGACGGTGGAACACAACCGCATGGCTCTTAATTGGCGGTTTCACCAAGACGATGAGGGGCTGGGAAGTTTGTGGAAATATCGCTGTGAAATATGTACTTTGCGGTGTCCTTGTCCCCATGTTCCTAGGTATCGCCTTGCGGAAATGAACAAAAAACGAGTCAGTCAGTACCCTTTAAATGCGGATGCTGAAATATGCCATGAATTTTTCCGGACGAAATACTGTACAAGTTACGAAGTCCGTGGCTGGTGCCATTTTGCTCATCCAGTCCCTAACTTAGTAATGCCGGTCAGACGGTGCGACGTATGCACGAAGAAAATTACGAAAAAGTATTGCTATCTACACCGGCCACCAATCGGCGAATCGGTTGGCGATGACGACAAAGCAGTGTTAACAATCGGCAGTGACGTGAAGGAAAAATTTAAACCGGGTGAAATCGTTGGGTATAACAGCGCACTTGAAAGGTCTATTATTTATGGCATTGTTGCATATACTGAAGAAAATAAAAGGGTCTACGATGTCGCAGTTACAGCGACTGGTTCAAGGTTCATATCTGCTACTCATAATAAACTTTTTCGCATCCATGGCAATGTAAGTAAAGGATGGGAGAAAATCAAAAGGATAGCAGCTTTTTTAGCCAAAAAGAGAAAAACATCTAAAAAGAAAAAAAAAGAAGAAAGTTCGGGGCCAGTCGATTGGAGCAAAATGTTTGGAAAATTTTAAAAGATACTTTTACTATTATACGTATTGACTACTGAAATTTCTTCCGATTCATCCCGACTCTTAAAATAAAAAAATGTACATTAAGAACGTTAATGTCTTGTTTTTTTTAAAATAAGAAAGGATATTTTAGTTCTCCGTATTATTTTACTTCTCGTTCAAAGTTTTTTTTTGATAAGATATCTTCGCACCACGTCTACGATAAACGGGCGGGGCGCCCACTCTAATATTTAGTAGCTTTTCAATTTCAATACTTGCACAGACAAACGCTTTTTTTCCGCCTCCAATTTTTGTGCCTGCTGCACAACGTCTGCTAAATGGTACTCTTTTTCTTGCAGCAATTGGCTCTCTTCCTGTAACTTGTTTCTCAAAGTTTTGATCAACTTTTCTTTCAACATTAGATCAACGCCATATATTTTCTTCTCTACCTCCTCAACAGCGGTTCTCTCGCTAAGCAGTTTTTTTACTTCTAAGTCTTTCGGGTGCATTGTCCTCTCGACATACGAAGTTCTTCTATTCCTCTTTGTTCTCGCAGCAAGGACACGAATTTCCATGGCATGTGATAGATCTGCCCCTGCGCTGTTTTCAGTTCCTCCTTTTTTCTGTTCACCTTCTTTCTTGTGTTTCTCGTAGGTATCAAAGTTCGTCACAAAGCTTTCAATGAGAAAACCGGTCAATATAGGAACGAAAATCATGGTCATGATAATACGAAAAGAAAAAAAGAAAATTTCAACCAGCACACTATAGTTGGGGCCAATGATCTTGTCCGAAGCCGCCATTACCATATTCCATGATGAAATCGTGAACATCTGAAACAGGGTAAGCATAGCGTTTAGCCCAGTTTCAAAGTTGAGCTGTTCAGCAAACGGGTACCAAGGTGTGCCAACCGCCTTTGCCTTGTTCTTCACATTCACGTAGTTGTGCAGAAGAGATTGGGACACAACAGCAAAGATGTAGACGGGCACAAACAAGATGAAGAATAGTTTCACCAATGAATTCCCAAGTTTTATTACAGTAAATAGGAGACCGTGCAATGTTTCACTGAGCCACAAAAACTTTAGGACCCTTAAAGTTCTTAGGGCAAGAGCAATGTTGTATAAAGTACCGCCCGAATCGCCTTTACCGGGGTTCAGCAGTTCGTAAAGCCACTCCCACGTAAAGAATATAATACCAGCAGCAACGCAGGTGAAATCCAAAACGTGCTCTCCATATGAGATGTACTTTGCCCAACCCATCGCGATGGATTTTAACGAGACCTCCACTGTGAACGCAAACAGTATGCACACACCCAGGGTTTCCCAAAACGCGTCCATGGCGTGGTTTTCGCCGGATGAGTTTGAAACGGACATGTAAAGCTGTACGATCGACAGAATCACCAGCATGTCCACGAATGCGTGTACTACTTGGATTTTACAGCCCCAAACGACAATGTTGCAGTTTAGGTACCTTCGCATGCGTTTTTGAACCTTCTCCCAGTCTGTTAGCTCATGGTGATCATGAAGCTCGAGATGCTTTAAAGCCGACTTCGCATGTTTCGCCATGTTCGTCAATTCCTTGAAAGCATCAAATTCGACGTAGCCGTTTCCGGGCACGAGGGAAAATTCAGAGTCACAGGCGTGAAATATTGTGTCAGCAACTTTTGGATGAGGAGATCCTTTCAGATCTGCAAAGACAATCCTCCACGTAGCTTGTGATACACGGCCATTAACTGCGATAATATCAAACGCAGCAACCAGAGCCTTGTGCGACCTATCCATGCTTGCAAAAAACTCTTTTTTCTGGTGTGCTTTGTACGATCTGTAGGCAGTCGCTAGAGTAATTTTTTGAAAAATCATAGTCGTTATGATCACAAAAAATATAAAGAAGATCGAAGCAAAGTTACCTGATGATGCATTTAAAGGTTCCATAACCCCAAGAACAGTTCCAGGTGCCGTTAAAATTAAGAGCATCGTGTGCATGCCATTTTGTGGAGACTCAAATTCTTTTGAATCGAACAAAACAAACCCGATGAAGCCGAAAAACATGACGTCGCAAGCAATTAGAAACAATACCCTTACTATCCGAGTGGCCGCAAACAAGCATCCAACCAGAACAATTCGTAAGTTTGGCACACGAAAGACAAGCAGTAATGGCCTGGCAAACCTTGAGAACCTTAGTGAGTTCCCATCGTAGAATACAATAAAGATTAGAAACACAAGAAGATCTACCAATTGAAAAAAGATGAGTAAGGCTCTTCCTTTTGTCCAAATTTCCGGCCCAGTCTTCGTGCCGTTTTCTTCAGTTGACCCCGACTCAAGTCTCCAAAACAGTAGAACATCGTAAAAGAAACATAGCAAAAATGCTGCCTCTGCCCCACATGAGACCTCTTTCTGGCCTTTAAACATAGAATCTGGAACAAGACCTTCAACCATGTATACAACGATTGACAGAACGTACAGTTTTTCCCACGCCGAACCGTGTAAGAATTTATGAGTCTCCAAGTCCTCGTGCCTCACGCCGTGCGCAATGCCTTGGCCGCTGAAGCTGTCCATGATATATAATGTCGCTTTGTCAACGTCATGGTCACTCAGGTTTGGCTTGCAATCGAAAGTCCCATCGTTCTTTTGCTCGCCTTTGATTAGTATATCATGAGAATCAGAACTCTTCTGAATCGTACTGGACGGGGACAGAAGTGGGACTTTCAATCTCTTTTCTTCAGGGTTTTGTGTATGACGGGACATTGGCCAATGTAGATTTTGAGATAGCTGCGGATACAATACTTTCTCTATGGTTTGCGGTGCATATATATTGCATAACTCTCCAAACGATACACACGGTTTTATGGGACACCGACAGACGAAAAGCGGCAGGCACGCTCATGCTTTTTTCTCCCTCCCTCCACAACATGCAAGTAGTCGCAGCAAAAAATACTGCACCTTCTCTCTCCTCCTCCTCTTCTTCCTCATCGATCATCATCATATTTTTTTTTAACTTCTTCTGGCAATATTTTAAATAGACCTACTGTGTTAGTCCTACAGTATATTAATATGAAATAATATCTATTTTTTATCAACAAGCCACACCACACACCACCGTATATCAATATATAAAAACCAAGAAAAAAAAAATAATAACAGTTTTTCTTCCTTCTCCTTCTCCTTCCTCCTCCTTCCTCCTTTCTCCTTTCATGTTTTGCGATAAAATAATTCAATGTTTTTTTGTATTTGTAATAATGTCCTATATAAATTGGTATAGTGAAAATAAAATAGCAAGCACTTTTTTTGGTTAAAATAATTAGTGTTTTCGTTATTTTACCTGTTATTCAATGCTATTTTGTGTAACACTAACTCCCTGCTAGTTTTTTAATAATAATAATAAAATGATGAAAAAAAGTTCACACGTGTGAACACAAAACACACCACACACACATATTTTACAACATAGTCCTATTAATAATAATAAAAAATATTGGAGTTCTCTATATATTCGGGCTACTTTTTCTCTTCGTCTGGGCAGTGAACCAAGTAGAGATAAAAACTATTTCTGTACTTACCAAATGGTCGTAAATTGCACACCCTTATCCATACGTTTATGCTTCTCTGACTGCGAGATAAATACAACAGAACTAGAATTTTAAGCAGGAAACGTGTCTGTGGAATGTGAATCGTACAACAATTTGCGCAATATGAGGGAACAGTTGTTGCAGCGAACTGTGGCCCGGTTGACCAGCTACGCCGGGGTTGGTTTGCATAGTGGAAAGCCTGTCTCTCTCAAGATATATCCAGCGGATGTGGATACTGGGATTAAATTTGTGTCCCCTTCCGGTACCGTGACAGCAAATTACCGGAACGTTGTTGACACTACATTATGCACTGTTCTAGGTTTGGGTAAATTTCGTTTGGCGATGGTTGAACACCTTTTGGCGGCGTTTTCAATATGCGATATACACAACGCAATAGTTTCAGTGTCTGCACAAGAGCTTCCAATATTGGATGGTAGTGCAGCACCTTACTGCAGTAATATTGCTGGAACAGAGTGCCAGCCACCAACACCATTGCGGAAAATAAAAATACTGAAGCCTGTACAAGCAGTGCATGGCGATAGTTCGGCGTCACTTTTACCGTCGGAAGATGGTTTTTCAATCAGTGTGGACGTGGATTTTTCCCCAAAATTGCCGAGGCAGCGGTTGCGTTACTCGAAAGAAGAGTTTCTGGAGCACGTCTCTTCTGCTCGAACATTTACATTCGAGTCCTGGATCAGCGACATGAGGGCGGCAGGGATGGCCCTAGGAGGTAGCTATGAAAATGCACTTGTCTTCGACGATAACGGCGACATTGTCAATCCTCCTGTGCGGTTTCCCGATGAATGGGCAAGGCACAAATTGTTGGATTGCATTGGGGACTTGTCGTTGGTTGGTGCACCAATCGAAGGGCATTATGTTGCTCATAAGCCAGGGCACACGATCAATTTTCATTTGGTGAAACAAATCTTTGACAGTCCACCGAACACAGTAGCCATACTTGAGTCGTGATACAATATTTATAAATAATTCGTGTTAAGGGTTCTGGTGGTACTACGAGTTATTTATTATATATTAGAATTTAAAAAAAATTATATAGAGTTTGCTTTAAGACGACTCTTCTCATTTATACTTGGTACCTACCAAGTAAAAGAAGAATTTTTTTTTTCATTTCTTACACAGCACACGTTGCAGCTCGTTGTTTACGTTCTTTTATTTCATAGTTATTATATTTTCACAAATAAACCTTTGCGTTTATTTTTGTTTATATGTTGGTTCCATATGATTATTATTTTTTACGTTTTTTTTTTTTTTAATGTTGCAGTAATTTTTTTAATTGTACCACCGTAATTACCACCACAACTATTGTTTGTCGAGATCGATTTCTTTTGTTGACGTTTCGTATCATTTAAATTGTTTCAATTATACCATGGCCACCGCAATTGTCACCACCCTGTTCAGGGTTAGGTTTACCGCAACCGCAATTACCACCACCACCATTGTTTGTAGAGATCGATTCTTTGGTTAATGATTTGAGATGAATGGAAGAGGAGGAGGTGCAGGCGTCCAATCCATAATTATAACTCTTTCCACCTGTAACATTATGATGGATCGTAGTCGCACTACCGTCAATGACCATACGTCCACCATTATCCACCATTAATCCACTTTCGTTATTGTTGTTGACATTGCAATCCGTCATTGTATTTCTTCTAGTTTCATACACATATACACCACTACTTCCACACTTCTCAACACACACGTTCTTTAAATGCATAGCAGCACCTTCCCACCCACATACTCCACAACCTTTTGCTCCCGTCACCGTACAATCAGTAAAGAATACATCTTCCTCTTTCTTTCCTAAAAGTATTAAACTAGCTCTAATTTTAACGTCGTCTTTATTTTCTCCAAAAACGTTTAATGCAAAATCAATTGTTACACTTTCACCTTCTTCGTCGTGCACGCCTTTTAATAAAAGTATATCTTTAATACCTTTTTCTTTCGCTTCCTCCACCGCTTTCGAAAACGAATTTAAACCCGCTTTAACACGCAACGCACCTTCTGGACACGAATCAACGACCACTTCTTCTTTCGTTTCACCGGTACTAGTACTTTCATTTTCAGTCTTGGCAAATTTAAATTCAAGTTGCAATTCATTTATACGTCGTATCTCATTGTATCTAGTACGTATTGCTTCATCCATTTTTGTACCAATATCTGATTTTTCTTTTTTTAAACGACGAATTTCTTTTCTACAATTGTCTTCCACAACATGTGGCTGTCCTGCGACAACCGCAGGGGCAACTGCTTGGACCGGTGGCCTGGGCAAGATTCCTCTCTTCTCCATCCAGCCGCAAACTTGTGCGGGGAGTTCTGCCAACAGCTCTTTGGTTAAGCGGGCAGAGTCAGTGCGAGCGAAGTTGCGCATAGGGACAAATTGGACTATATCCCTGGCAGCCAATTGTCCTGACAGCGGGTGACGCATGTGTCCGTCGTCACCATCGAGGCGGTCCATCTTGTCAAAGTTTGCGTTTCCAACACCAATGATCAATATGCTAAGGTTCAAATGGGACGATTCACAGATGGCGGCAACTGTCCGATCCATGTCAGTAATCTCCCCGTCCGTAATCATAAGCAAGACGTGATAGTGTGAACCATCCTGGGGGCTTGACGTCGCCATGGCAGCTGCCGTTTTAACGACTTGCGAGAATATTGTGGGGCCAGACAGCTGGACGGTAGAAATGCAGTTTTGGTACGCTTCTACAATGCCCGCAACGCCTTGGGCTTCCCCTCCACCCGGAACGATACTGAAACAGTGGCTGACCGGCGCTCCGGCTTGGGGCCGACCCCCAAAGCCCCAGACAGGGAACGCTTTGTCCGAGTCGTAGAATTCAATCACGTCTCCCACGGCGTGAATGGCCCGGACGTAATCATTGCCTTGAGGGTTCATAAAGTGCAGACTGTTCGGATCAAGAGGATGGCCATTGCTCGCCGTAAAGTCTATCGCAACCATAAAGTTAAGCTGGCACCCGCCCATGATGTACTGCATAAAGCTAGGCTTCGTCACTATTGAAAAGGAGTCCAGCAGAAGGTCGCCGGAGTGTTTGCCACTCTTCGACGTCAGCGGAAGGCATTTCCCTGCGTCCAATTCGCTGACGGAGGTTTTTGCGGTGCCAATGAGATCGTGCCCGCCGTCCCTGTCGTAATCGTACACGGAAAACGCAATTTGTCGGTACGGGTCGCCGTTGGACAACGCCGACGTGGATACCTTGATAGGGGCCCACTTCGGGTTCAAATCGTTCATGATGACCTCGGTCTTGTAACAGGGAAGTGGGTTGCCGAGTTCTTGGCACCTTGCAAGTTTCAGAAAAGGGTCGCTCTTTCCAAACACGCCATCTTTGTTGGCCAGCTTTACCCCCCGCCATTGCATGGTAATGACCTGGTTCTGGTCGGCCATCTCTTCCGATTTTATGGTAAGGGATCCCCGACCACCAGTCAAGTTACCCGTCCATTGCCCCGCAATCGGGTAGCCGTTTATTATCTGAGCGAGCTCGATTGTGGAAGACTCTCCCAGGACATCGACGTGGCTATTCTTGTTCAAGTTTATGTCCGATGACTTTGTGTTTTTTTTCTCCAAGTCGCAATCGTAAATTTTTACTTTGATTTTTTGAGATTCTTCAAAGTGGTAGACGCACTTTATAGGAGTGACAAACTCTACATTCTTCAGCTGGTTCATAATAATCTCCGTTCGCCCGAGCTCCTCCCAAGCGTACTGGCCATTCTTTTGAAGGCGGTGCATAAGGACGACCGCAAACGGGTCACTTTTCGAACCCACATCCTTGTTTTTGAGGTTTGTGCACGAGATGTACAAATCAATTTTTGACGCCAAAGTGTTTACGCCTAACATAGCCGCTGCCGCGTCGCCACCCACCGTGTTGGCACCACCCGCGTCGGCGCTAAATGCGCCAGTGTCATGAAGAGTTTCCTTGCTCGCGCAAATTCCCATACTGCTTTTACTTATCTGGACCGTTTTATACCTAACTTTTCTAAACCCAAATGGTGTATTTCCTTGACTGTATCTATTTAAATTTCTACAAAAGAAAACAAAACGAAACGAAAATTTGATGGATACTTTTTTGTTTTTATTATTTTAACATTTAAGTTTTTTTGGTCGAAACAAACTCTCGTTGCTGGCGGGATTTGTTCTCGTAGAGAAAATTGCTGGCAAAGAAACTCATACACACCACCAATAAAAAAAGAAATGATCAATAAATATAGGGACTTTATAATGTAGAATACGGTATCTTTTTTATAAGTATGTGGAAATTACTATTACTGGTCCCACGAAGTAATTTTTAACATCCTTCCATCAAACCTCCCCAGCACGACGAACGAAAACGAAAAGCGAACCGTTGATGCGCGGGGGGAGAAATGCAAATAGAAAATAGTTTCCATTAATGAAACTCTATTACTTGCTCGGTTGCGGAACAAATGGAGTATTGTTTTTCAAACTTTCTAAATATGCAGGCATATCAGAGACTTTGACAAACCTTCCTCGGTATCGTGGACGCGCTTGCGCTAAGCGTTTGCGGCAGTCATACTTAATTTTCTTTCGAAATATACGACGGAGTCGTTTTTCTCGGAACCTCGCCAACAGCGCTTTCCGTTCGGGAAGGGTGTATATTCCAATCCTGACGACACCGTCGTCTTTGTTTTTGGGTGAAATGGTGGACTTCTTTTTCGAAGGCCCCCTCTTCTTGGTTTTTTTTGTGGCTCCCGATGCCTTGGTCTTAAGCTTTTTCTTTGTGGGCTGCTTCTTTTTCTTCGCAGCAGGTTTTCTTTTCGTGGGTACCCCCGTTTTTCTCTGTTTCTTCCGGGCAGGGGCCGATTTAATCGAAGACGAGTCAAATATAGACGCCCTTTTCCTTTCCAAGGGTTTTGGCTTTGTCACCACACGGCTTCGTTTCAACACCTTTGTTTTCTTCTCGGCAGATTCGAACGAGAATACCGATTGTTCCAGTGGTGAAAAGTTCGCAGCCGAAAAATCGTCCCAGTTGCAAGCTTGGAAAGCCTCCATGCTTGCCAGCGTTGGCGTGGCGAAGTCGAAAACCCCTTCGTCATCACCGCTGAGTATTTCAGGGCTTGAGCGGTCTACTGTGCTTGTGGACGCATCATCTAGTAAGTCTTCATTGTTCTTCTCGTTTCGATAACCTTCGAAAGCAGAGTTTTCGAAGTCAAAATTACCAAAATCCAGCGTGTCAAAGTCCATTTCTCTCAATTTGTCTGTGGTTCGTGTGCGTTTCAGTTCTGTGTATACGTTTTGTTTTTTCGGGCGGTCGTTATGTTACGTCAATAGCGGAGTTCCGGTGCGGTTCGTTAAACTCAGTGTTCAGTATACTTTAGATCAACTGCGAGGGAGTTGTAATCAACAACGTCTACCAAAGCAGGACAAAAGTATAACTATTTCTTTCCCTTCAGGCGGTGGACTTCAGACCCCACTGCAAAATTAAGTTGCCTCAATAGCCAATCTTGTCGTTTTGCTATAATGCCAATGAAGAAAGAAGTCGGTTAAGTGTGCAATACGTTCTAGTCGGTATAATTTATGTGCGTAAAATATGAAAATACCTCGGAGTTCGTATCGATTCAGTTATTTTTGGTTGCGTAGTGAAAGGTTGACATCTCCTCTCGTATCCCATCAAAAGCAATACACGCACACATACTTGGTCATAAATATTATTTTATTATTATATTTTCCTCCCCCTCCTCCTCCACCAACAACAAGATTCATTGTATCAGGTACTATTACCCTATTATTAAATAGACTTCTCGAAGAAGAAAATAAAATAGAAGATGAGCTGCAGTTTAATAACTTCCCAACAAAAAAATCTCAAAAATACAGGTGACAAGATGGAAATCATAGTTAAAAAAAATATAACGTTTTTACTGTAACAGCTGACAATGGAAAAAGCGAAGAAAAAAAGAAGGAAGGAAGAATTTGGAATAATAAATATATTGCTAAAATAATATATAAACTAAGACTATACAGCACTAACCTTTTTCTAAATAAAATAACAATAATAATATTAAAAAAAGAAGACACAACAACAGCATGAACACACAATCGACAACAACTAATCTCAGATCTGATCGTTCGATAATGGAAAATGTTTACATTATATACAGTCATCTCTTTTTCATCGTGTTGTTCGCCTCGTAGTTGTTAGGTTTCCAATATGTACTTAAAGAGAAAGATACCTACGAAAAATGTTCCTATAATCGGTGAAAAGAAGAAAGACACAAGGAGTGATTGGTTGCTACGTGGCCCCCCCACTTGCTTAAAAGGATTTATTTGTTTTGTTGCATTCTGTCCTTCTATGTATTTAATTAAATACGTGTGTCTTTCACAATTATAATTAAGTAATAGGCTGTAAACTGAATTGACTATGAAAATTTTGTACTTCATATTAAAATGTTAAAAAGTACTGGAATAAACAAACAGAAGGAAATCATCTCTTTCTCCCAACCGCCACCTCTTTCTCTATTCACGCTAGGCTAGGCTAGGCTAGGCTAGGCTACACTATAATTTAAAATACAAATAATTTCCTTACAATTGATAAAGCTAATAGTTTCAATTAAGGAATATATATTCTTAATGCTCTCCTATGTTATTTGGAGATAAATTTGGTTTTTTTTTATAATTATTTATTTTTATTTTAACTAGCTATACGAGGACTCCTCGTAGTTATTCATTCTTCTCTTCTTCTTCTTTTTTTCTTCTTCTTCTATTTATTACTGTATAATTTATTATATTTTTTATTTATTATTACAACGAGCAACAACAACAAACAACACAACAAATGTTTGACAGTATTCTATTTTTTCATTTTTTACTGCTGCTGTGTTGTATAATTTTTTATTATTTTTTTTTTCTTCAATTATTATTATTATATTATTATTGTTGCAGTAATAAATTATCCGATATGATGGATGGACGGACGGACAAACGGAGGAAGGGATGAGTATATGGTGAACACAATCGTTTCTACCCAAACAAACTATACGACATTCGAAATGGGAAATGTACCTAGCGAATAGGCAAGAAACAAAACCAAAGACGTTTTCAAGGAAGGAGTCATGACATTTATACCGCCACGCCCGTTCTGCCGGCAGCAGTGCGCTGTAGTAGTCTTGCTTGCCGGTGTGCAATGTTTGTTTTCTGCGGAAGTGGCTTCTACGCTGATTGAGAAGACGCAGTTGTGGAGTCCTCTCCCTGCATTGTTTTGGCACGGTGGAAAATCTGATGAGAAGTTTGTGAAGCAGAGTACGTTGAAGGAGAACGAAGAGCCTTTGGTCACAATTCGTCAGCTTCTGGCTGGTAAGCTCGTACAATCTTCTCGAGTCCCCGGACTTACCGTGGGGTTTGTCCACGACACTGCGTTAAGTTCAGACAGCATGTCGACAATCCTTGGAGGATACAAGAAAAACATAGAACTAGGCAACAAACCGTTTGCGGAGCAAAAATTGAACCAACAGTCATTTCTGTACAGATATAGCCCAGAGAACATTGAAGAGAGAGCAAGAAGTTTTCCCTCGTTAGTCGGCCGAATCCGAGACGGCGCGAAGTCCTCCGGGTTGCAGGTGCATACAGTAAGCTTTCAAGATGCTCCCTCTTTTCTTGAACGGGGACTTCAGAAATTATTGGCCCGGCGGGCGGGGGGTACTTCACTTGTTTTGGTGAACCTGGAAGGTCAAAAAGAGGCAGCATTAAAGACGTTTTATGGTGGCGCATTGGAATCTTTGGAGAGAACTACTGGTGGTAAATACTCTGCGTTTATTGTAGGCCAGCCGTCAACTGCGAGAAAGTCTGAATCCATTCTAGTGCCCACCCCGCAGCTTGCTGGATTCTCCTTCCTTGAGTCATCTTCAATGGGCGAACTAAGTGATAGCGTGGCAAGGAAGCCTATTGTCTCTCATCTGCCGACTTCCCCCGAGATCCTTTCCGGCACTATCCTCGGCTTGTTTATCGTGTGGATGCTATGGATTGCAGTTGGTTGCATGACAGCGATTCCAAGCGCCCCGAAAATGTTCCAGCAGCCACCGGGCCCGAAAGATGGGGATCCACAGTATGCAAACACCCCATTTGAAGGGAAACGCTATTATCCGTTCAGAAATATTCCCATGAAAGAATTTTAAATTGCAAAATTTTGATGAACAGAAACCGGACGTGTTATATCTTGAATGGACTGTTATTTATTTATCGGAAGGCACCAAAAGCGTAACTTTCCTATATAATTATTATTTCTTAGTTATTTTATAAAAATAATCATACTGTACCGCGGTACTATATAATCTGCTCCTCTCTTCCATCCTGGTTCCTGGTGCTCTCGTGTAGTATTTAGCTGCTATATCGGTATTAATCCCCTCATAATCGGTTCCTCCTACCTCCTACCGTACTTCATTCTCTATTTTATTTATTTTATTGTAAATTCCGCTGGTTTTCCTGGTCTATTCATTTATCTAATAAAAAATAGAGGAAGAAAAGTTCTTCCCACCACCTTACCTGTACCACCATACTTTTATCGTTGGGATTGTTCAGCGTTCCAGCGTTCCTCGTTCAAGCACTTCGAACTTTCATATTTTACATACAATACAGTTCCTTTCCTATTACTAATATACTACTTTAAATTCATAAGTATAGAAAAGGAAATAAAAAATATTTAAATTTGGATTGTCATTATTTTATTATTTGCCTAATTATTATTGAAGAAGTATATAATTTAA
>JACLAC010008052.1_pt1 | contig 21947 bp, 8 predicted proteins | sample 8027881 | NCBI WGS metagenome assembly JACLAC01 (sample SAMN15725517, study PRJNA655200) | protist metagenome | isolation source: fluorescence activated cell sorting (FACS) single amplified genomes of... | place: Spain: Blaines Bay Microbial Observatory, Mediterranean Sea | collected 2016-01-19 | reverse complement strand
TTCCTGTCATTATTCCTGATACCAACCTACGAGCTGTGATGGAATCAGCCTTGAACAAAGAGAATGGTGAAACCATAACTGACTCTGAATTGGCTGGATTGCTTAGACTAGATGCTCCAAGTTCTAGTATCGTGGATCTGACTGGTTTAGAATTTTGTACCAGCATCACTTTCTTGGGGCTGCCTGCTAACCAAATCACCGATATCAGTCCTTTGGCTGGCTTGACTAATCTGACTAATATGGGATTGGATGACAATCAAATCGTAGATATTAGCCCTTTATCCAACTTAATCAACTTGGTAGGATTAGGTTTACGAAACAATCAGATTAGTGACATTAGTCCTGTATCCAATCTGATTAACCTAAATGGATTAGCGATAAATGATAACCAGATTAGTGACATTAGTCCTGTATCCAATCTGATTAATCTAAATGGCTTAGCGATACATGGTAACCAACTCAACGACGAGGCTGGTCCGATTATAAAAGCTCTCCAAAAAAATGGGGTAACAGTTGAATATGACATCATTGATTTGCCGGCTGATGGTTCCAAGATCAAGTGGTCGCACACCACAGGTACTGAAGGTAGTGGCATTGTATATGATTTCCCTCAGCCAATAGCTCTGCGTGCAGTTGAAGGGGGGACTATTCTATTAAAAGGCGATCCTTCAGCCGACGCTATTATCGATACAGGTTTGAACCAAATCCCCGATGTTCACGAGTATCTCATTTCACTGGGTGATGTGGACGGTGCTGGCTATGGAGGTATTGTTTATATGACATCTGATGGTCATGTTTGGGATTACTGGGAAACAAATTTCTTAGCTTGGTCGTCGCAGCCCATTGTTATTCCGGATGCCAACTTGCTGACTGAACTAGAAACAATTCTGGGTAAAAATGCAGGAACGCCGATCACTGACTTTGAATTGGCAACTCTAACTGATGAACTTGTAGATATCAGTGCAGATATAACTGACTTGAGTGGGCTAGAGTACTGTGTCAATGTGACAGAGTTACATTTCCCCGGCAACCAGATTAGCGACTTAAGTCCCTTGGCTAATTTGACCAATCTCGTATCATTGAAACTTGGCAGCAATCAAATTACCAGCTTGGCTCCATTGGCTAACCTGACCAATCTGACAGAATTAAGGGTTGCTAACAACCAGATTAGCAATATTTCAGGAGTGGAAAATCTGTATAACTTGGTTGATCTAAATCTAAAACAGAATCAGATCAATAATATTTCTGCTTTGGTCGAGCTGACGAACCTGACTACATTGGATTTGAGAAATAACCCACTAACAGTCTATTCCAGTCCAATTATCCAGGCTCTCGAAGATGATGGAACCATCGTCGAGTTTGATGACGAATTATTACCAATTGAGGGCGTCTATATCCCTGACCACAATTTGCGGGCTGTCTTAAAGAACATGTTGAACGATCTTAACGAAAACCTTAACCTAAAACGTGATCGTCAACGTGCCGAAGATGCAGATGAGGACACTAGCGAAGCAGAAATTATAATCAGTGCCGAAGAATTAGCATCAATTACTGTCCTTAGTGAAGATTATTTTCAAGATCAGGGGATTGTTGACCTGACAGGGTTAGAATACTGTATCAATGTCATTGAGTTGGCAATGCCCAGAAATCAGATTAGCGATCTGACGCCCTTGGCTAATTTGACTCAGCTACAGGTACTGAGGCTCGGCCAAAACCAAGTTGCCAGTTTGGCGCCATTGGCGAACTTGACCAATCTGAGAAGATTAAGAGTCGCGCAGAATGATATTAGCGATATTTCGGGAATAGAGAACTTAATTAACCTAGAAGATATAAACTTAAAGCAGAATCAGGTTACTGATCTTTCGCCATTGGCTGGCTTGACCAATCTAAGGGAATTAGATTTATACAAGAATCAGATCAGCAATATTACGCCTCTGGCTAATTTGATCAATCTAAATCAACTAGAACTAGATTCCAATCCCTTGATAGCAAGTACTGCTATGCCAATTATACTGGCACTTGAGGATGGTGGTGTTTATGTAGATTATGACGAGATGCTCTATATTCCGGATGCTAACTTGCTGGCTAAGCTAGAAACAATTCTGGGTAAAGATGGAGAAACTCCGATCAGCGTTGAAGAGATGCAATCTATAAGCCAACCTTTATCGCTTGGATCATTGGGAATAACTGATGCGACGGGTCTGGAGTTCTGTACCAGCGTGTCGGAATTGGATTTGAGTGGTAACCAGATTAGCGATCTCGCGCCATTAAGCAATCTGAATAGCCTGGTGTCGCTGAATCTTAGCCAAAATCAAATCAGTAGCATCTGGAGCTTGACCGAGCTGACCAACCTGACTACATTAGATCTGAGAGGCAATCCATTAACACTCTATGCCGGTCCAATTATCCAAGTACTCGAAGATGATGGAACCACCGTCGAGTTTGATGACGAGTTATTACCTGTTGAGGGCGTTTATATTCCCGATAACAATTTACGGGCTGAATTACAATCAATTCTGGGTAAAGATGGTGGAAGTGTAATCAGTGCCGAAGAGTTAGCATCGGTTTCTTTCCTTAGTGAAGATTATTTTCAAGATCAGGGGATTGTTGACCTGACAGGGTTAGAATACTGTATCAATGTCATTGAGTTGGCAATGCCCAGAAATCAGATTAGCGATCTGACGCCCTTGGCTAATTTGACTCAGCTACAGGTACTGAGGCTCGGCCAAAACCAAGTTGCCAGTTTGGCGCCATTGGCGAACTTGACCAATCTGAGAAGATTAAGAGTCGCGCAGAATGATATTAGCGATATTTCGGGAATAGAGAACTTAATTAACCTAGAAGATATAAACTTAAAGCAGAATCAGGTTACTGATCTTTCGCCATTGGCTGGCTTGACCAATCTAAGGGAATTAGATTTATACAAGAATCAGATCAGCAATATTACGCCTCTGGCTAATTTGATCAATCTAAATCAACTAGAACTAGATTCCAATCCCTTGATAGCAAGTACTGCTATGCCAATTATACTGGCACTTGAGGATGGTGGTGTTTATGTAGATTATGACGAGATGCTCTATATTCCGGATGCTAACTTGCTGGCTAAGCTAGAAACAATTCTGGGTAAAGATGGAGAAACTCCGATCAGCGTTGAAGAGATGCAATCTATAAGCCAACCTTTATCGCTTGGATCATTGGGAATAACTGATGCGACGGGTCTGGAGTTCTGTACCAGCGTGTCGGAATTGGATTTGAGTGGTAACCAGATTAGCGATCTCGCGCCATTAAGCAATCTGAATAGCCTGGTGTCGCTGAATCTTAGCCAAAATCAAATCAGTTATATTGGTTACCCTGGATCTTTGGCTAATCTGACCAACTTGGCGACATTGGATCTGAGAGGTAATTCATTGACCGGAACTGCCGGTCGAATTATACAAATACTTGAAGAGAATGGAACAACAGTCGAGTACGACCAACTGCCAGAAGTCGTGGGTGTCAATATTCCAGATGCTAACTTACAATCTGCGTTAAGAAATATGTTGGATGATCTTAACAATTTTGGAGATCAACGTTACGATCGTCAACGTGCCGAAGATGCAGATGAGGACACTGGCGAAGCAGAAATTATAGTTAGCGCAGAGGAATTAGCATCGATTACTCGTTTTGAGGAAAATTATTTTAAAGAGCAGGAAATAATTAACCTGACAGGGTTGGAATACTGCATCAATGCCACTGAGCTGGCAATGCCCAGAAACCAGATTAGTGATCTGACACCCTTGGCTAACTTGACTCAGCTACAAGTACTAAGACTTGGCCAAAACCAGGTTGCTAGTTTGGCTCCATTGGCTAATCTTACGAATCTAAGAAGGTTACGACTTGGCCAAAACCAAATTAGCGACATTTCGGGAATAGAGAACTTAACTAAATTATATGATATAAACTTAAAGGAGAATCAGGTTACTGATCTTTCTCCGTTGGCTGGTTTAGTCAATTTGAAAGAATTTCAAGCCAACCTAAATGGGCTCAGCGATATTACCCCCTTGACTAATTTGGCTAATTTGGAATCTCTAAGGCTTGGTCGAAACAAGATTACCAGTATTCCGAATTTGACCAATATGAAGCGACTGCAGTCTTTAAGACTGGCTCAAAACGAAATCAGTGACATCTCTGGATTGGCAAACCTGACTGGAGTAGGGGATATAAATTTATATGGGAACCAAATTAGTGACCTGACCCCCTTGGCTAATGTGACAGGAACAAGATCCTTGCAGCTACACGAAAACTTGATCAGCGATATTGCTCCCTTGGTTAACATGATAGGTCTATCTGATTTGCAACTTAATTCGAATCCATTATCTACCAGCGCTGAGTCAATTATTCAGATATTAGAAGATCGTGGTGTTGACGTTGAATATGACTCAATTTCAGCACCTATATTCGTCGATATTCCGGATTTCAATCTGCGAATTGAACTACAATCAATACTGAGTAAAGATTCTGAAGCCTTGATCAGTACGGCTGAATTGTTGGCCATAACCGGTGACCTTAATCTTCAAATTGGAAATCTTGGAGGTCCAATTACAGATCTAAGTGGTCTAGAATACATTACTAATGTCACAGCTCTATTTCTGGGCGGTAACGCTGTCTCGAGTCTAGAACCAATATCTGGATTGTATAATTTATACAAATTGGATTTAAGCTTTAATCAGATAAGCGATGTTAGTCCTTTATCTAACTTGACGGAACTACAAGAATTAGACTTATCTGATAATCCTATTGATGGTATTGATATCTTAACTGACTTAGGTAGTTTGAATCGTGTGGCTTTGGGATCAAGTTTCTTGGACGAAGATGATTTGGAAGTAATACAAACACTCGAAGATAATGATGTGGATGTTTCTTATAATGAAGGGCACACCGCTTGGATTAGTTTGAGAAAAGGCGTTAACATGATTAGTATTCCACTGAAAACAAGCGTGTCAACAGCTAAATCATTAGCTCAACACCTTAGTGGGAACCAATACAACACTACTGATAGTGATGAGTTGAGTGAAGGTAATGAGATTGATGTTACTTGGGTGATACGTTATGACCCGACCCAGCAGCAGTTTGAAGCCTACCTCTGGGATGATGGCGATGAAGGATTCGGAATTGGATTATACCGTATTCTAACTATTCTATAAGCGGTAGCAATTTCCTGCTGGCTAACCGTAAATCGACTCTCTCCGATTCGCTGACCTGTACTATTAATTACTTCTATTTTGACTATATCACCTTCAGCAACTACTTGTTGTTGACTCATATCAACCAGAGGTAAACGGAAGTTATATCCTTGATGCTGAACTGAAGCTAACTGCTTCCCACTTGTCAGATTAGTCGCCCGTAATTGATAAACATCATGTTCCGTTACCATTTGCCTAGTTAATTCACCCGTAACCATGAAAGCCCAGACATGATTATTCACAATTAGATTTGGGGCCTCCTGTGTATCAACGGAATGTTCTGAATTGGTTGAAGAGTGATTGCCCAAATATCCAGTCCAAGCCTGCCCATAAAAACTGACTTGGCGATTACTACCGACTTGGACGATATATCCCTCTCCGCCTTGGATTGGAAAACCATCAGAATGGTGATCAAACTCGGGAATAAAAGTGTTGAAATTCTGCGTGACTGGATCATGGTGAACAATCCAGCTCACATCACGGTAACGTATTAATTGAGGCCCATCAGGACTTGGCGAAAACTGGGCCTCCAGGGACTGGGACCAGTAGTTTCCATTATCCGGATCATCTGGAATTTCGTCCCATACAGCTCTTACTTTGAGGATATAGTCATAGACGGGTGCTAACCCTTCACTATCAAAAACTTGTTTAATAGAACCAATATCAGTAATGGCGTGCAAGGTGCTTTCAAGGCTTTGTAATGCCCCTGAATCAAGGTTCCAAACCCAATCCCCAACTGGAATAATCCTATACATACATTGAACGTTGTTTGGTCCATATCCTTCTAGCCCATCCAAACGTCCTTGCAAAGCTGCTCTGACTTCGGGAGACCAGCCAAGATTCAAAGCACTGCTCATCAGGTTTGGCTGAATTTCTGGGCTCATGAAATACGCTCTATCATGATCCAAAGCAGATTGGTTGACTGCAGGAGCTGTTGCAAGCTCTGTGGCCGAGCTGATAGGCAATGAATTCTCCCAATGAATATTGTGGCGACGTAAATGATCTACAAGACGCTTAGCATGCCATCTTTCTCTCACGTCCAGAGGTAGACCAATCATATTAGTTCCGGACAACAAATTAATTTGAGCTCCCATTTGAGGCAAATCGAATACACGAACCCCCAGATCCAGTAATTCTCCTACCTGATCAGATGAAATAGAAGTTCCTTCTACCATGACTGTCCAGAATGGTCTTGGCTGATGCCACTCTTCATGGTCCAAGGCAGATTGGTTAGCTGAAGGTGCTGCTTTCATTTCGGTTTCATCATTGATTCCCAACTCTCCATGCTCTCGGTCGATGTCAGCCCGGATTTTCGCTTCAGCTAACTTTTTGAGATCACTTATATCCCGAATGTTGGGATTGTGTCTAAGATCCAGATATTCGAGATTAACCAGGTCTTCCAGTCCATCAAGATCACCATCCTGACTGCTAATACTATTGTTACTCAAAGACAAACGCTTCAAACCAGTATAATGGCGTAATTGACTAATTCCTTTAAAACCGGTTTCGTCCATGTTTAACATTTCTAGATTAGGAAGACTAATAGGAATAACTCCACCACCATTCTCATTTTCTTTTGTAAAAATCCCTTCCCAAGATCGGTCAGCCGTAGCTCTTTTTAAGTGAAGCCGGCGCAAATTTGGATGTCCGTCTAGGGGCCCTAGGCTGTCAATGTTGGCCGAATATAAATCCAAGTAATCCAGTTCAGGCAAGTATTCATTAAAGCTATCTAAAACTAGAATTTCGTCTTGATTACCTATCATGTCTAGTGGTAGCTCTGTAATGTTTTTTAACTGTTCCAAATTGAAGTCAGACATCTCCGGGGTTTCGGGTAGGCCACCAAAGAATCTTTCTTTTAAGCGTTTACGAACCTTATGATCTAAAGGTGGTGGTGGGACAAAAGAAAAAGCACCAATATCTGAACCTTCAATACCAGCGCCAATGGCTGGACTTTCTTTTAAAAGCCGGAAATCACCAAGCGAAGCATCTGCGAAAAGTGGATTCGAATCGATAATATCGACACCCGTGGCATAGCCACCTTCGACTAGCGAATTTTTTACAATGTAATTTTGTCCGGCTGGGTCTATCCCTGTGGAAGGCGTATCGTTAAAACTGTTCCGGTTTCCCCAAATCAAGACGTTCTCAATTACTGCATTCCCACCGGCAAACGATTGTATCACGGGGTAAGCGCCAATATTTCCAACAAAAGTACAATTCTTAACCGTTGCTTCACCACCGAAAAATAGATAAAAAAGCCTATCCGCATAAACATTATCGACTATTAAACAACGCTCCACCGTAAAAATAGCTCTCGCACTTTTTATCGCATTTTGCAAATTCTGAGTAAAAATCAAATTGCGCAAAACCGGTTTAGGAGGATTAGACTCTTGGCCAAAAAGGTAAGCACCAGCTCCGTAACCAAATATAGTCAAGCCTTGAATTATGGTTTCATTTGACACCTGGCCTTGAATCAGCATACCGTTAGTCCCGAGAGTTGTACCGTCCCCACTTAGAATGCACGAGCCCGGCTTTGGTTTAGCATCAGCAAAAGTAGCATTTGTACCATCATCCGATGATATTTTAAGGTCTTTATTGATTGCTAATCCATTCTCTTCCTGGTAGGTACCATACTTGACTAAGATTTCATCTCCAGCTGCCGCTGCACTTGTCGCCTCAGAAATACTAACAAAAGCCGTCCCCCAACTCGAACCATCCCCTCCCGCTGATGCGGATGCATCTACAAAGTGTGTAGCTGAATCCGCCATATTACTGATGAGTACTGTTAGAATCAGTAAGAATAGGCTAGAAACTCGTTGTGAAATACGGTCAGTCATTTTGTAGGTCCTCCACAGAAATTTTGGCTTGTTCAATTCGGCACTTAGGGGTTGCCTTAAAAATGATACTTTGTTATTCATTGGTCAATCTCGCTGGAGTAATAACATTAAAGAAGTGAACTCTACACTAATGGGCATTACTTTAATATCACCATACGGCGAGTTTGAGTATAATCGCCAGTTTTAAGATTGTAGAAATAGAGACCAGTCGAAACTGATTCTCCAAACATATTTTTCCCGTTCCAATAAGCTGCTTTGTCGCGAGCCACATAAATACCAGCTGGCAAGAATCCCAATTCCAATTCTCGAACTAATTGGCCTGCAGCACCGTATACAAATATCGACACTTCAGACGCTTGGTTCAGTTCAAAAGGAATCCAAGTTTCTGGATTGAATGGGTTGGGATAGTTTTGTAGCAGACGAGTAAATCCTGGAATCTGGTTGTACTGAATCTCAGGTTTAATATAAGCTAAAGTCAAGTCTTCGGCCCGCAAATTCAAATTCGAATAACCGACTAATTGCTGCTTACTATCAGTTATTTCCAAACGAAGTTGTTGACCCTCGTGAACTACCGGTTGGCGGCTCATATCTACCAAGGATAATCGGAAGTTGTTAGTTACATTGGCTAATTTTGTTAACTCACGATCTCCATCTCTTAAACTAACAGCATAGTTACCAGTAGTTGGTAATTCCACCGGCAAGTTACCAGCTACTACGAAAGCCCAAGGTCCTAGCCCAACGAAGCCCGGCGATCCGGCTGGATGGCTGAGAGGCCGGTTTTCACCAGCCCAGGCTTTACCTGAAATACTCACCGTGTGTGCGGGCTTATCACTAACAAAATTAACTATGTAGCCTTCTCCACCACCAATAGGAAAACCTTCGTGCTGATCAATATCAGGTAAGTAGGTCTCAAAACCACCATTCGCCTCCCCGGTTATTGGATCAATATGATAATGATAACGAATAATGAGGGTAATTCGACTATCTGCTGACTGAGCTGGTGCTCCAGCTACTCTTAAATCATCAGCCTCAGGATTTGTATTTCTTAAATCAACAGCCTCAGGATTTGTATTTCTTAAATCATCAGCCTCAGGATTTGTATTTCTTAAATCACCAGCCTCAGGATTTATATTTCTTAAATCACCAGCCTCAGGATTTGTATTTCTTAAATTATCAATAATACTACCTAGAGTAATTCTCTCACCAGTATCAATGATCTGCCCCTCAGTGATCAATCGTTGAACATTAAGACGGTCGGGTAACTCAGAAGGCTCTGCCTCGTAATTCGGGGCATAAGCGGCCACACCAGAACTATCGGTATTAGAAACAAGAGGTAGTAGGTACTGTGAATCCCATAAATACATACCGGCTTCTACCACCAGCTCTTGACCAGCTTCATCTTCAAAAACCAAATCCGATCTTAACTCGAATAGTGGCAAGGGTGTTTCATAACCAAAGACATCCTCTTGACCCAACAGATCGCGCAAATAGATCACTTCACCAGTGTTAATAATCTGACCACTCTCGATCAATTGTTGAATGTTGACACGTTCTGGCACCTCAGATTCATTCGTACCAAAATTTAGTTCATAGACAGTTGTGCCAGAGCTGTCAGCCCTAGAAATTAATGGCAGTAGTTGTCTAGCGACTGGATCCCAAAGATACGGGCCAGCTTCTACCACCAGTTCCTGGCCAGTTTCGTCTTCAAAAACCAAATCTGATCTTAACTCGAATAGTGGTAAATTGACATGGAATTCATGCCCGGTTTCAGCGAAGCCAGCATTACTCATATCAAAATCATCTGGCAGTTCGACTATCGACAAGCCTTCGTCTAAAGCTAAGTAATATTCAGGAGTACTAGACCCATCAGTAATACTGGGTTCTACGGAAATCAAGCGATCACCACTGTCAGGATCTAGAACATAGAAACCCGACGCAATTGGCTGGCCTTCTATATTCAAATCTGATCTCAATTCGTAAACCGGCAAGCCGTTGATAATAAGACTGTCAGTATCTTGATCAATCTGGTTTTCATCATCGACTTCATCAAAACCATTATCTTCCTGACCAAATCCCTCATCGTCAGTATCATCAAGATCAGAATCTAATTCTCGGCCTTGGCCGCTATTGACTAAGTATTGAGCGAAGGATTTAGCAGTGAAATTATGCCCAGTATCCAGAGGTAAAGAGATCATGTTAAGCCCACTAACTAGGTGTAAGCTAAAATGACTAATATTATTGACCACTGTTACACCTAACTCGGTCAATCGCTGAATTTCACTTGCAGACAATTGAGTGTTAGTAGCAATAACAATTAAGTCTGGATCAGAAACACTTGGAGCTGCTGGTAGGTTAGGAGCTCTGGCAATTTCTTCTATCAATCCCATTTTTCGTCGAGCTAAATTTACAATCGGTCCAGCATCTGTAATTGGATTATCGCTAATGTCAAGTAGTCGCAACTTATCCAGGTTTTTAAGCAATCCATCTGGTTCTTCGACAGTAATTAGGTCGTCATCGGTAATCTGGTTACTTGATAAATTCAACTTTTCTAATCTGCTGTAGTTTCGCAATTGATGAATTCGACGAAATTTAGTTTTTCTGAGGTTGAGATCTTTCAAGTAGGGTAGGTCAATTGGTTCACCAGTGTCGTCAAAACTCAAAAGAATATCAGCTGATGCTTGATCAATACCAACCGGTTCACTCAAGTCGAGAGACTCTAACTCTTTACCATCCAAAGCTTGGAGAATACTTGGGTTTTGAAGGGGCTTCCGCAGGGGGTTTCGGCGCAAACTAAGTCGTTTGAGTTCATCTAAACTACCACCTATATTGAAGTCGGTAATTTGGTTGTCTGACAAATCTAGCTCAGTCAGACGAGGCATGTCTAGCCCATCCAAAAACGATTTATCCAGTTGATTACCCTTCAATTCACATTTTTCTAACTTGACGAACGTCTTTAACCGGCCCCGTAATAAATCCGAACGAGGAGGAAGGCCATCAATAATCCCTTGGCTAAATTTGAAAGTTTTCAGATTAGGTAAATCTTTGAGATCATCAGGACTATCTAGCTTTGACTCACTCAAGTCTAATTCGTCTAGACTATCGAATTGATTTATACCAGCTAAAGTGGCCAGTTGCTGGCCATCTCCTAACCTTCTTAAGTCTAATTTCTTAACCGTTTTTAGAAAATCTGCTGACGGATCGAAATCACCCAATTTTTGGTTTAATCTCTGCCGTAATTTTGGTCCTAAATTAGTTGGGGGGTTTGCCAATGTTTCAGTAAATCCGATCAAGAAAAACAGCCCTACGTAAATACAAAATTTAATCTTTGCGACGACGGAACAAAAGCTAGTCATAAAAGAAAACCTCTGAAATGAGCTAAGGAAAAGAACAGATCTAGCCGCACACTATCGAGCATCGGCAAACTACCACCAGAAAGGGTTTCTATGATAACAATAGTAGCAAAAAATGTCAAGCATTCACTATCGGTTGATGAGAATATTATCTTTATATGTCTACCTGAGCTAATTTGATAAACTTATAACTAAATCATTTATCAAAACCTTCTGATAATCAGTAGAATTAATTTCGGGACGATTCTCCCTGTATCTAACATAATCGTGGTTCGTTGACAACCTCATAATGATTGTGTATACTTCCGACCTGTGATGGAAAAACCTAGTAGTGCCAAGCAAAAATAGAAAGCAACGTTCAGCTCGTAAAGAGAAAAAACGTCGCAAGTTGTTTTCTTTGCGCAAATACAATGAGTCTAAAGAAGAGAGAGAGAGCTCCGATCTGATAGAGGATCAGGTTTTTCAGAGTACTTTGTTAGCTAAAGAACCTGAGTTAGCAAAGCTTGCATTCGATTTTGACCAAATGCAAGTTAGTTTGGTTGATTTTATCGATCAGAATCCTAATTGCCAGCTTAATGAGCGCATAACGGTCCATTGTTCCACCGATCAATTATCTGGTTTGGTTACCTATTTCACTACCGACCTACTAAGTCAACTGTTAACCGATGAGTTTATTGACCAAATTGTTCGTTCACTCAAAGCTTGTGAAACGCGACTGAAAATGGTTGGTCAAGCAAAGAGTTCAGAAGTCGCCCTAGTCACACGATCGCTAATCAGTATTTCTGACCAAAAATCTTTGTTAGATCATCCACTTGTTTTACGCTTAGCTTTTGTATCCTTAGATCAATTAATCTTGGAACTCGACAATGAAAAGTATCGGTTTACTTTCTGTGGATTGTTATTTGAATTATTGGAAGCCAACCAGATGTTGGCCGATTTTGTAGGTGATGAGCAAGCGTTCGAATCTAAGTACTATAATCAGAAACCAAAGCCTAATCTAACTGAGATTGATTTGCTCACCTTACCAGCCAAAGCACTATTTAAGAATTTTGATGCGCCACATGTAGCATCGACCATTCAGAAAGAAGATAATTTCTTTCAAGTTGAAGATCCTAAATCTAAATTCCGTAAGTTTATCTGCCAAGATTCAGAGCTCTACTTAGAAATAAGCCGAGATCGGCTCTGTCTACATTCGTCGTCTATGGATAACTTGAACGATAGCATACAGATGATGGAAAAATTATGTGGGGAAAACATATTTTTCTTAGCTAAAATACTGGATAATACTACTAATCATCAAATCGCAAACTAGAAATTCAAAAAGGAGGCAACTGGATGGCCCGATCTAAAAGCGGTCGCAAACGACGTCGAACCCAAATTCGACAGCGTCAAAAACGAAGAGCTAAAGCCAAACAAGCTTCGTAGGAAAACTGATCTCCCAAGTATTCAATATTAAATTATTCTTTTTGTTGGTTAGCTACTTAACCTAATCAATGACCAACCTTAAATCATAGAAACAGACAGACAGCCACTAATCTGCGGTAGTACCGACCACCGTTTGCCGGTACTACCTGTTTGTTTTGCTTAGCTAATTTTTTTGATACAGAAGTCCTCGAATCGTATCCAATGTTCACCTCCTTCTGGGCCATGGTAGCACTGGATGCTAACTTGGTCGTTTTGTGGAGGAGGAAGTTCCCCAGTGGCTGCCACTTTGAATTCCGACTCTCCTTCCGGCTGGTAGGTTGCTTCCCAAGAGTTGGCCGTGACAATTAATCTCAGGCGAACGCTTTTTGTTGACATGGGCTGCTTGCCAGGTATGATGTACAAGTCTCCATCAATCAACTCTTTTACTTCTTTAAAAACAGGTTTACCGTCGTTATACCAAGTGATCCCGGCTTGCTCATACTGTTGGGTTGGTAGTGTATGATTATAAACCGTAACCTCAATGGCAAATGTCCCTTGACTACGATCAGGCGCAGGACAGACCAAGGCATTTTTTACCGTGTCTGCTAGACCCGGTTCGACCATAATTTCTAAGCCACCATCGGATAGGCGCCAATTTTTTTCGTCTTCTCTTAACCAAGACCAACTATCATTTAAACCACCATCAAAATTATCTGAAAAAACAATGGTTTCTAGGGATGAACTCATCTGTAGAATACCTCACAAATCTATCGATTCGAATTATAGAAGAAATAACCGTAATTGAAAAGGTATTTTACTGTTTTGCAATTTTGCCCTCGTATTTGCTAGAATTGGAACCTAATTTACGAGACAGAACTGAAAGGTAGGAAATTATATTGGCTGAGCAAAAATCAACCAACATCACATGGCACCAATCAGAAATTGACCAAGCTGCCAGAGAAGAATTACTTAAACAGAAGGGGTGCGTTATCTGGTTCACCGGACTCTCAGGGTCAGGGAAATCAACTGTTGCTAATCAGGTTGCAGCTCATCTGCACCAATCAGGTCGGATCACCTATGTCCTCGACGGAGACAATATTCGACACGGTTTAAACAAAAATTTGGGCTTTTCGCCTGAAGACCGACAAGAAAATATCCGGCGTATCGGTGAAGTGGCAAAACTTTTTGCTGATGCGGGCTTGATCACTACTACGGCCTTCATCTCTCCCTACCGACAAGACCGAGATGCCGTCCGAGATATTATGTCGTCTGACCGGTTTATCGAAGTTTTCGTTGATTGCCCTCTGGAAATATGCGAAAATCGCGATCCGAAAGGCTTATACAAGAAAGCACGAGCTGGTGAGCTCAAAGGGTTTACCGGTATAGATGCACCCTACGAAGCCCCCCAAAGCCCGGAACTGGTTGTTAACACCAATGAACTAGACGTAGCTGGCTGTACAGAACAGGTGATAGCTTACCTAATGGAACACGGGTTGACGTCTTAGTTTGATCCAAGAAATCAAGAAATTAAGGGCAATTTTTAATCGATTGCCCTTTCCTATCATCCAACAATTTGGTCATTTACATTTTTAATTACAGCTCATACCTAAGATCTTCGACATACGATTAACGATTTCAGGGTAACTCTTTGAGGTGGTCAATTGCATCTTTCAGTGCTGCTTTGACCACTTTAATTTCTTCTTTTCGTTTTCTGGCCTGATCTAGATGATCAATTACCTTCTTATCTCCTATCTCAGCCAATGCTTTGGCTGAATGTAACCGCACTTGATAATTACTATCAGCTAACCCCACCAGCAAAGGCTTGACCGAATTTTGGTTCCCATATACTTTTAACAGTTTGGCCCCGTTAATCCGAACCTGACTTTTTTCGTCCTGTAAATCGTTGATGTATCGCCGGGTTTCAAATTCGTCAGCATGATCTGGATCAATCTGCCCCAAGGCAATGGAAGCATTACGACGAACTTGATGGCTAGAGTTCGATAAAGCCGCCGTTAGATTAGCAACGGCCGGCTGACCAATTGCGATTAGTGTCTTGGTGATAGCTGATCTGACTTGACCATCCTGTCCAGCTAATCGATTAATGAGAGATTTAACAGCAGGCTTACCAACTTGGCTCAAAACTTTAGCAGCCTCTAATTGCAAATCCTCACTCTCTAACAAGATCAATAATGTATCTATTAAAGGCTCTAAGAATGACGAATCACTACAAATTTCAGCGACTTTAGCCAAAGTTAATAAAGCATTCTGGCGTAATTCTAAGGCCGAATTACTGTCAGTAGCAAAAACAATCAGATGTTGGTTGACCAAGACATCCACATTTTCTTGTATAACTTTACTACTATTTAGCTGTCGGATTGCCGATAATGCTTGGCTTTGAATAGTTGAATCTTGATCTTTTAGGTCGCCAATGTAACGAGACAAACGAATCGAGTCAGCCTGTTCTGGAGCCAGATCAATTGCAATATCTGCGGCTAGAGCCCGCGTTATAGGATCACGAGCCCGCAACCGGATGGTAACTTGATCCAATGCTGAACTGCCAATTTTTTTCAAAGAAGTCAAGGCAACCTCTCTAATTGAGCGATCAGCATTGCTGAGTGAATCTAGCAAAGGGTCAACTGCTACTTGCAGTCGTGCGTCTGATTCTAACTGCTCAGCCATTAAGCCAACAGCAACTATAGCATGCCAACGAACTGACCCATTACTACTGCTCAGCAGAGGCAAAAGTTCTGGCATCACGGAATCACCAATTTGCCCGATAGCGATGGTTGCTTGCTGTCGAACTTTGGCTTCCGGGTCATTCAGACTGTCAATGACACCGTCTACTAATGTACCGGATAACCCAAGTTGTTTAAGACCCTTTACTCTTATGTCGGCATCTTGGTCCTTCAAGTCGGCTTGGCTTTTCAAAATTTGGTGATTTGAACTCTGATCAGGTTGGATTATTTCTAACACTTGAAGTGCAACATTTCTCAGCATTTCATCATCTGCATCCAATTTGCCTGTTAGAACTTCGATAATAGGCACTCCCATTTGTACTAACACACCGACGGCAATTGGGTTAACTCGCCTGCCATCAGTCATCACTGAAGACTCTAGTACTCGACTCGCTGCTGGCAAACCAATGGAGACAAAAATCTTACCTGCTTGCTGCTGAACCATTAAATCAGGGTCTGACAGCGTTGATAGTAAAATCGACATCGCTGATTCAATTGTTTGTTCGTCTGACTGCTGGATTAGTGAACCGATAGCTTCTAGACTAGCGACTCGAACTGTTGGGACTGGATCTGACAAAAGCTGGGTCAAAGCTAAAACCGACTTTTGGCCACCAATTTCGCCTAGAGATTGGCAACCAGCAACCCGGACGGAAACAGCTAGATCCTCCAGGTCGGATAGCGCTTTGGTCCTTTGATAGCGAACATCATTCGTACGGTCAAGCTTCAAAAGCTCCTCAACTGCCTTCTTCCTTACTGAATGTGATTTGTCGTTTAAGTCAGTTTGGTAACGGGTGATTTGATATTGGTCAGCCTCTTGTGGTGAAACGATTTTCACCACCGCATTAGCGGCATGTGCTCGAGTTAATGATTCTGAGCTGGATAATAGTAACTTCAGTTGATCCAAAGCCTTTTCGGAACCAATTGCTCCTAGAGCATCAATGGCAGCTAATCGAACATTTGCATCATTATCTTTCAAGAGTTGGATCAGAGGTCGAACTGCCGATTCGCTTCCAATTAGACCTAGGGCATAAGCTCCGTATAGGCGGTTAGCAGCCTCTTTATGATTTAGTTGTGTAATGTGTTGTTTAGTTTGGCTTTGAACTGGGGTCGGAGTGAACTGGCATAAAACTCCTAAAACTATCAGGCTACTATACACATATATTTTTCGTTTCATTGGCGATACACTTATAACTCTACAGATGATTAATCATCCAATTATAGGATTTTGTTTGGCCAGTACCGTCATTTTCTCGCCCCTCGTATTCACACGTCCAAATCCCGTCATATTCAGCTTTCTTCAAACACTCAACGGCTTTTTTTAAATCAATTTCACCTTCACCTAGAGCTTCACCTTGATAGTTCCCACGGCTACCTCTTCCATCCTTCAAGTGTAGGTGTAACACATGAGGAGCCAAGATTTCGTAATATCGGCCCACAGTCTCTAACTCATGACCGAACCAACGGTAGTTCATCGTATCTAGGCAAGTACCAACCCAAGGTGAATTGACTCGCTGAATAAGCTCTAGCATCAGGTCTCCATCGTTAGTGACCACACCATGATTGTCAACTGCCAGCTTAACTTGGTCGCGCGCAGCAAATTGTTCAACACATAACTCAAGACAATTTGCCATCGCTTCTAACCACTGAGTTTCCGGCACAGTATCTTTGGGTGAACCACCTTCCATTCTCAGTGTTTTTGCCCCTAAAATATTGGCTAGGTTCGCCATTCTTTCCGTTCGATCGACTTGGTTTTTGATTTCTTCAGGGTCTAGGACTACAAAATCATTACCTACCGCAAACGCCGTAACTTTCAGGTTATGGTTGTCAACTTTTCTTCTTAGTTCTTCTGCGGCCTTTTCTAGATTATCACCAGCTATAGAGCCAGCTTGCAGCTCAAGATATTCAAATCCGGTCTTGCTACAATATGCCAAGAAATCGTCGATTGTACCGGCAAAATTATAGTGAATCATTCCAATTTTTATTGACATAGTGCGTCCCTCATTTAACGATAGATGGATATTAATTTAGAGATAAATTATTGATGATTCTAATTAACATAATACGATTAAGTTAATTGATCATAGAAAAAGGCGCCTGAAATCGTAATTGATTCCAAACGCCTTTTTATAATTGTGTTTTCGATAAGTAGTCGAAAACGTGGAGATATTATCTATTGACCTCTCTTCTTCTGATCGGTCAAATAGTTGCTGATAACACCAATTTGTTGCTGGGCCCGTTTAACTGCTTGCGAAACTTGCGCATCGCTGGGTGGGGCAGTTTGATACTTGGTCCATAACTCATCATACGCTTTAATAGCTTTTTGGTACTTTTCTTGTGCTTCTGCACCCTTACTACTATCCGCAATCAGTAGATAGGAATCAGCAATCTGCAGAAATGACAAGTCAGCATACTTGGTTTTTGGGTATTTATCGATAATCGCCTGATAAGCCATGATTGCTTCGTTGGTCTTATCAGGGATTTCGTCTGTTAGCGCCGTTCTCGCTCGGTTCAATACAGTTTCAGCATTTTTGTATTCATAATAAGCCAAAGCTGTTTGGGTCTCACGTAAATACATATCTGCATCTGTCTTGGTTTCTTGGCTAATGCCAGGAACTTTCAATGCTTGAGCGTATCTCTCTATTGCTTGAGAATAAAGACCAATACGTTCCGAGGCTTCAATATCCGGCGCTGACCCTTGGTTGTAGAATTTATTACCTAAATTCACAAACGCATTGGCTGCGTAGGGAGTCGTTGGATAGCTATCAGCCAAAATCTGGTTGGTATCAAACAATTTACCCAGCCATTTTTCGTTTTCAGCCTCATTCTCATCATTTTTAGCGACTTCAGCCAAATACGAGTAGCACGTCGAAATGGCATATACGGCTTCCGGTGCTGTTGCTGATTTAGGGAAGTTTTTATATACTTTCTCATATTCACCAACAGCCTTTTCGTACTGATTGGAAGCGTAGTATGCATCACCAGCTTGGAACTGCCAAGTAGGAGCATCTTTAGCTGACGGGAATCGTTTTGCTAAAGACTGGAAAGTAACTGCCGAGTCAGCAAAGTAACCTTGGACTGCATCAGAAATACCCTCGTCTTCACCTAATTGGACGCGTCCTAACTCAAACTGAGCAGTACTAACATAAACCAAAGAGGTTTGAACAGCACCACTCAATTCTGCCGAAGTTGGGAACACCCCTTTGTCTGCGTAAGACACAAACTTCTGTAGAGGGACAATAGCGTTTGTTAGATCTTCCTTATTCTTAGAGGCAGATCCCAACGAGTAGTAAATCTGGCCTGATTGGAATAAGGCATTCTGAGCGTAGGGTACCAGACTTTTATCCAACTTAGAGAGGTCACCAGCAACGGTTTCTACTTCAGAGAAAGCTGCACCTGAATCTCTCATAGCCTGAATATAAGGAGCCAGATCAGTTCCCGGGACATCAGAGAATAGGGTCCTGGCTTTATCGAAGTAGAGACCACCGATATTATACTGTGCCGAGACCTTTTGGGTCATCGGTGTTGAAGGGTTACTTTCGGCTACGCGTAATGCCTCTACTGCTTCAGCAATAGCATCGTCCAAACGGCCCAATTGTTTGAGCAGATCGGACTTTCGAAGTTGGGCGTCAGCTACCATCGATTGGATGTTCTGGTCGCTTTCTTTCCCATAGTCATTGATCAGCGTATTGTAAGCAGTCAAACCATTCTCGCCATCATTCATTCGGTCTTCATAAATCAAACCGATTCGATAATAGGCTTGTGCTTGCAGAACGCGATTGTCAGTAGCCTGGACCGCATTTTGATAAGCTAAAAGAGCATCGTCGTACTGTTTTAACTTTTCATCCAAAGCGTATCCCATTGCAAAATAGGAACTACCCTTCAAATTGGTGTCTTCAGTATTATCTATGATGTACTGATACTCACTAACTGCCTGTGCGTCTTTGCCTGTATTGCTATACAGTTCGGCTAATCGCGAGTGCGATTGGAAGATTAGGTCTATACGACCGGCATCATCGGTTTGCCCCTCAAAAGAGGTCGCGATATTATAAGCTGCAATAGCTCCGTTACTGTCACCAAGCGCCTCTTTAGCCAATCCAATAGTATACGCAGCACTTATGTTATTTTCAGGGCTAACATCTTGATCTAACACTTTTTGTGCGGTTGAGGACGCGTTTTGGAATGCTAGCTGTTTAGCTTGTGGGTCAGTTTCATTATTTCCGCGTTGGTAATAGCATACACCAAGTTGATACAGTCCATTAACCAAGACGTCGGTATCAGCCGTGGGATAATTCTGCTGCAATTTTTGGTATTCGACGATCGCGGTATCATAATCATTCGCACCATAGGCTAGATGCCCAATCTTCAGCTGGGCCCGTGATCTAGAATCGACAGGAGCCCCTTCATTATCCGCAATCCTTTGCAGACTGGCCATCAATTCTGATCGTTGCTCTTCGGATTCGATACCTTGTTTTTCGATTGCACTGGCTTTTACTAAGTCGATATGACTCAGCGCTTTCAGAATCTTTTCTTCGTCAGAATCACTGAATTTCTGATAAGCTTCATCTGCAAAAGCTGTAACATTCGCCCACTGGGTATCGTCTCCAGCTTGAGCTTTATCCCGATAAGCCAGAACCAGTCCGTAGTAAGCTTCGACTAAATTCGGACTATCACCATAATTGGACAGCATATCATTGAAGGCACTAATAGACTGATCAAGAACGGCTACATCTCCATCAGCTGCTTGATAGTAACAAAGGCCAACTAGGTATTGAGCGTCATCAGCCCATTCACCTGTTGGGTTACCCTCGACGACCTTAGTGTACTGAACAGCAGCTTTCTGGTACTGTTCATCAGATCTCAACAAATCAGCCAGTTTAATCGCGGCCAGCGATTGATTATCAGCATCCAAGTTAGGCATGATTTTGTCGTAGTGGGCAATAGCTGATTGTGAATCACCTTCGTTAATGTAACTTTGAGCTACCAATAACTGCGCGCGCTGGTAATTATCACTATCTTCGCGAATCACCATATAGAGCTCACGAGCCTCGGGCCATTGTTCTAATTTTTCGTGAGCTAAGGCTTGATTGAGTTGACAACCTTCTACTTGACCAATCCTTTCAGGAAAATCATCATATCGACCTTCCTCAATACCACCTAGAAAAGCATCATCTTTAAACTTCTCAACGGCGGCATTATAGGCCACCACAGATTTCCCCAACAATTCTTGGTCGTACGCACCATCAGCATCATCTTCAGCGGGCTTTGATGCTTCGTAGTAAGCTCGACCTTCCTGAAACTTTCCAACCAGCTTAATCAAGTGAAATTTAGGGAGATCCATAAATGTCCACAAATTGGCATATTCTGCTGCAGCTTTCAGATATTGCTTAAAATCGTTGAATTGCATGTCAGCAAACTTAAGCTGAACCTCAGCCGCTAAGATGTCTAGTTCTGGGTCTTCCTTATTTTTGTCGATAAACTCGCGAGCAACTTTTTCTAACTCCTCTGTTCGCCCTAAATCATTTAGTGTCCAAATGGCACCGTATAAAGCGTGAGGAGCAACTGGATCCGAAGGGAATTCGTCGACCGCTTTTTGATACCAACCTAACGCTGTTTCCAAGTTCTGGGTGGCCTGATCCTCTTCGCCGGTGTTTCTTTGCTTGGTGGCCAGTTTATAATAAGTTTCACCTAACTGGTATGTGACGTACGGTGTTAACTCTGATTCATCTGCATGCTCATCCAAGATTCGTTGATAAGCAGTTGAAGCATCAGTCCAACTTTCTAATCGAAAATGACTGTCAGCAATACCTAGCTTTGCTTCAGAAATGAAAACACTCTCAGGATACTCATCCAATAACACTTGATATGCATCAATAGCGTTACCATAGTCTCCCTCGTCAAAATAAGTACGACCTATAGCAGTCTGAATTTCAGACTGAACATTCTTGTCATCTGTATTCTGAATCGCTAACTCATAATTGACTCGTGCGTTGTCGTAGTCTTTCTGTCGAGCGTATATCGCTCCAGAATCAAAATAGGCTGCCGTAACGTACTTACTGTTGGGGAACTTGGTGATGAAGTTAGTATAACGGCCAATAGCATCTTCAAATCGGTTAAGTTGGCTGGTACAGTAAGATGCTTTATACATTGCTTCTGCCTGAAGATCAGGATAGTTCTTGAATTCTTCTGTAGCCAATTTATCAAATTCTTGATAGGCTTGCTCATAGTTTTCCTCATCCAAGAACGATTGAGCAATCAGGTGTTGTGAATCGTCTTTGAACTCAGAGTTTGGAAAACCATCCAATACTTCCTTGAAAGCCTGACGTGTGGCGTCAAATCTCTGTAATTTGTAGTTCAGTTGGCCAATAGCATACCAAGCATTTTCTACAAACTGGCTATTGGGGA